>ENA-UEQL01000311-UEQL01000311.1-human-gut-metagenome-genome-assembly--contig:-NODE-311-length-33494-cov-7.753928_pt1 | contig 33494 bp, 24 predicted proteins | sample MGYA00242905_ERZ507926 | MGnify/ENA primary metagenome ERZ507926 (study PRJEB26167, sample SAMN06115531) | human gut metagenome | host: Homo sapiens | place: China:Henan | collected 2015-09-09 | study...
AAAACTCTGACAGATGAGTTTGAGTAACCGCTGATGAAATCGTCTGCGGTCATCAACGGATCTTTTGTCCCGACTGTGCAGTTTGAAAAGCTTGAAATACACAAAGTATTCCTGCGCTTTTCAAACTTTCATTCGCGTCAAAATCTCTCGCTGATAACTCTTGCCAATTTCATCATTGGTTACTTGAGTCAGGAAGGAAGCATTGCCATGAGTCAGAAACCCAAAATTCAATATGTTGGTCAGTTCTATATTCATGGCAGCGAGGCCCGGCAGCTGGAGCAGGAGGCCAAGCGGAAGCAGGCCAAGAGCAAGCTTCCTCTGGAGCGTCTGCGCAGCGTCCGGGAGATCAGCCTGGATCCTGTGGCCATCGGCGGCATTTTGGTGTCCCTGGTGCTGCTGGCGGTGATGATTGTCGGCGCTTTGCAGCTGAAAACCGACTGGGCGAACTATCGGGTCATGGACAGCTATGTTTCCCGACTGAGCAGCCAGAACGCCAAGCTGACAGAGGAGTACCGCTCCCAGTATGATTTGGATGACATCCGCAGCAAGGCGCAGGCTCTGGGGATGGTACCCAGGGAAGAACTACAGACCCGATCGGTTTATGTGACCGTGCCCCAGCCCGAACCGGAACCCACCTGGTGGGAGAATCTGCAATGGTTCCTGGAAGGCTTGTTCGCATAAATTCATTCCTTCTCCCATATTCTGTAATAGCAGCTGCAATGGGCGGCGAGGGATTCCCTTGCTGCCCAAAGTTGTATCTTGACGGAAAGGCCGGTGGCTTATGGGGAGGAAGAAGCGGGAATTTAACCGTCTGCGGCTGGACAGCGGCCAGCACAGGCGCATCATGCTGGCATCCGCACTGCTGGGGGCGCTGGCCTTCCTGCCGGTGGGGCTGCGGCTGTACAGCCTGATGGTGACGAACTACGATTATTATTCCTCCCTCGCTCTGCGCAACCAGACCCGCACGACGACGGTGACCGCCGACCGGGGGGACATCTTCGACCGGAATATGAATATTCTGGCGACCTCCGTCAGCGTGGAAAATGTGTATCTCGACCCCCACGAGCTGAAGCAGTCCAAGGCGGATATTCCCGAAATTGCCCGGACGTTGGGGGAAATCCTGGGAAAAGACCCCGCATGGATAGAGGAACAGGCGGCGGACATCAAACGTCGCTACAAGCAGGTCGGCACCCGCATTGACGAGGAGACCGCCGGGAAAATCCGGGATTACATCAATGAAAAGGGCATTTCCGGCATCCATCTGGAGCCCACGTCCCAGCGGGTCTACCCCTATGAAACCCTGGCGACGCATCGCCTCATCGAAATCTACCAAATAGCCGTCGAACTCCGGTCCGTCCACACACGCGAACTTCATCTTTCCTCCCACACTTACGCGACAGGCTCCGCACATACCTGTACCGTCTACCATAAGAGTATTGAGACTAACCACTATAGGTATGCCTAACTTTTTACAAGTCAGCGTACTGAACTTCATCATTATCATAGGGCCTATCGCTACCGCCCTGTCGAAATGGTTGCCTTCCGCGACTAATTTTTCGAGTAATGCCGTGCCCACGCCGTGAAAGCCCACAGAGCCGTCGTCGGTGCAGAGGTGCAGCTTGTCGCATACCTTTTCCATCTGCTCGGTGTATATGAGGAGCTCTTTATTTCTCGCGCCAATTATCACTTCTACGTGTGCGCCGTGCTCGTGCAGCCATTTGGCCTGAGGATAGACGGGAGCAGTGCCCACGCCTCCGGCGATAAAGACAAATGACAGATTCTTAAGCTCTTCAGGGGCCAAGTCGAGGAAATCGGAGTGTTTGCCCAAAGGTCCGACGACATCGCTGAAACTATCGCCCGGATTCTTCGCGACTATCTTCATAGTGGAAGCCCCGACACTTTGCGTTACTATGTCGACCGTCCCTGCCGCAGCATCATAATCGCTAATGGTGAGCGGAATGCGTTCGCCCTTAGGATTATCTATTACTATAAGAAATTGTCCTGGCTTAGCGGCCTCTGCAATTCTTGGAGCCGACACTTTCATACGACAAATTGTCGGTGTCAGCATATCTTTTTCCAAAATAGTATACATAGCAGGCGCAAAATTACTCAATTATTCAAAAAAAACACTTATATTTGCAGTCCTATTTTTGCGGATGGTTCCGTAGCTCAGTTGGATAGAGCAACAGCCTTCTAAGCTGTGGGTCGCGCGTTCGAATCGCGCCGGAATCACAAAAGGGTCAACCTATGATGGTTAGCCCTTTTTTGTTTGAACTATAATAAAGCTAAAAATGAAAAAAGTAATCTTATCGGTCGTAGCGCTGGCCGCCATTTCATTAAGCGCTTCCGCACAGGTTTCAGTAGGTGCCGGTTATCTTAACGATGCCACCAAATCCGTCTACAAGGTTAGCAACACCTCTACCGAGAACTCTTGGTGTTCAAATGGTTTCTATGTTCAGGGCATGTACTCTCTTCCTATCGCGAAGGGCTTCGGTCTAGATGCCGGCGTGAAGTTCTCATACCTTCACGGAGAGCAGTCAGGAGATGTGAATTTAGGTAGCCTTCATCTGGCTAACGCTACGAGCAAAACTAACGAGACTTATCTCGCCGTTCCGGTATTCGCAAATTATAAATACAAAATCAACAGGGATTTCAGCGTATTCGCTTTCGCAGGTCCTACCTTCTCATTAGGCTTGACATCGAAGACCGATGTTACCGCTACAGTCTTGGGACAAAACAAGACTACTAACTACGATAACTACGCTAAGGACGACGATGGCGACGCTTCCGACTACAAGAGGGGAAACATCTTCTTAGGCGGCGGCTTGGGAGTAGACTTAAAGAATACATTCCGCATCTCTCTCGGCTACGACTTCGGTTTACTTAACCGCACTTCCGCAGACAACACCACCAGAACCCAGAATCAGTTCTACGTCGGTGTAGCATTCTTGTTCTAATAACAGATTCTCAAAAGTTGGTAAAGATTTGTGTTGGTGAGAAAAGGAATATAGACCAACAACGATTACTACGGGTCGGGCCGAAAGTTTCGGACCGACCCTTTTTCGTCTTACGACGGCTCTTTCTATTTCCGGCTCGCGGGGCTTCCGCCAATTCACTTTGGCAGGGTAGATGGAGTAGAGCGCTCTCTGTTAAGGGTGGCTTGCCAAAGTGAGACCTTGTAAGCTTCACCTTGGCAGGGAGGTGTCGATATACGCATTCTGTGGCACATTGGCTGCCAAAGTGATTTTGATGAGCTAGTTCAATGGCCTCCCGTCCGGTGGATCGTGGTTCTTGTCGGATGGGAAGTATCTAAACTGAGTTTCATCCGGTGAAAGGCCACTTTGGCCGGATGGAAACGCTCCCAATGACGTTTCGGCCGGTGAAAGGCGGGTTTGCCCGGACGAAAACAGCTAATCACAAAAGTTCAAGCGCAAGCGAGCCGCCCCATCGAGCTCGGCGCAGCGCTTTTTAGTAATATGTACTCCATGTTCATGACGCTTTTCCACTTCTTGTAACAAAGTACTTTTGTTTTCGCTCGCAGCAAAGGTCGCCCTCGGACGGGCCCTCACACCGTAATGTTTTGGAAGCGAAAACACAATACAGCTCGGGAACTCCGCTTCGATGTCCTTCGGACATCTTCGCTCCGGCCCTTCCACCGTTTCCTGCGTCCCGCTATGCGGAACTTGTCTCCGGCGGACACCTACCCACTATATCTGGAGGGCACTGAAAAAGGGTAGCGTTTAATAAGTCCTTGACAATACAGTATCCGGCACAATTTGATGATATTTCAGATTGTGCCGGATTATTCGATTCTCAGAGAGTTGTTTTGCGGGATATTGGGATTATCTCCACCTATTTGACCATCATTTTCATTATTCTTTTAAGATTTACTACAAAGATTGTAACGGCACCTTGCAATTCCATTGCCGATATTCCGTAGGAGTCGGCTCTATCATAACCATGTGCATTTTTTAGTTCGGAGTTCTTAGCTTCTATCTTGTATCTCTCATGCGATAGTTCTCTGAAGTATTGTGTTTGCTGTAACCTCTTTTGTTCCTCATATTCTTGAACATTAAGACGAATCACATAAGATTTAGATTTCGCGCCTGGTCTCAAGCACGTGTCCTTTATCGGACATATAGCACACACATTCGGATTCCACCTATACCGTATCGCACTGCTCCTCCCTTCTTTCTCCCTGTTTCGCTTCTCCATTCTATTCGCAAGGTGTCCTGCTGGGCATATATACCTACCAGCATCTTTGTTGTAAACGAAGCCACTTTCCCCATCAATTCGATTCCCCGAGACTATCACAGGATTAAGCCGCGATATTATTTTTATCCCGTTTTCTTTTGCATGTTTCAGATTGTCGATTCCAGAGTATGCAGCATCCCCGACAATGGTATCTACTACAACACCGGCCTGTTCTGTCTTATTTATCAATTCTGGAAGCATAGGGCCGTCGCCTTTCTCTCCCGATGTTACCGTAGCTGCTGTAATGATTCGCTCCGGTGTCATGGCAATGTGAGTCTTGTATCCAATGAAAGACGTCTCCGCCGACTTATGTCCAACCCTGGCCTCGCGATCATAGGAGATTGAGTGATGATGACGCACATCATCAACACCCTCTGCCAGATAATTTATTGCTTCCTTGAATGCAGGATTCTCGCACAGCATAGGATCATCCATCACGAAGGAGAGAAGAGCCTCGCAACTGTCAAGTTCATGCAGCAGATTATCATCATCGTTTGGAGTTGGAAGTTCTATGCCCTCATTGCCGGGCCACTTGCCTATCTTGTCTCGAACTTCCTTGCTACGAAGTTTCAGAACATCTATCGGAGACAAGGCATTTGCTCTCGAGATTGTATGGGTCGCATCTACTATGATTGTCTTTGTCTTGATGATGCCTTTCTCCATAGCGACTCCAACGGTCTTGCCAATCAACATATCCAGAAGGTTCACATCACTATATACATTCTCGATGCGGGCTGTTTCGGCCTGAGGTTTTTGCACGATAGAGCAGTAGTACTTGCTGCTACCGCTGATGCTGCCGTGCATTACCAGATTTCTCACAGTACCCTGCAGGCGCGGGAACAGCGAAGCGCCCTCGGGAGCTTCAGTGAAGTTGATGGTCAACGCATGCCCCTGTCCGTCAAAGATACCTCCGTACCAGTTGTCGTTGTTGAACACATACTCCTTGTTGGCTTCCAGTGTCACATCACCTGTGAGCTGCATGTCATAGAAGGTACCGCGTGCTATGCGGTTTTGTCCTTCAGCCAACCAGAAGTCCTTTGCAGAGCTGAGCAGGAACTTGTGGCTCTTGTCATCGCGAGGCATAAGAGAGTAGTCGTAGTAGCCACAGTGGGGGCAAACGCCGAACTTGTCTATCTCATGCTTGGTGCACTCGGCACCGCTGGCTGTGTTGCTATAGGTCACCTCGGTGCCTGCAGCCACATGTCCGTGACAGTCAGTGGCAGCGCTGGCATATACCTGCTTGCCGCTTCCGAAGGGAGAGGGCAATGGATATTCGTCCTGGCCCACTGCCTGGGTCCACACAATCTTGCTCTGGTCGCTGTTGAGCTGATAGCAGGCACCACCCTTCTTGATGTCATCCTTGATGATGATGGTCACACCCTTGGCGTCATCCCACTTCGCGGTGGCCAGGTTGCCATAGGTGGCACCGCTCGGACGCTCTCCATTGGCATACTTGGCCAGGTCAACCATCTTCAGATTGGCGGAGTTGCGGCAGATGGTAGCGCTTCCGCCCAGACTGCTCATGCTGGTCTCATTGATGAGCAAGCAGTTCTGCACAGTGACGTGGTTGTCTGACCATCCGATGATACCGCCACAGTTGACGGTCTGCGTGCCATTGATGGTGAGCTTCACAAAGCAGTCGGCAATGAATGTTGCTCTCTCTGCCACTGCCACCACACCTGCATGCGTAGCATCGCCAGCCATGCTGGAGTTGACGGTGAGATCTACATAACAGTTGTGGATGTAGGCTCCCTGCGTGTAGGCAGCGATACCTGCCGCATACTTCTTGGCGGTGGTAATGGTAGCGTCAACACGCAGATTACGCACCTCGGCAGTCTTCTGCAAACGCCTGAAGACGGCGCAGTTGTCTTCCACGGGATAAGCATTCATCTTGATGCTGTGTCCCTGTCCGTCGAAAGTTCCCTGGTAGTAATCAGGAGCCTGCGTACCTATCATCGTGACATCTGTCCCCAGATCGATGTCAGCGGTAAGCACCGCGTTGGCCGCGGGGTTACCACCCTTGTCTGCAGGGGTGTTCACGAGAGAGGCAAAGGCCAGATAGTCCTCCAGAGAGCCGATCTGATAGACACCGTCCTTCTGGTCGAGTGCCCATGCAGAGCTGCCCATGACTGTCATGACAGCCATAAGACATAGACTAAGTAGTCTGTTTCTCATAATGATTTGTCTTTAGATTAACACTATATTAATGAACTCAATTTCTTTCTCCGAGACCCTGTCCAACACGTTGGATATGGTTTCAGAATGGCCCAAAAAGCGCTCTTATGAGCCATCCATCCCTACAAATTTACTATTTTTCACTATAGACACCAACATCTTACCTCATTTTTATTACGTCTGAATTACATTTTATCTACAAACAGGCCATTTTTATCCACCGCGCGCACGCATATTATATATAATGAGAAGCCGAATGCGGGCAAATGGGCAGCCGGTTGCCCAAAATACGGAGATACATCAGAAAGGGGAAGGCAAGCACGCTGCGTAGGCCGATGCAGCGCACTGCGTGGGCGAATGCAGCACGCTGCGATGACTGATGCAGCGCACTGCGATAACGAGGCAACAATTGTGCCCCCAAAAGTCGATGGGGCTGCATTTCCGAAGGGAGAAGTTTGGAGGACAGAAGGGAGAAAGCCGGACCTTTCCGGGCAAAAGACTTCATCATAACAAGGAGAGCAATGGGTTTAGCCTAACAAGAGGATGAGTTTGACTCAAAGAGGGAGTACGTTTGCCCAGAAGGGAATGTGCGTTTGCCCAGAAAAGAGGATGCGTTTGGGCTAATGAGAGGTTGAGTTTGGGCTAAAGAGAGGCTTTATTCTGACGAGAGGAAGGCTGACTTTCGGAAGAAAGGCGGCTGCACCAAATGCAGGAAGGGGTCAGAAAGAAGAAAAGTGGCCGCTTGAGCCACTTTTCCTATATTATATATAATGTATAGCGAATATTCTTGGGCGGCCAAGGAAACCTTGCTTGCCGCTCCTGTTCAAGCGCTCTCCCGAGGCAGAATCAGAACTGATGCAGCTTGACCAGCACCACCGAGAGGAAGATGTACCACACGATGATGGCTGCAAAGGCGCTGTAGCCCAGGGGGATGAAGCACAGACAGCCCACAAGGAAGACAACCTTCCAGCGCAATGCCTGCCAGGTGAGTTCCTTGAACTTGAGCGCCATCATGGGCACCTCACACACCAGCAGATAGCAGAAGAGCAGGGTGAGGGCTATGATCCACACGACATTGAAGCGCAAAGAGGTGAGGAAAGCATGCTGACCCAGCACCAGAGAACCCCAAAAGAGGGCGTTGGCAGGGGTGGGCAAACCTATGAACTGCGTGCTCTGACGCGTGTCGAGATTGAACTTGGCAAGCCTCAGGGCCGAGAAGGCAGCCAGGAGGAAGGCCGAGTATGGCAGGATGCCCTTGAGAGGCATGAGCACTTCGGGGCAATGGACTTCGTGCATCACCCAGAAGAGGATGGCGCTGGGAGCCACACCAAAGGTGACACAGTCGGCCAGCGAATCCAACTCCTTGCCTATGGGAGAGGATACTCCCAGAACACGGGCAGTGAGTCCGTCGAAGAAGTCGAACACTGCTCCACATATAATCATAATGACTGCCCAGTGGAGATGACCATAGAAGGCAGCGCCTGTAGCTGCACATCCGCACAGCAGATTACAGCATGTGACTGCGTTGGGCAGCTGTCGTGTAAAGGCGTTAGGCATCTTTCTTTTCGTTTTTATCTGTTTGTACCGGTTTGAGATGCGCAATGACTGTCTCATTGCCCACCGTCTTCTGTCCCAGCTCTACCTGTATGTCGCTGTCGAGAGGCAGGTAGAGATCTACCCGCGAACCGAGCTTGATGAAGCCCAGATGCTCATCCACATAACATTCCTCACCCTCCTTGGCATAGGTGACAATGCGTCGGGCCATGGCACCAGCCACCTGACGCACCATGATGTCATTGCCGTCGGGGGTGGTGATGACCACCATGCTGCGCTCGTTCTCCTCGCTTGCCTTGGGCAACCAGGCACGGTGGAAGTTGCCGCTCTGGTGCCTGACAATCTTCACGGTGCCATCCACGGGAATCCAGTTGGCATGCACATTGAACAGACTCATAAAGATGCTCACCATCATGCGGCGGTCATGGAAGTACTCGTTTTCCTCCACCTCTTCCACCACCACTATCCTGCCGTCGGCAGGGGCAACCACCACATCGTCGGTATTACCGGCATAGAGGCGTATGGGGCACTGGAAGAAGTTGAGCAGCACAGCATATACAATCACACTGAGACAAATGCTCACCTTCAGGATAAGACAGGATGAGAGGAGCAGGTAAAGCAGCCCGTTGAAGGCCAGCAGGGAACAGAAAGTGCCCACCAAAGTGTGTGTACCCTCGTGGTGCAACCTTATCTTCTTGAGTTTCTTTAGTCGTTTACCCATTCTTTTATTTGACCTACTTCAAGGCAAAGGTATGTGTTTTTTCATTTATGAGCAAGGCTTGTCGCCTTTTTTATGCCGATGCGCCCTTTTGAGCTATAAATAAGAGGAGAGAGGGCAGAGGTTTGGCAGAAAGGTGCTATCTTTATGCTGTAAAAAGGAAAATGCTCTATGGAAGATTTCGTACACCTTCATGTTCACTCGCAATACTCGCTGCTCGACGGCCAGTCGAGTATCAGCCGCATGGTGGATAAGGCGGTCAAGGACGGCATGAGAGGAATGGCGCTCACCGACCATGGCAATATGTTTGGCATCAAGGACTTGTTTGACTATTGCGGAAAGGTAAACAAAGGGCGCAAGAAGGAAGGTCTGGAGCCATTCAAACCTATCTTCGGCTGCGAGGTGTATGTGGCGCGAAGGGGCAAGGAGGAGAAGACGGACAAGAAGTTGGACCTGGGCGGCAACCACCTGATACTGCTGGCCAAGAACTTCCATGGCTACAAGAACCTGATACAACTGGTATCCCGCGCCTGGGTAGATGGATTCTACGGCAAGCCGAGAACCGATCATGCCGACCTGGAACGCTTCCACGAGGACCTCATCTGCTGCTCGGCATGCATAGCGGGAGAGGTTCCGAGCAAGATTCTGAGAGGCGACATCGAGGGGGCGAAGGAGAGTGTGCAGTGGTTCAAGAACCTCTTCGGCGACGACTACTACCTGGAGCTGCAGCGGCATGAGGTCAAAGACCCGCGCCAGAGAGCCAACCGCGAGACATTCCCCTTGCAGCAGGAAGCCAACAAATGGCTCATAGAACTGGCCCGCGAATACGGCATCAAGCTCATCTGCTCCAACGACAGCCACTTCGTGGACGAGGATGATGCCGAAGCGCATGACCACTTGCTATGCCTGGCCACCGGCAAGGATCTGGACGACCCCACACGTATGCTGTACTCCAAACAGGAGTGGTTCAAGACGCGTGAGGAGATGAACGAAGTGTTCAAGGACATTCCCGAGGCTCTGGCAAATACCTGCGAGGTGCTCGACAAGGTGGAAACCTACAACATAGAGAGCGACCCCATCATGCCGTTCTTCCCTATCCCCGAGGACTTTGGCACCGAAGAGGAGTGGAGAAGAAAGTTCAGCGAGGAGGATCTCTTCAAGGAGTTCACCAGCGATGAGAACGGTGAGAACCAGCTGCCAGCGGAGGAAGGAGAGAAGAAGATAAAGAAGCTGGGCGGATACGACAAGATTTACCGCATCAAGTTTGAGGCTGACTATCTGCACAAACTGGCCTACGAGGGTGCTGCACGCCTGTATGGAGACCCCTTGGACAAGGAAGTGGATGACCGCATACGCTTTGAACTTCACATCATGAAGACAATGGGCTTCCCAGGTTACTTCCTTATCGTGCAGGACTTTATCAACTCCGCACGCAAGGAGTTGGGCGTATGGGTAGGTCCGGGACGTGGTTCGGCGGCCGGTTCGGTGGTGGCCTATTGCCTGGGCATCACCAAGCTCGATCCCATGAAGTACGATCTGCTGTTTGAGAGATTCCTCAATCCCGACCGTATCTCGCTGCCTGATATCGACACGGACTTCGATGACGACGGACGTGGAAAGGTGCTCCAGTGGGTGATGGACAAGTACGGACACGAAAACTGTGCCCACATCATCACCTATGCCACTATGGCTACCAAGAACAGCATCAAGGATGTAGCACGTGTGGAAAAGCTCCCGCTCGAACGAAGCAACGCGCTCTGCAAGGCCATCCCCGACCGTCTGCCCGACGGGATGAAGATGAACCTGAAGAATGCCATCATATGTACTCCCGAACTGCAGGCCGCTGAGGCAAGCCCGGATCCGCGTGAGTCGAACACCATCAAGTACGCCCGCAAGCTGGAGGGGACGGTCAGAGGCACCGGCATACACGCCTGCGGATTCATCATCTGCCGCGATCCTATCAGCACCCATGTGCCTGTCTCCACCGCCGACGACCCTGATTTCCCGGGCCTGAAGACGGCTGTCACCCAGTATGACGGCCACGTGATTGAGAGCACGGGACTGATAAAGATGGACTTCCTGGGGCTGAAGACGCTCTCGGAGATGAAGGAGGCATGCCGTGTGATAAAGGAAGCACATGGGGTGGACATCGACCTGGACAGCCTGCCCATCGACGATGAGAAGACCTACGAACTCTATCAGAACGGGCGTACGGTAGGCACATTCCAGTTTGAGTCAGCAGGCATGCAGAAATACCTCAAGGAACTGCATCCCACGGTGTTCGAGGATCTGATAGCCATGAATGCGCTCTATCGTCCCGGACCCATGGACTATATCCCGTCGTTCATCGCCCGTAAGAACGGCCGCGAAGAAATCAAGTACGACATCCCCATCATGGAGAAGTACCTGAAGGATACCTATGGCATCACCGTGTATCAGGAGCAGGTGATGCTTCTGAGCCGCCTGCTGGCCAACTTCACACGTGGTGAGAGCGATGCGCTACGCAAGGCCATGGGTAAGAAGAAGAAGGATATAGTGGATGCCATGAAGCCTAAGTTTATCGACGGAGGCGTGAAGAACGGGCATGATCCCAAGGTGCTCGAGAAGATCTGGGGCGATTGGGAGAAGTTTGCATCCTATGCCTTCAACAAATCTCACGCGGCATGTTACTCATGGGTGGCCTATCAGACGGCTTACCTAAAGGCTCATTATCCCTCGGAGTTTATGGCAGCTCTGCTCACGAGGCGCAAAGACGACATCAAAGAAACGGCCAAGCTGCTGGATGAATGCCACCAGATGGGCATCCATGTGCTGGGTCCGGACGTCAACGAATCGCATCCCGACTTCGGTGTGAACGCCAAGGGAGAGATCCGTTACGGCCTTATGGCCATCAAGGGACTGGGCGAAGCTGCTGCCATCGCCATCGTGCAGGAGCGCGAGAAGAACGGTCCCTACAAGGATGTATTCGACTTCGTGCAGCGAGTGTCGCTGCCTGCCGTGAAGAAGAGCGGCCTTGAATGTCTGGCCTTGAGCGGCGCCTTCGACGCTCTGGGCGGCATAACACGCGAACAGTTCTTCGCTCCTACGTTCAAGGACGGCCTCTTCGTGGAGGCTCTCCTCAAGTTCGGCACGCAATACCAGCAGAGCAAAGCCGAGGCAGAATGCTCGCTCTTTGGCTTCGACGAAGTGGAGATCACCACCCCGCCAGTGCCTGCAGCCGAACCTTGGGGTGCACTGGAAAGGCTCAACAAGGAGAAACAGCTCATCGGCATATACCTCTCGGCACACCCGCTCGACGAGTATATGGTCATCCTGAAGAAGGTATGCAACATGCAGATGACGCAGCTCAACGACCTCACACCCTTTGCCAACCGCGAGGTGAGGCTGGGTGGCATAGTGACCGGACTGCGCAAGGGAGTGAGCAAGAACGGGAAACCTTATGGCATAGTAACCATTGAGGACTACTCCGGAGCGGGCGACCTGGCGCTCTTCGGCGAGAACTGGGCACGCTTCGGAAGCTACATGGAGACACCTGGTACCACGCTCTACATCACAGCCAGGGTGCAAGGAAGATTCTACAACCCCAGCCAACTGGAGCTGAGCATAGGCAACGTGCAGTTCCTCGACAGCGTGAAGAACTCCCTGATAGAGAACATCACCATCTATCTTCCCGAGACAAGTATCGACGAAGATCTGGTTGTGCGGCTGACCGAAGCACTCGAGCAGAGTCCGGGCAGGGCAGACCTCTTCATCAATATCATCGATGCAGAGAACAACATACCCGTATGCCTGCAGAAGCGCGGGGGCGGTGTGACAGTGACGAAGAAACTCATGGAGGTGCTGGATGACCGCAGCATCACCTATTCCATAAACCAATAAAGGACTTACTTATGGCACAAATCATCAACAGCAACAACTTCGACGAGTTGGCCCAGAGCGGCAAGCCCGTTGTACTGGACTTCTGGGCCACATGGTGCGGCCCATGCAAAAGACTCGCGCCTGCCATTGAGGCACTGGCCGAAGAGTATCACGACCAAGCCATCATAGGCAAATGCGACGTGGAGGAGGACGAAGAACTGAGCATGCGATTCGGTGTGCGCAACATCCCCACCGTGCTCTTCATCAAGGACGGAGAGGTAAAGGACAAGGTGGTAGGACTGGTGCCCAAGCAGGCGCTGGAGGACAAACTGAAGGCTTTACTGTAATCATTCACTACTATGAGCACATTTGAAGAAGACCTCATTGCCGATGCTGAGGACGACAGACTGGCCGTAGAGTTCATACAGAACTACCTGCCCCAGGAGGTGAAGGAGCGTTTCACCGAAGACGACCTCTACTACTTCCTCGATGTCATCGATGAGTATTACGTGACGCTGCTGGACAAGGCGGACAAGAAAGGGGTGAAGGACGACGAGGAGATGGATATAGACATCGACGAGGTGGCCGCTCACCTGGCCCGTCAAGCCAAGAAGGACAAGATGGGCGACTTCTCTCCCGAAGACCTGCGATGGGTAGTAGAGGGTGAGTTGGAGTACGCCGAACAGACTTACGACGAGTAGGAACAGCCCTCTCTGGCAACTGGGAAACCCACAACAAGAGGATTTGTGGACTCCCGAAAGAGGTTTTTCAGATAGTCGTAAGGCGGTTTGAATACTTCTAAAAGAAGTTCCTCAGACAGACGAAAGGTGGTTTGAGCGCTTCTGAAAGAGATCTCTCAGATAGCAGGAAAGCGGTTTGAAGACCTTCGAAAGGCGGTTTGAAGACTGCCCCAAGAGTTTTTCAAGTCTGCACAAACCCGCGTGCTGCCCCCCTTCTACCCTCCCCCACCAGGGGAGGAAGGATGTCAGGTGCCTACGCGGAGCCTCATCGGGAAGGAAAGACAGAGGAATGATACAACTGACACAAGAGGCAGAAGCATGCATTACAGCAAGCTTCTGCCTCTTGTCATTTCCACTCTAATTGGTCAGCCAAAAGCGTCCGCCAGCCCAATCTGTATCTTGTATTCCCGAACCTTTGCGCCTTCACCTCGCCCAGAACCGTCCTTCCCTTATCCGAGAAACACACTTCCGCCGCCACAGAATCCGCGACAGCCGATAGAGCCAGCCATCTTTCCTTATCAGAGAACCACACTTCCGCCGCCACAGAACCCGCGGCAGCCGATAGAGCCAGCCATCTTTACTTATCAGAGAACCTTTCCGCTGCCGGCTGGGGACTTTATTTCTGCTCCTCCTCCCACAGCGTGAAGGCCTTGGCGATGGTGGGTGCCATGTCGTAGTATTTGTATTCCGCCAGGCGGCCGGCGAAGATGACACCTGGCTGCTGGGCGGCCAGGCGCTGATAGTCAGCCAGCAGCGCGGTATTGGCTGCATCATTGACAGGATAATACGGTTCCATTCCGGGCGCCCACTCTGTGCTGTATTCGCGGCTCACCACCGTGCGGGGATTGGCCTCCACATCGGCTCCGAACGACTCGAAATGCTTGTGCTCGATGATGCGCGTATAGGGAACCTGCGCATCGGTATAGTTCATCACCGCCACTCCTTGGTGGTTGCACGTACTGAGCACCTCTGTCTCAAACCGCACGGTGCGGTACTCGAGATGCCCCAGACGATGGTCAAACCACGCATCAATGGCACCCGTATAGAGTACCTTGTCGGCCAGCGGAAGCAACTCGTCGCGGTGCTGCAGGAAGTCGATGCCCGTGCGCACCTCCACGCCAGCCAACAGAGCATCCGTCAAACGGTTGTAACCGCCCACGGGAATGCCTTGCCAGGGGTCGTTGAAGTAGTTATTGTCGAAGGTGAAACGCAGGGGCAGGCGGCGTATGATGAAGGCGGGAAGCTGCGTGCAGGGGCGTCCCCACTGCTTCTCGGTATATCCCTTGATGAGCCGCTCGAAGATATCCCGGCCCACCAGCAGCAGTGCCTGCTCCTCCAGATTCTGCGGCTCGCGGCCCTGCAGACGGCTGCGCACTTCGGCCCGCTGCTCTTCGATGCGTGCACGAGCCTCATCGGGAGTGGTCACATCCCACATCCTGGCGAACGTGTTCATATTGAAGGGAAGGTTGTAGAGCTGTCCCCGCCAATTGGCCACCGGGCTGTTGGTGTAGCGGTTGCAGGGTGCCAGGCGGTTGACAAACCGCCACACGCGCTCGTCAGCCGTGTGCAGGATGTGCGCTCCATACTGATGCACATTGATGCCAGCCACCTGCTCGCAATGGATATTACCGCCTGTGTGCTGCCTGCGCTCCACCACCAGACAGCGCTTGCCTGCCTGGGCGGCCAGATGGGCAAAGGTGGCTCCCATCAGTCCGGAGCCTACAATCAGATAGTCATATTGCCGTTTCATCTCTTCCTTTGGGTTTATAATGGGGCCGGAAGCGGCCTTCCAAGGCAAAGTTAGCCATTTTCCCGCACCTGCCACCATGCCATGTGGAAAATTATGAGTAACTTCGTGGGGAAATTCATAAACCACACCTCATGTGCAAAAGACTCCTTGCCGCACTGCTCGGCACACTCTCCCTGGCATCGCTCCAGGCTCAACAGAAATACACAAACCCTGTCTTTGACCAAGACACGCCCGACCCCACCGTGGTGCAGGCGCCTGACGGCACCTTCTATGCCTATGGCACAGGCGGTACCTGCCGCAAGAGCACCGACCTGGTGCACTGGACCGATGAGGGTGTAGCGCTGGAGCGTCCCACATGGAACGACTCTGTGCGGACAGACAAGAACGGCAAGCAGCACCCCATGCGCTTCAGTCTGTGGGCTCTCGACGTAAGCCGGGTGAAGAAGGACAGGTATCTGGTGTATTACGCATCAGCCTTCTGGGGCAATGAGACACGCACGGGCCTGGGAGTGGCAGAAGGCACTTCACCCACACACTTTACCGACCGTGGACGCATGTTCCGCAGTACAGAGATTGGAGTACAGAACAGCATCGACCCCTGCTATGTAGAGGAAGGACGCCGGAAATACCTTGTGTGGGGCAGCTTCAGCGGACTCTACATGGGTCAGCTGAGCAAGGACGGCAAGCAGCTGAAGCGCCCCAACGAACTTACCCAACTGGCAGGGAAAGCCTTCGAAGGGGCTATGATATTCAAGCGGAACGGATATTATTACCTGTTTGCCAGCGTAGGCACATGCTGCGAAGGCGAGCGAAGCACCTACCGCACCGTGGTGGGACGCTCACGCCAACTGGCTGGCCCATATGTGGATAGGCAGGGAGGACGCATGCTGAACAATCATTACGAGACGGTCATAAAGGGCAACGACCGCTGGCGCGGTCCGGGTCACAACAGCGAGATAATCACTGACAAGAAGGGCCAGACGTGGTTGCTCTATCACGCCTTCGATGCTCAAGACCCCTCCAAGGGCCGTGTGCTCCTGCTCGACCGCTTGCTCTGGGACCAGGATGGCTGGCCGTCGGTGGCAGGTGGAACGCCCAGCACCACCCCGCAAGACGCTCCTGCACTGTAGGCAGAAACTGCTCCCACCCTTCCACCAAGCGGAGGCGTATGCAGTGGGAGCACAGTTCCACCCACTCTCCTATACATTATATATATAGGCTCCTACGCGAAGCCTGACTTCCGTCATGCCGTCGGGGAAGCCACCACAGGACTATACAGGAATCCACCCTGTCCCTTGGGGAAGAAGTTACGCTTCCATGGAGAGGACTTTTCTCTCCCATAGAAAGCGGAGGGCAAGGCGGCAGGAGGTTGGGGGCAGAAAGACAGGGCAGAAGATACAGTGCGCTGCACCGGCCAACGCAGCGCGCTGCACCGGCCATCGCAGCACGCTGCATCAAGCATCGTAGCGCACTGCCTTTTCGGGGGCTTCACCGTTCACCATTGACTGCAAGCCACAGTCTGCCTTCCGTCATGCCGAAGCAAACGAAAAAGCTGCGCGATGAACGGCACCGCACAGCTCTTTCCGAATTTCTATTCACGCTTTCCATTCCCCCTGGGGGACACAGTCTCCAGCTGCCTTATCGCAGTTGCTCCAGGCGGTCGTAACTCATCTGCAGAATGGTCTTGGCCTTGTGGATGCGGTCGGGCGAGGGGGCTGGCTGCTCGGTGATAGGCTTGCGGCTGGTGATGTCGAACACGCTCACACCGGTGCTGTCAGCAAAGAGGATGCCGCTGGGGAAGGAGCTGTAGGCGAAGGGATAACTGTAATTACGGCTCAACACATTGCGGCTCCAGGGGAAATCCTGGTGGCTGATGCCCATCTGGCTGAGCAGTGTGGCAGCCAGGTCGCTCTGGTTCATCAGCACCTCCATGCGGCGAGGCTCACGAATGGCACCGCCCAACCACAGCATGGGAGCGTGGAAGAACTCGGGTGACTCATAGGTGAGGTCGTAGAGGAAGCCGTGATCGGGGATAAGGATGACCAGCAGATTGTCCCACTGGGGTGTGTTGCGCAGACTGTCGATGAGCGTTGTCACGCAATGGTCAGTGAAGGCAAAGGCATTGAGCTTCTTGTCGCTGAGCCTGTGGTAAGGCACTTCGAAGGGCTCATGGCTGGAGAGCGTCTGGAAGGTCATGTGCCAAGGCTCGGGCATCTGTCCGCCTGCTATCATCTCATAAGTGCGGCGTGCGGTCACACTATCGTTGGCTCCCCACTTGCTCTCGCTGGTCTCACGCTTGGGGAAGTCGGCTGCGCTGGTGAGCTGACGGTAGCCCGTGGCCACCAGATAGCCTTTCTTGTTCATGATGGTGATGTCTCCGCCGTAGAGGTAACCCGTGTGGTAGCCCTCGCGCTGCAGGCTGCGGGCCAGTGAGGGCAGGTGATTGAGCTTCTCGGGAAGGCGCATCAGGCTCACGGTGGGATAGCTCACCCATCCGCTGAAGGCGCTCACCGTACCACGGTCGGTGCGGAAACTGTTGGAATAGAAGCGGGTCCAGAAGATGCTCTGGGGTATCAGGCGGCTCATGCCAGGAGCCACATCGGGCAATCCTCCCAGTTCGTGCACGAACTTGCTGCCGAAACTCTCCATCAGGACAACCAGCACATTGGGGCGCTTCACCCGCAAGAGGGTATCCTGGATATCTTCTGTCTCACCGGGGTAAAGTCCCTCGAAGGACCGGGCCAGCGACTTGTCGTCCTGCCAGTTGAACTGTCCGCCGAAGTCCTTGGTCTTGCTCAACGATGAGAGCAGGCTGAATGCGGGGTTCACGGCAGCATGATTGAGGAAGAGCGAAGGGCTGTAATAGGCTACACCCACATTCATCACTCCCTGCTGCACGCCGCCACGTATGCCCACAAAGAGTGCGCCGCCACACAGGACGAGCAGCACTGTGTGCACCAGTCTGCGGTGCACAGCGGGGAAGTGCTTGGGCGTGCGGCGCAGGAGCAACCATCCTGCCAGCACCGCCAGAAGCAGTATGCCACCCACACGGGTAATGATGAACAGGGGACTGACACTGCTGGTGGCACCCTCGGGATTCTGCATGTAACCGAAGATGGCTGCATTGAGCTTGAACTTCCAGAACTCATAGAGCACCGTATCACCGCCAATGATGACAGCCAGCAATACAGCCACCACCGTGAGGTAGGGCCAAAGCACCCATCGCAGAGGCAGGTTGCGCCACCACACCGATATGAGTGCAAGCAGCAGGGGAAGGGCGGTCACATACCCGGCTGTACTGATATCCATGGTGAGGCCATGCCACCACACCTGCCAGGCGTCGGCACATCCGAAGGGCGATACATCGGCATTGTACATCAGAAACACCATCTTGCCCAGGGCAAAGAGGAGCAACAGGCTGAGCCACAAGCGCAGCAGATACAGGATACGTGACATGTTTTCTGGGATTTAGGAATGGAATTTCACTGCTGGGCAGGTGCCTTGCCTGCCTCGTGCTTCTGCACCGAGAGCCAGTCGTAACTGGTCTGCAACACCGCCTTTGCCTTGCGTACACGTTCCTCGCCACCAGCTCCCTCATCGGTTACCAGGCTGTTGGCAGTGATGTCGAAGAGCGACACACCGGTGTGGTCCTTCCACATGATACCGGCAGGGAAGTCGCTATACACAAAGGGGTTGACGTAGTTGCGGCTGAGCACATTGCGGCTCCAGGGATAATCCTGGTGCGGCACACCCATCTGGCTGAGCAGTGTGGCAGCCAGGTCGCTCTGGTTCATCAGCACACTCATGCGGCGTGGCTCACGAATGGCACCGCCCAGCCAGAGCATAGGTGAATGGAAGAACTCGGGATCCTCATAGCTTTGCCTGTAGAGGAAACCGTGGTCGGGTATCATGATGACCAGCATGTTGTCCCACTGGGGAAGAGTCTGCAGGCTGTCTATCAACTGCCCCAGGCAGTGGTCGGTATAGGCAAAGGCATTGAGTTTTTCATCGTCCAAGCGATGGTAAGGCACCTTCCAAGGCTCATGGCTCGACACAGTCTGATAGGCCATAAACCACTGGTCGGCCGTATCACGACGGGCGATACGGTGGAAGGTCTTCATTGCCGAAGTGCTGTCATTGGCTCCCCAGGTGCTGTTTATCTCGTCGGGAGTGAAAGCGGAGTTGTCCATCAGCTCCTCGAAACCCATGTTCTGCAGGTAGTCGTGCTTGCCCATGTTGGTCATCGCACCGGGATAGAGGTAGGTGGTGCTGTAGCCTTCACGGGCCAGACTATGCGCCAGCGATGGCAAATGCGGGTGCAGCCAAGTCTCCTTCATAAGGCACACATCAGGGTAGGCAAGCATGCCGCTATAGGTACTCACAGTGCCTCGGTCGGTGCGGAAACTGCAACTGTAGTAGTTGTCCCAGAAGATGCCTTGGGGAATGAGGCGGCTCCAGTTGGGAGCCACATCGGGCAGGCCGCCCAGTTCCTCTATGAAGCGACCTCCGAAACTCTCTATCAGCACAACAAGCACATTAGGGCGCTCAGTACGAAGCAGGGTATCCTGAATGTCCTCGGTATCCTGTGGGTAAAGTCCGTCAAAGGTCTTGGCACGCTCCTCCTCGCTCAGATAATCGAAGCGGCGGGCTGGTTCGGTGGTCCAGGGAAAGGAGGAGACAAAGGCATATACGGGATTGACGGATGCATGATTGCGGAACAGACTCTTCCCCTCATTGTAGCTGTCGCCCACATGCGTGCAGGCCAGACTGATGGCGGAGAAGGCTCCCACGATAATCAGCATGTTGCGCATCCAGCCCTGCCATACGGCCGACTGCGGCAAGCGACGCGGTGTGAGCATCACACAAGGCACCACCACCCACAGCACCATGAGCACTGCGGTAATGACACGAGAGATGAGGAACCAGGGACTCACGCTGTTGGAAGCGCCTTCGGGAGAGGCTGCATAACTGAGCACCACCGCGCTGAGCTTGAATTGCCAGAACTCATACATGACCGCATCGGCCACGATGATGGCTGCCACACAGAAGCCTGCTATAATATAATAAGGAGTAAGCAAGGCGCGCAGAGGCAGGCTCTGACGGCGCGAGGCAACGAATGCAAGCAGCGCCACAGGCAACAGGAACAGGGCTGCCACCGAGAAGTCATGGGCCAGCAATCCTGCATGGCAGGCTCCGAAAACGTCGCCCAGTGAGAGTGCCTCGATATGACGGTTATAGACGATGAAGCCTAACCTGCCCACCAGAAAGACCAGCAGGAGGTGGCAGAAGAGTATCTCCAGGAAATGCAAATGCTGTTTCATCACAAAGTAATCTTGATGCGAGGTGGCTCAAAGTTGCTGCAACTCGGTGAGGCGCTTGTAATATCCGCCCAATGCAAGCAGTTCGTCGTGCGTACCATGCTCCACGATACGACCCTCGTGCAGCACATATATCTCGTCGGAATTGCGTATGGTGCTCAGGCGATGCGCGATGCTGATGGTGGTGCGGCTCTTCATCAGGCGCTCCAGAGCCTCCTGCACCAGATGTTCACTCTCGGTGTCGAGGGCGCTGGTAGCCTCATCGAGGATCAGGATGGGCGGGTTCTTCAGTATGGCACGCGCTATGCTGATGCGCTGACGCTGGCCTCCGCTGAGCCGGCAACCGCGGTCGCCCACCATGGTCAGGTAGCCAGATTCGGTCTGCATAATGAATTCATGGGCGTTGGCAACGCGTGCTGCGGCCTCCACCTGCTCCTGCGTAGCGCCTTCCACGCCGAAGGCTATATTATTGAAGATGGTATCATTGAACAGGATAGCCTCCTGGTTGACATTGCCTATCAGGCTGCGCAGAGAACGGATGGAGAGTGAACGGATATCCACACCGTCGATGGTGATGCTGCCCTGCTGTATGTCATGGTAGCGGGGAATGAGATCGACCAGCGTACTCTTGCCGCTGCCCGACTGCCCCACGAGGGCTATGCTACGGCCTACAGGAATGGTGAGATTGATGTGGGAGAGCACCTCGCGGTCGTCCTGATAGCAGAAACTCACGTCGTGGAAGCATATCTCGCGCTTCAGGCCAGCTATCTGCACAGGGTGCTCCACCTCCTTGATGGAATTCTCGGCATGCAGTATCTTCTCTATGCGCTCCATGCTGGCCATACCCTTCTGAATGGCATAACCGGCCTTGCTCAAGTCCTTGACAGGCTGCAGGGTAGTGTACAGGATGACCAGATAATAGATAAAGAGATTGGCATCGATGCTGCTTGCTCCGGTGAAGATAAGCCATCCGCCGAACCACAGCACGATGGCAATCATCACGGTGCCAAGGAATTCGCTCACAGGATGAGCGGCGCTCTGTCGCATGGCCACGCGGGTAGCTATGCGCCTGTAATCGTCATTGACGGCCGTAAAACGGCGCATCATCTTCTTCTCCGCAATGAATGCCTTGATGATGCGCAGGCCTCCCAGAGTCTCCTCTATCTGGCTCATGCTGTCGCTCAGGCGCGATTGCATGAGCAGCGAACGAGCCTTGAGCCTCCTGCCCACAGAGCCTATACCCCATGCCAGGAGGGGTACCACAAGCAGCGTGAAGAGCGTAAGCTGCCAACTGATGCAGATGAGCGTCACCAGATAGACCACTATGAAGATGGGGTTCTTCACTATCATATCGAGCGAGCTGCTTATACTGGCATCCACCTCATTGACGTCCGTCGATACGCGCGTCAGTATGTCACCCTTACGTTCATCGGAGAAGAAACTCAGGGGCAGGCTGATGATCTTACGGTAGATATCGGCCCGGATGTCACGGATGACACCCGTACGCAGCGGCATGAGCATGGCCGAACCGCCAAAGTAAGTGGCTGTCTTGAAGAAGGTGAGCACGCAGAGCACGAGTCCGAGCAGCAGCAAGGTGGTGGATGGACCGTAGCGCTCGATGAGTTGCTGCGAGTAGAAGTAGCCGTTGTTCTTGGCTACATCGACAAATGCACCCCATCCCCCGGTGCCCCAAGGTATGAATGCGAAATGCTCGTCATTGACCTTGAAGAGTATCTGCAGTATAGGAAGAAGGATGGAGAAGGAGAATACGTTGAAGAACGCAGCCAGCACATTCATCAAGAAAGTGCCGGCGATGAAACGTTTGTAACGGGCAAAGTAGCCGCCCATTGTACGGAAGAATTCCCTCATGATAGGCTTGTGTGTTACTTCCGACCGAAGTCGGCGGGAATCTCACCCCACTGGGCGGTCTCCCACTTGATTACTTGTGCATGGTGAGGATGCAGGCGCAACCACTCCTCTGCCCTTGCTATCAGGGCGTAGAGGGGCTCTGTGCGGGCATTCCTCTCCAGCTTGGTCTTGCACTTGCCGCCCTTTACCCAGTTGATGGCATTGCGGCTGTCGCTATAGATTTTCATGTTCCAACCCTTCTGGCAGATAAGTGCAAGAGCATGGACAATGGCCAGAAACTCCCCGATGTTATTGGTCCCATGCACGGGGCCATAGTGGAAAAGCTGCTGGTTATTGCCCAGATACACCCCCTGATACTCCATGGGACCGGGATTTCCGCTGCATGCGGCATCCACCGCAATGGCATTGTAGTCGATATTCTCGGGCAATGCCTTGGGGGCAGACGGTGCTTTGCGCACAGCGGCATGCGTCTGGTAGTCCTCGGGTGAGACCAGTGCGCGCTCTGCCTCAGCACGTGTGGCAAAGGACTTGTAGCGTGCTCCCTTGTATCCCTTGACGTGTTGCAGGCATTCCTCCCACGTGGTGTAAATACCCGGGGAGACGCCTACCCACACGACATAGAACTTGTTCTTGCCTGCCATCCGATGCTGTTGATTGGAGCGGAGAGCGGATTACATGCGCTCAGGCACCTCGATGCCCAGCAGACCCATACCATTCTTCACCACCTGGCTCACGGCAGCCGAGAGGGCCAGACGGAACACCTTCTTGTCCTGGTCAGGCTCGCGCAGCACGCTCAGGTCGTGGTAGAACTGGTTGTACTCCTTCACGAGTTCGTAGCAGTAGTTGGCTATGGCACTGGGATTATAGTCGTTGCCAGCCTGGCGCACCACAGCGGCAAAGCCCTGCAAGTGCTGTATGAGGCTTATCTCCTTGGCAGTCAGTTCGGCCGTAAGAGGCAGTTCGGCCGGCACCTGTGTGCCCTCGGCCTCGGCCTTGCGCAGGATACTGCGGATACGTGCATAGGTATATTGGATGAAGGGACCCGTGTTGCCATTGAAGTCGATGCTCTCTTCGGGATTGAAGAGCATGTTCTTGCGGGCATCCACCTTCAGTATGAAGTACTTGAGGGCACCCAGTCCCACGCGACGTGCTATCTCGTGAGCCTCCTCGGGCGTGATGTTCTCCAGGCGGTTCACCTTGTCTGCGCTCATCTGTGCGGCGTTCTCCACCATGCTCTCGATGAGGTCGTCGGCATCCACCACGGTGCCTTCGCGGCTCTTCATCTTGCCGTTGGGCAGCTCTACCATGCCATAAGAGAAGTGCACGAGGTCCTTTCCCCACTTGAAGCCAAGCTTGTCAAGCAGGATAGAGAGCACCTGGAAGTGGTAGTTCTGTTCGTTTCCCACCACGTAGATCATCTTGTCGATGGGGAAGTCCTGGAAGCGCAACTTGGCTGTGCCGATGTCCTGGGTCATATACACGCTGGTGCCGTCGGAGCGCAGCAAGAGCTTCTCGTCGAGTCCTTCCTTGGTGAGGTCGGCCCACACAGAGCCGTCGGGACGGCGGTAGAAGAAGCCTTTCTGGAGTCCCTCCTCCACCTTCTCCTTACCTTCGAGGTAGGTCTGGCTTTCGTAGTATATCTTGTCAAAAGACACGCCCAATGCCTTGTAGGTCTCGTCGAAGCCCTCATACACCCACTCGTTCATCTTCTTCCAGAGTGCGCGCACCTCGGCATCGCCCTGCTCCCACTTCACCAGCATCTCGTGTGCTTCGCGGATGAGGGGTGCCTCCTGCTTGGCCTTTTCCTCGGCCTGCTCCTCTGCCATGCCTCCGGCCATGTACTGAGCCTTGAGTTCCTTCACCTCTTCGCGGTAATGCTTGTCGAATGCCACGTAGTAGTCACCGATGAGATGGTCGCCCTTCTTGCCGCTCGTCTGGGGTGTCTCGCCGTTTCCCCAGCGCAGCCAGGCCAGCATGCTCTTGCAGATGTGTATGCCTCGGTCGTTCACGATATTGGTCTTCACCACCTTGTTACCGTTGGCCTCCATGATGTTTGCCAAGGCCCAACCCAGAAGGTTGTTCCTCACGTGGCCCAGATGAAGGGGCTTGTTGGTATTGGGGCTGCTGTACTCTATCATCACCAGGGGCGATGACTCGGTGACAGGAGTGAAGCCATAGCGGGGATTCTGCCAGATGTCCTGCAGCAGGCTTATCCAACAGGCGGGCTGGATACTGAGGTTGAGGAATCCCTTCACCACATTGAACCCACGCACCACACCGGGGAGGTTGGCCACCAGATACTGGCCCAGGTCCTGGGCGGTGTCCTCTGGCTTCTTGCGGCTGATGCGCAGGAAGGGGAACACCACCAGTGTGAGCTCACCCTCGAATCCCTCACGTGTCTCCTGCAGAACCACAGAACCCTGTGGCGCGCTCTGCCCATACATCTCCATTATACCGGCCTCCACGGCCTTCACTATCTGGTCTGTCATCGTTGTCTTATGTGTATATATAATAATGTATAAAATGTTGCGGGTGCAAAATTACGGTTTTTCGGCGAATGAGGCAAATATATGACGCGGGGGATGCAGGCGCACGGCTCAGTCGCCCCTTTCTGCCTCGCGTTTGGCACGTTCGTCCTCCATCTGCTGCCGCTTCACGGCTTCGTCGAGGAGTTCGTTGAATGTCTTCTGCCTGTCATAGTTCTCCAGCACGCGGCGCATCTTCTTCTTCCTTCGCTCCGACTTGCGTTGCTTGATGGCAAAGGGGTGCAGCATCTTGTCCTGCAAGCCCGGTGCCACCTTCTCGATAACGTCGCCCAGCGACATGGACCGAGGGCCGCGGCTGCGCCCCACCGTCTTTTCCAGAGCCCGCACAACGGGCAGCACCGAGTCGGGGCGCACCACCACCTCGCGCAGAGTATCGGCGCGCAGGCTGTCACGCCGCGCACTGTCGCGTGCGGCGGTCTGCGCTGTGTCGGCCGGTGCAGCGCCACCCACAGCCACGGGGCACGCCACAGCCCATGCCTGCACTGGCAGGAGCAGGCACACGAGGATGACGGTCAGGAATATACACAAGCCCTTCATAATGTGCAAAGTTACCGCATCTTTTGCAGCGGGCAAAGGAATTGGCCTACTTTGCCAGCCATCTGGTTTGACTTTTAGATTTGTTCACACAAGAGAAAGCAGGAGAGCAAAGGATTCCCGAGAGACGGGTTGCCATACGGAGCAAGAAGGCAGAAGAGGCATCCGGCAGGCGGTGCGGAAGTCCGCCCATCCTCCCTGGCGGGAGCAGATACGGCTGTGGAGCCATGAACGAAAAGCGCCGCACCATGACGGGCACGATGACCCCGGGAAAAACGCAGCGCGCTGCGGTGGCAATCGCAGCGCGCTGTGAAAGGCGATGCACCGCGCTGCAACAGCCGATGCACCGCAGTGCGTTTTCATGTCCAATCCCGCAAGCGGCAGCACACACCATCTCCCGTCACTCACTCCTTTCTCTTGGTGCAAACAAAGCTATACGCTGCTATTCACGAACCAGGACAGCAGAGGGAGGAGAGAACCGCCATTCGGGCCATGATGCTCAGCGCACCTGCAGCTTGCGCCCGCCTGTGACATAAAGGCCGGAGGCAAGCTGGCCGCACAGGCGGGGTGTGCCGCAGGGTGCCACGCAGCGGCCATCGAGCGTGTAGATGCCCGTATGGGCGGCATCGCGGGATGCCTCGGGCACAGTCTCCACTGCACTTGCGTTGTCATCGGCAGGGAAGAGGAGCATGATGGCGGGCATGCCGCTGGCGCTGTAACTGTCTATCTGGCTGTCGGCCTGAGTGTCCTGGAGGAAGTTGCCACAGGAGATTCCGCGCACCTGGTCACGATGGTCCCAGGCCCATTGCATGTTGCGCCTCATCATGCCCAGATACTGTGTCTGGCCGCACTCATACACCAGCGTGTGCATGTACTGGGCAAAGATGGCGGCATAGACACCTTGCTCCACACCTGTCTCATAGGGCAGGATGCCGCCTCGGCACATCTTGCTGAATACGTAGTTGGCACCCTGCTTGGCCTTGTTGAGATAGGTCACATCGTCCGTCAACTGGTAGAGCAGGCAACTGGCACCGATGTAGGTACCCTGATTGTAGAGGTGGTCCTTGAACTCGGGGCCGCCTCCGTGGATGCCGTCAGCCACGCGGCCGTCCTGCACCAGCGTCTTGTCGGCCCATGCGTATATCTCCCGAGCCTTCTCCAGATACCACTCCTTGGTCTGCTGGGTAGGGCGGGCAGCAGTGGGAACGGCACGTCCCTCGGGCACGTTGCGGTGCAGCAGGCAGGCGGCTATCACCGTGGGGAAGTTGATGCAGGCCGAGCGGAAGTTGCCCTTCTGGTGTGGCTTGGGCTTGTCAATGGGCTGCCACTCCCAGAACATGCCTCCGCCCAGGCCACGCGCAGGGTCGGCATAGGAGCCGTCATCGCCTACGCGGGCCGATCCATACCACACGCGGCAGAAACTGCGCTCGCTGTAGGTGAGATACTCGCGGCTTGAGAAGGTCTCATAGGCGCGCGCCAAGGCCACTGTCCACCACATGATATCGTCATAGACAAACCATCCGGTGTTGGTGTTGCAGTCATCGAAGTTGAAGTTCACATACTGAGCCTTCTCGCCCAAGTATATTCTGCGGTGCAAGGCTTTGTACTTGTCCTGGCGCGTCTTGTCGCCCTGTGCCACCGCGCGACGGTATGCGTTCTGTACCATATCGTAGAAGATGGCCTGGCACCAGATGGCTGCAGCGCCGTTCCAGCGGTCAACGGCATTCACGCGGGCCGAGTGGTCGCGGTAGATGTACTTCTTGGTATCGAGGAAGATGCGGTTGAAGTCCTCATACGTCTGCCATTGGACAGAGTCGGTGAAGGTGTATTGTGCGCGGGCAAAGAGTGCTCCGCAGATGCAGGTAAGGATAAGGATAAATCTTTTCATTATGTTAATCTTCTATTTGAATGCCAATCAGAATAAGGAAAAGCGGCTGCGCACCACATGGCGCATCCGCACAGATGGCATGCGCGCCCTGCATGCCTCCGTCACAGGAGCACACAAGGCGCGTATGGTAAGGTCAGAGTTCCTTGATTTTCACGTTCTTGAACCACACCTCGTTGCCGTGGTCCTGAAGCAGGATACGGCCATCGCGGTTGCCGAAGTCGGGCCAGTTGCGGTACTTGCTATAGGCCACCAGGGCATTCCACTCCTGCGTGCCACGCTCATACTCGAGCAGTTTCACGCCATTGAGCCAGTGCTCCACGTGACAGTCCTTGACGATGATGGTGGCCGTGTTCCATGCTGTGATGTCAAACGGCTTGTCGTCGGAGACGGGGATGAGGTCGTAGAGCGCACCCAGCTTGCGGTTTCCCTTCACGCCCAGCTTGGCATCGGGATGGCGCAGGTCGTCCAGTATCTGGAACTCGCAACCTATTGCACTGCCCTCGCCACGGTTCATGTCGGGATCCACAAAGTACTTGATGCCGCTGTTGGCACCCTCTGTGATCTTGAAATCAACCTTGAGAATGAAGTTGTGGTAGGTCTTCTCGGTCACGATGTCACCGCCGTTGCCGCTCTCGGCACCCGTGGCGGCCTCCACCTTGAGGATGCCATCCTCTATGCGCCAACCCTTCTGGGGAAAGGTAGTGAGCTTGGCACCACGCCACCCCTGGGTGGTCTTTCCGTCCCACAAGAGTTTCCAGCCCTCGCGCTGCTCCTGCTCTGTGAGCACATTGTCGGCCGTAGGCTGAACCTCGGGAGCAGGGGTGGTCACCTTCTTCTTGGCCGCAGCGGGCATCACCGCAAGCAGCATCATGAGAAAAACAATCTTTTTCATCAGGCTTACATTATACGTTTAGTCGAGTTTGTAATAGTCCTCCCAACCACGGCGCGGCGGCATGCCAGTGAGCATCGCATTGGCAAACTCATTGTTGGTAAAGCGCTTGGTGCGCGGATCGAAGAAGAGCTGTGTGTTGAGACGCTGCGCTATCACACCCAGGCAGAACACCTGGCAGAGCACTCCCGCTATCTGGAAGGGCGAACGGGTCTTCTCTATGCCCTGGCACGCACGCAGGAAGTTGACGTAGTGATTGCTGGGACTCTTGGGCACCTGGGGCAGTTTGTCCTTCATGGCCTCAGCCTTCTCCTTGGGGATGATGCTGAGGGTACTGCCGTGGCTGGCTCCCTTGAAGATAAGGTCACGGCTGTAGATGATCTTGCCGGGGTTGAGTTTCTGCTTGGTGTATTCGCCCTGACCGCTCGCAGGAATGCCGTCGGCCAGTTCGCTCTCGCCGAATCCGGCGGGCAGGGGAGGCAGATTATCCACTCCGTCATACCAGGTCACATCGCATGGGGGCATGTTGCCGCGTGCGCCGAAGCGGAAAAGGATGGTGCTGCTGTAGGGGTAAAAGAACTCATTATGGTTCTTGGCATACTGCATGCTTACCTCATAGGGAAGCCCCAGATTGAGGAACTCGTGCACGGTGTCGAGCAAGTGTGCTCCCCAGTCACCCAGTGCGCCCATGCCGAAATCGTACCAACTGCGCCAGTCACCCTGGTGGAAGAGCTTACTGAAATTGTGATAACGCACGCCGCCATGCCATACATCCCAGTCCATACCCTGTGGGATGGCATCGCCCTCGGGCATCTTGATCATGTTCCAGTCGTATTTGTGCCAGCGACGGTCGTTGTTCATGTGGGCCACCACCGAAGTGACGTCCTTGATGATGCCAGCTTCCTGCCATGCCTTGAACTGGAAATAGTTGCCCTCTGAGTGGCCCTGATTACCCAGTTGGGTCACTACCTCGGGATGACGATTGGCCATCTCGATGAGGAGCTCACCCTCCTGGAAGGTGCGCATGAGCGGTTTCTCGCAATAGACATGCTTGCCGTACTTCATGGCCATCATCACTACGAAGAAGTGCGTATGGTCGGGGGTGCTCACCGCAACGGCATCAAAGTGGTCGGCATACTCCTCGAAAAGCTTGCGGAAGTCGGTATAGCGCTTGGCGTTGGGGTACTTGGCGAGCACCTTCTGGCACTGCTTGCCCTGCAGGTCAACGTCGCACAGGGCCACCACATCTACCATGTTGGTCTTGGCAAACTCGTTGATGTTCTGCTCACCGCGGTTTCCGATGCCTATGTAGGCAATCTTCACCTTCTCTCCCTTGGCGTGCTTGGTCTCCTTGCTGGTCATTGCAAACACGTTTCCAGGGGTCAGAGTCAGCCCGGCTGTAGCCAAGCCCACTCCCTTCAGGAAATCTCTTCTTGTGGACATACTGTTATGTTTTAAGGGCTAAATTGCTTTATCTTCCCCACAAATTTAGCAATAATAATCCCACCCAGCACTATAAAAGAGACAATTTTTGCAAATAGAACCTCTATTTTTGCCTTTTGAAGCAAGCAAAACGGCTTTTTGAGAGAAGGAAGGCGGCCTGAAGGGCCTCTGCCGACAACCTTCTCCTTCAAAAACGGAAAGAAGCCTCATCGCACAACACTTTGGACAAAAGGAATCAGAGCAGAAGCCTCCCGAAGCCATTGGAACAGGAAGAAAAATCCAGCGGACTACACCTTGGAGCAGCGGATGAGCGCATGGGTGCCATCGGCCAGAGTGGTGGCAAAGAGATAGATGTCGCCTCCCTCGGCCAAATGCCACTGCTTGCGCAGCTGAGCCACCGTGGAGGGGAAGTTGCGCACAGCCAGATTGGCCTGCCGCACATCACGCAAGAAGGACTTGAGTTCGCGCTTGCCGCAGGTAGAGATGCCATCTACACGGAAGCTACGACCAGGGAAGTTCTGCCGCAGGATATCGGAGGTGAAGAGGTGACTGAAGGGATGCAACTTGCTCACATCCATACTCTCGCACAGAGCATCCTGCACTCCTGCCTTCAGGATGGAGGCATTGGGCTCATAGAGGAACTGGCCGGGAGCACCGGCGATGCGCGGTTGGGCATGGCGCTCAGAGGTGACAAACGACTGGGGATGCCTACCCAGATTGACACAATGGTAGGCCGGGCGGCACTCGCCGGCAGCCAGCACCAGCAGAAGCTCGCGGCACTCGCCATCCACACTCACCGTATGCACCTCACGCACAGCATGAAGGGAGAGCAGAGCCTGCCCGATATCCAGCATGGGAGAGAGTTTCACCATCACCACACGGGAGCGGGAGAGAAGGGCCGGAGAGAGGGCTGCCACATCGGGCGAACAATCGCTCAGAGCCACCACCTTGCGGCCGGCATCGTCGCGGCGGGCGGGATCGAGGAAGATAAGATCCTGCTGGCCTGCCACATCCAGGAAGTCCTCGGCCTGAGCACACTCCACCCTGGCATGTCCGGCACCAAGCAACGGCAGATTGTGCTGTGCCATTTCACAAAGGTCGGAGTTGCGCTCCACATAAACGGCATTACGGAACAAAGGGGCGAGAAAACTGAAATCCACACCGAAGCCACCCGTAAGGTCGGTCAACGAACCACGCTCCTCCGGCAACAGACGCTCCACCAGACGGGCTTTGTACTCGGCTGTCAACTGGCTGCTGCATTGCTCCATATTGAGGCGGGGCGGAAAGAGGATGCCGTCGGTGGCTGCCCAGCGGGGCAACTTGGTGCGGGCAGTTTGCCAAGCCTCTATCTGACGAAGGCAGAAGGACTTGTCAACACCTGCATCTGCACTACGCAGAGCGAGCGCACGCACATCATCCGTGCGATGGGCGAGAATGTATTCGCTATTGTCCATCTGTCCTTCTCCTTATATATTATATAGGTTTGAAATTGCTTGGTTGTTGGGGTTGGCGGTTCTTTATGGCGGTTTATTTCAGCCTTGCTATAGAAGGCGGCTGTTCTTCAGGGATGTCTGCCACAAGTGGACAACTTACCAGAAATCAGCTCGTCACATGCCTTCGGTGAGCTTGCGAACCTCCATCTTGTCTCTCGACAACTGCCTCCGCAGGTCGTCCAGGGAAGGGAAAGCCTGTTCGTCACGCAAGCGCCCTACGAAATCCACGCTTATCTCCTTATTATATAGGTCGCCCTCGAAATCCAGGATATTGACCTCCACCGACACGTTCTCGCCATTGTGCAGGGTGGGGCGATGCCCGATATTGAGCATCCCAGCCCGCCATTCCCCATCGGGAAGCTGCACTCTGACGGCATAGACTCCGCCTGCCGGGATGAGTTTGCCTGCCGGCAGAGAGATGTTGGCCGTGGGAAAACCCAAGAGACGCCCCACGCGATGGCCGCCTCTTACCATTCCTGTCAGGCGGTAAGGTCTGCCCAAGAGCTCATCAGCCCCAGTCACATCGCCCTGAGAGAGCAGTCGGCGGATGACGCTGCTGCTCACCTTTTCGCCGGGAAGCGCACTGGCCAGCATCACCTGGATGCCTGCCTCACGTCCCCAAGCGCAGTATTCGGGGAAGGTGCCGCCGCCGCGCCCAAACCGATGGTCGTATCCCATGAGCAAGACAGCCACATGAAGTTCATCGGCAAGCACTTCGCGCATAAACTGCTGCGCATCCATACTGGCCATCTCAGGCGTAAAATGCAGCACGTGCACCTCATCCACCTGTGTCTGCTGCAGCAGTTCCACCTTCTCGTCAAGGGTGGAAAGCAGGCTGGGCACATAATCGGCATGCAACACCTGGCGCGGATGCCTGTCAAACGTAACAAGCATCGAGCCCAATCCCAGCGCGCTGGCTTCCCTGCGCAACTGCCCTATCAGGTACTGATGTCCTCTATGCACTCCATCGAAAAAGCCTATGGTGGCAACGTATCTCCTCATCTCTCTACAAGTATCTTCTCTTTTCTCCGCTCGAAACTCCCGCTCCTCAACATGCATCCCACGCCCTTCCAAACGAATTTCAGCCAAATCCGCCTCGTCTTTCAGCCAAACTCAAGGCAACTTTCAGCCAAACCCGTCTCGTCTCTCAGCCAAACTCAAGGCAACTTCCAGCCAAACCCGTCTCGTCTTTCAGCCAAACTCAAGGCAACTTTCAGCCGCATCTTAAAACGCCCTTTCATCGCTTCTCAATAGCTCCTTCCGCGCCTACCCGAACAAACTTCCTTGCCTCGAAAGACGCATCAGCCGACGTGTCAATACACATCTCCGCGCTTCTCGATATGACGAAATGGGCTGTTTCGGCCTGCAAAATTAGCCAATAATCCTTGGCAAGCCAAATTTTTCGCACCGCGCATTTGGCAGTCTCATGGTTTTTATCTAATTTTGCACCCGCAAGCAAGTAATTGCCATGCACTGGACTTGTAGCTCAGTTGGTTAGAGCAACAGACTCATAATCTGGAGGTCCTAGGTTCAAGCCCTAGCTGGTCCACACTAAAAATCAAGCACTTACGAGCAATCGCAAGTGCTTTTTTCTTTCTCCGCGTAAACAATGCGTAAACAAACTGATTGAGTTTACGCAATTTTAGCGTTTGAGTTCCATTAAGATGCCCTGATATTATATGAAAGGTGTCATTTTTCTATGCTTGAGGTCCAGAGTATAGAAGCCGAATGCGCCCAAACCACTTGCGCCCCCCCTTCATTTGTATCAGAGATTACTTGTTGCAATGCTGAACGTGGTTGTTCAAGAAGGTACAATCAGCGCAAATCCCTTCTATGCTATGGAGCGAAAGCAGAAGTTTAAGAAGGTGTCAGCCGATAGATGTTTCATTGAAAATTAGGAAGTTATCAAACCGACAGATACCGCTTGCGTCAATGATACTACCAAAGCAGCTTTCCTATTCTGTTGTTATGTCGGCTTGCGTTACTCAGATGTCAGCACGCTGACTTGGGGAGCGATCCGACAAACAAACCTCGGTAAAGTGATTGCGCTGAAAGCGATGAAGAAGACAGGCAAACAAGTGACTGTACCGCTCAACAAACTGGCACAAGAGTGGTTGCCAGAGCGCAATGGAGCATATGCCAATGAACGCATTTTCAAGATGACAACATTAGGTCAATGTGACAGAGTCGTTCACAAATGGTGCGAGGCTGCAGGAATTGAGAAGAATGTAACATTCCACACAAGCAGACACACCTTTGCTGTCCTCTCCCTTACTGCTGGTGGTGACCTCTTTACGGTTGGTAAACTCATGGTGCATACCGACATCAAAAGCACTCAGGTTTATGCTGATGTGGTTATGGACACGAAGATTGAAGCTGTTAACAGAATGTCGAGCTTCTTTAGTCTGGGATGACGGAAGGGAAATGAAAAGTCAAAGTCGTAACTAAAAATAGAAGTTAATTAT
>ENA-UEQL01000313-UEQL01000313.1-human-gut-metagenome-genome-assembly--contig:-NODE-313-length-33438-cov-6.539372_pt1 | contig 33438 bp, 26 predicted proteins | sample MGYA00242905_ERZ507926 | MGnify/ENA primary metagenome ERZ507926 (study PRJEB26167, sample SAMN06115531) | human gut metagenome | host: Homo sapiens | place: China:Henan | collected 2015-09-09 | study...
AAAAGCAGCCGCGAAAGGTCTCCGCTTTTCCGGCTGCTTTTTTGCGCCCTTTTTTTGGCAGAATTTTCCGAAAACAAAATATTATGTCAACCGTCAGCTTCTAACTCACTCGTTTGAAAGGAGTCATCTCATGCAAATCCTGACTGTTTCCGGTCTTCAAAAGACCTACACCACGCGCTTTGGCGGCAGCAAGGCCCAGGCGCTCAAAAATGTCAACTTCACCGTCGAATCCGGCGAGTATGTCGCCATCATGGGCGAGAGCGGCAGCGGCAAAACGACGCTTCTCAATATCCTCGCCGCGCTCGACAAGCCCACCGGCGGCGCAGAGCTGCTCGGCGGCAAGAACCTCTCCGAGATTCCCGAAGAAACCGCCGCAGCCTTCCGCCGCGACAATCTGGGCTTTGTGTTTCAGGACTTCAGCCTGCTCGACACGTTCTCGCTCGAGGACAACATCTGCCTGCCGCTCGTGCTCGCGGGCAAGTCGCGCACGGAGATGCGCGACCGGCTCTCACCGCTCGCCTACGACCTCGGCATCGAGACGCTGCTCAAAAAGTACCCCTACGAGGTCTCCGGCGGACAGAAGCAGCGCGCCGCCGTCGCCCGCGCGCTCATCACCCGCCCGCAGATCTTGCTGGCCGACGAGCCGACCGGCGCGCTCGACTCCCGCTCGACCGACGAGCTCTTGAAGCTCTTCGGCGAGATCAACGCCTCTGGCCAGACCTTAGTGACCGTCACGCACTCTCTGCGCGAGGCGCGCTGCGCCTCGCGCGTGCTGTTCCTGCGCGACGGCGAGGTCTCGCTCGAGTTAAAGCGCGGCAAGGACACGGATTCCCAGTTCTACCAGCGTATCACCGATGCGCTCACGCAGCAGCAGACGGGAGGCGAATGCGCATGAAGCCCACCTTTTACCCACGCCTTGCGTGGATGGGTATCAAAAAGAACGCAAGGCTCTATGTGCCCTATCTTCTCTCCTGCGCGTTCATGACAGCGATGCTGTATGTCATTGCGTACCTCGCCGTCACCCCCGCGCTCTATACGGTCAATGGCAAGGTGAACGGCTCCGGCACCTCTGCGGTCGCGATGACGATGAGCCTCGGCTCGTTCGTCGTATCGGTGTTCATCGCGCTGTTTCTCTTCTACACGAACAGCTTTCTCCTGCGTCGCCGCAAGAAGGAATTCGGCCTTTACAGCGTGCTCGGCATGGACCGCGGCGCACTCAGCGCCATTCTCTTCTGGGAGACACTTCTGGCCGCGGCGTTCACGCTGATCGCGGGGCTTGGCCTCGGCCTGCTGCTCTCCTATGTCTCGCAGTCCGCACTGCTGCGGCTTTTATCTCTCCCCGCCGCGGCTTTCACCGTGAGCCTTGCCGCCATCAAGCAGTGCGCCATCACGTTCATCGCCATCTTCGCGCTGCTCTATGTGCGCGGTGTGCTGTCGCTGCGCCACGCACAGGGCGCGGCGCTTTTGAAGAGTGAAAACGTCGGCGAAAAGCCGCCGAAGTCGCAATGGCTGCTCGTCATCCCCGGCCTTGCGCTGCTGCTCGGCGCGTACTACATCGCCGCGACCATCAACGACCCCGTACAGGCGATGCTGCTCTTCTTCCTCGCGGTCATCATGGTCATTCTATCGACGTATCTTCTCTTCATCTCCGGCAGCGTGACGCTCTGCAAAACACTCCAGAAGGATGAAAACTTCTACTACAAAAAGCGCAACTTTGTTTCCCTCTCGTCGCTCACCTACCGCATGAAGCGAAACGGCGCGGGCCTCGCCTCCATTTGCATTCTCTCGACGATGGTGCTGGTGATGCTTGCTTCGACGGCGAGCCTCTATTTTGGCGCGGAGGACGCGATCAACACGCTTGCCGTCCAGAATCACTGGCATCCCACGGAAATGGCGGACGTCCGTGCGGAATTTTTCTCCCTCTACGGCAGTCTCTTTTTCCTCGGCATTCTTTTAAGCGTGCTGTTCCTGTTCGCAACGCTTCTGATGCTCTACTACAAACAGGTCGTGGAGGGGTATGAGGATGCCTCGCGCTTTGCCATCATGCAGCGCGTGGGCATGACCAAGCGCGACATCCGTGAGAGCGTGAACGCGCAAATGCTGCTCATTTTCCTGCTGCCGCTTGCCGCGGCGGCGCTGCACCTCGCCTTCGCCCAGCCGATGGTCTGGCAGATCATGCAGCTGTTCGGCATCCAGAACCTCACGCTGTTTCTCGGCGTGACCGGCGCGGCGCTGCTTCTTTTCGCGCTGCTCTACTGCGCGATGTATCGTCTGACGTCGAATGCGTATTTCCGCATCGTCAGCACTGGCGGCGCCGCGGCGTGACGCGCTTTACTATATAGAGAACGGGACGGAAATGTTCATTTCCGTCCCGTTCTTCTTTTTCTCTTTTTACACCAGCAGACCGTATTTTTCGACCAGCGGCGCAAGGGCATCTTCGGTGAGATTTCCCTCGTACAAGGCTCTTCCCTGATAGGCGCGCAGGCCCGCTTCCAAAAGCTCCGCGTCGTCGCAGATAAGGCACAGCGGCTTTCTAAGCATGTACTGGTAGTCCGCCAGCGCGTCGACGTCCGCCCAGAACGCGAGCTTCAGCGCGACCATCGGCCATTCGTCATCCATCGCGTCGGAGAGCTTGTCCTCCAAATCGCCGTCCGCGGTCAGCACCGCGCCGTGCGTCGCATCGGCGGGCAGGAAGAAGGCTTCCTTCTCCGTTGCCGCGGGAAGAAGGTCGAGGCATTCCGGTGCGGGGCGAACGTATTCCGCGTCCTTGAGCGCTGCTTTCAGCGCGGCGATGTGCTCCTCCGTCGTGCCGCAGCAGCCGCCGAAGAGAGCCACACCTGCCTTGAGCATCTCGGGCACCAGCGCGGCAAATTCCTCCGGCGGGCAGTTGTACACGGCCTCGCCGTTCACGATCTCCGGCATGCCGGCGTTGGGCTTGGCGATCAGCGGCACGCGCGCGTATTTATGCAGGCGTTGGAGCTGCGGCAACATCTGCTCGGGGCCTGCCGAGCAGTTCAGGCCGAATGCGCTCACGCCCATGCCCTCCATCACGGAAAGCGCCGCGACCACGTCCGTACCGGAGAGGATCTTGCCGCTCTCATCGCAGGTAAAGGACACAAGGATGGGCTTTTTGCTCATGCTGCGGATCGCCAGAACCGCCGCACGCGCATCGGTCAGCGTCATCATCGTCTCAATGACGTAGAGGTCGACGCCCGCCTGCTCAAGGCCCGCCGCCTGCTCGGTGTAAATGTCGACGAGCTCTTCAAACGACGCATCGCCGAGGGGGGCTAAAAAGCGGCCCGTGGGCGCGATATCGCCCGCGACCCATGCTTTTCCGTCCGCCGCCTGCTTCGAGAGCTGCGCGAGCGCTTTGTTCATCTCCTCCGTGCGGTTGAAGATGCCGCGCTCTTCGAGCTTCTGGCGGTTGCCGCCGAACGTCGGCGCGTAGAGCACATTCGAGCCGCTCGCCACATACTTGCGCTGAATTTCAAGGATGCTCTCGGGATGTTCGAGCACCCACTGCTCGGCGCTCATGTCGCCGGTGAAGCCGCGCTTTTGGAGTTCGGTGCCGGTCGCGCCGTCCAAAATCACGGGAAACTGCATTTCCATAGGGTTTTCCTCCATTAAAAATTCCTGTTCGGAACGATTTTCAAAATGTCAAACTGTCGGTGAACGCGCGGGAAAAGTCGTCGCGCCCGGAAAGCTCGAGATAGCGGCACTTTTTGGGAATCTCCGCGAGCTTTCGCCAGTTTTCCCCGTCGAGCGCCAGCATCGAAGCGCCCGCGAGCGCCGCGTTGCCAAGGGGTCTGATTTTACTAAGGCACGCGCGCGGCAGCATGCCGATGCGCACTGCATTCTCGGGCGAGAGATAGTTGCCGAACCCGCCCGCGAGCTCCACACTCGCAATGTCGTCCGCCGTCACGCCGCGCTGCTCGAGCAGCACCCGAATACCGCCTGCCACCGCCGCCTTGGCAAGCTGCAGGTTGCGCACGTCGCGCGCCGTCAGGCTAACGGCCTTCGTCAGGTGGAAGACACCGTTGCCCTGGCCATCCTCGGTCAGATAGCGGCGCATGTCCTCCGGCGCGTCCTGCGGCGGCAGCAGCCGCCCGCTTTCGTCGATCACACCTCGCTCCAAAAGCACGGCGACGAGGTCGACCAGTCCCGAGCCGCAGATGCCCTTTGCCTCTCCCTCGCCGACAATGTCGCAGAGGAAGCCCCTGTCATAGCTCACATGGCTCACCGCGCCCGTGATGCCCGGCATGCCGCAGCTGATGCCCGCGCCCTCAAACGCTGGGCCCGAGGCGACCGCGCAGCAGAGCGCGCCACTCTCATTTCCCAGCGCCATTTCGCCGTTCGTGCCGATATCGAGAAACAGCCGCAATTCCGGCTGCACAAAAAGGCCGTCTGCCAACAGTCCCGCCGTGATATCGCCGCCGACATAGCCCGCGACGCACGGGGCAAATTGCACGGGAATGCCCGAAAGCGGCTCGCCCGTGCCGTCTTCAAACAGCGTCTCCGGCTGAAACGGCGCGCGGGCGATGGACGCGACCTCGCGCCCGTCGAAAAGGTGCTGCATCACGGTATTGCCCGCAATGATGAGCTCCTTGACCTCCTCCGTCTTCCGTCCGGCGGCGGAAAGTGTCTGTCCTAAAAGCGTCTCGGTCTGCGCGCGGATACAGCGCGACAGCTCGCCGAGCCCGTCGGACGCTTCCATCGTGTGCTGGATGCGGCTGATAACGTCCGCGCCGTAGGGCGCCTGCGCGTTCCAGTCCTGAGCCTGCGCGAGCAGCTTTCCGTCTGCGCGGTCGAAGAGCCGCAGCGCCACCGTCGTCGTACCGAGGTCGACTGCCGCGCCAAGGCCCGAGCGGCCCGCCTGCGCCTTCGGCAGTGTGAGCGTGTCCGTCAGGATGACGCCGCGCATCGTCTCGGGCAGGTCGATCCAATCGCCGTCCTGCGCTTTCGTCTTGCAGGCAAGGCGCGGCACACCGTTCACCTTCACGCGGCATTTGCCGCAGCGGCCCTTGCCGCCGCAGGCTGCGGGGATGGAATATCCCGCCCGCCGCAGCGCGGAGAGCAGCGTCTCTCCTGCTTCGAACGGGACCGGCGTGATTTTCGCCCCCTGCTGAACTTGAATGCTTGACACGAGCTTCCCCCACCCATATAATAGATAAATAATGTATAAATAGTATTTTATGCAGAAATAAATTCCATTGTCAAGAGGCATTGCTTATGGCAGACCTTCTCACCCTCACCCACGAGGTCGGCTTCTCCCAGTGCGCACCGGTGAATATGGATGCACTCGATCCGCTCGAAGCCGTTCGCGACATGTGCAAAGCTGACCGCTGCGGCCGCTACGGCAAAAGCTGGAGCTGCCCGCCCGCCTGCAGCACACTCGAGCAGGCAAGGGCGCAAATCAAGCGCTATTCACAGGGGATTTTGGTGCAGAGCACCGCGCAGCTCGAGGATGAATTTGATTACACTGGTATGACGTCGCTCTTGGAGACGCATAAAAAGCGCTTTTCGACCTTCGCCCGCCAGGCGCGGCTCTTATATCCCCACTGCCTGCCGCTGACGGCGGGCACATGCACGCTCTGCCATACCTGCACCTATCCGGACCGTCCCTGTCGACATCCCAAGCAGAGGCTTTCCTCGATGGAGGCCTACGGGCTGTTCGTCAGCGATGTCTGCGTCCGCTCGAACCTCGCCTACAACTATGGTCCCCGCACTTTGACCTACACAGCCTGCGTGCTGTATTGATAAAGGAGATTTTCCCTGTGTCTACCCCGAAAGGAATTTTTCTTGAACTCATCAAGCCCGACGGCCAGCCCGAGCGTCAGCTCTGCCAGTATGAAGCGCTGCACATGTGCCTCACGGACCCCATCAACACCTATCTTCGCGGAAACCGCAAACGCGGTTCCGTGAGCAAGGACCGCTGGGGCACGACCATCAGCTTCCCCGAGGACGCGCCCGGCCCTATCCCCGTCCACACGCCGGAGCTGTCAGTCTGCACGGATGTCACCCGCTGGAAAGAGACCATCCACGTGCCCGATCTGAGTGTCTGCTCCGAGGGCTGGGAGGAGTGCCGCACGCGCTCGCGCGCCGCCGCGGACGCCGAGGGCAAGCTCCTCGCCGGCTTCATGGGCACAGGCATTTTTGAGCAGTGCCACTTCCTCATGGGCTTTGAAGATACGCTGACCGCGCTCTACGAGCATCCCGACGAGATGCACGCGCTCATCGAGACGATCACGCAGTACCGTCTTGACTATGTCCGCCGTCTGATCGACGGCTTGCAGCCCGATGTCATCTTCTCCCACGATGACTGGGGCACGAAAAATGCCCTCTTTATGAAGCCCGACATGTGGCGCGAGTTTTTCAAGGAGCCCTACCGCCGCTTTTATGGCTACATCCGCTCGCGCGGCGTCATCGCCATCCACCACGCCGACTCGTACCTCGTCCCCATCGTGGACGACATGGCCGAGATCGGCATTCAGGTCTGGCAGGGTACACTGCCGGAAAACGACATTCCCGCCCTCCAGCGCCACTTAAGCGGCAAGCTCACGCTTATGGGTGGCTTTGGCGCGGCCATCGACCGTGCGGACGCGCAGCCCGATGAAATTCTCGCCTACGCAAGGGACGCGCTCGCGCGCTATTGCCCCGGCGGGCACTTCATCCCCTCGATCACCTACGGCCTTGCCGGTACGGTCTTCCCGCACGTGGATCAGTACCTCGATCAGGCCGTGAACGAGTACAACGCGGGGCTGCACATTCCCGTCACGCCGCTCCCCGCCGTGCCGAAGCGTGAGATCGGTGCTGCAAAGGCCGAGGTGGTGCAGGCCGCAACCTCCGCGCAGGAGTCCGCCGATGTGTTCGAGAACATCGCCCGCGCGCTCGAGCGCGGCCAGCAGAAAAAGCTGCTCACCCTCTGCCAGCAGGCACTCGACGAAGGCCACGAGCCGGGCGACATTCTCTCCAAGGGCATGATCATCGGCATGAACCGCCTCGGCGAGGCGTTCTCCGCCAACCGCGCGTTCGTTCCCGAAATGCTCATGGCCGCGCGCTGCATGTCCGCCGCCACGGAGCTTCTGAAGCCCCTGATGGTCGGCGAGGGCACCGAGCCCGTCGGCCGCGTGTGCCTCGGCACCGTGAAGGGCGACATGCACGACATCGGCAAGAATCTCGTCCGCATCATGATGGAGGGCAGCGGCATCGAGGTCTTTGACCTCGGCGTAGACACGTCGGCGGAGCAGTTCGTCAGCACCGCCGTGGAAAATCACTGCGGCGTGATTGCCTGCTCGTCGCTACTGACCACCACGATGGAGGAAATGCGCGAGGTCGTCAAGCTCGTCCACGAGCGCGGCCTGCAGGACCAGATCAAGGTCATCATCGGCGGCGCGCCCATCAGCCAGAGCTTCTGCGACGAGATCGGCGCAGATTTCTACGGCGAGGACGCCGGTGCCTCCGCCCGTGAGGCGGTGAAGATCCTGAAAGTGCAGAAGGCGTCGTAAACAATTACAATACATCAAAAAGGTCCCGTCCGAAGACGGGACCTTTTTTCTATGCATTCTGTTGTACGGTACGTGTCCTTACTTGCCCGCGTACTCGACCAGCATCTCGAAGAAGTTCAGGCAGGTCTCATAGTCGCACAGGGCCTTTTCGGGGGTCTTGGTGTAGAGCACGAACTTGCAGTCATTCTCGGGGTGGAACTGCACGCCGAGGCAGAACGTCTTATCCTGACGCTCGACCGCCTCGATGATCTCCACACCGTCGATCGTCGCCGTGCTGACGACGGTGAGGTTCGTGCCCTCAACGCCGCCGACCGCCTGGTGGTGCCAGGAGGAAACGTTCTTCAGCTCCGTGGAGCCGACGATCTTATAGAGCCACTTGGAGGCGTCCTTATTGATGACCACATCGTGGCGGGCATAGGTGCGGTCAGGCGCGCCGACGGGCATTCTGTGCGAGTCGTTGTAGGTCGCGCCCTGCTCCTTATAGTAGTTGGGGATATCCTGGATGAACGTGCAGCCGGAGACGATGGACATCACCTGCTCGCCGCGGCAGACCGCGAACGTCGGCACGTCTTTTTCAAGGCAGTAGGCCATGAGCATGCAGTCGGAGATATCGCGCGTGGCGTTGATCTCTTCGCCCTCGTTCTTTTCCTTCTCGGGGACCTTGAACAGTGACGGGCTCACATCCTCGCCGCCGGTGAAGAAGACGCCGTCGATGGCCTGCATCACAGCGCCGACGTTGCTGGCCGTGAGATCCTTTTCCTTCACCTTGTCAGCGTATTCCTGCTTGAGCATGCCGCTCTCTTCGAGATACGCGGACTCGATCTTGCCCTCGGCATCGTACTTCACGGCCGTGCTCGTCACCTGATCGAGCTCGACGGGGATAGCGCCGACGGTCTTGAAGATCGTCTTGTGGGAGTCGTAATTCTGTCCATTATAGGACCAGCTGATGCCGATGACCGGCTTGTCCGCGATCGCCGCGGCATTCTTGAGCATCTGCTCGAGCATCGCCGTCGTCACGGGCTTGGACGCCTCGTAGGTCAGGCCGTCCATCAGGCCGGACCAGACGGCCATATCGTCATAGTCCGCGGGCCAATCCTTCAGCAGCGCCTTGTCCAGACCGGTGCTGCGCAGGATCATCGCGGCCGCTTCCAACTGCGTAACGGCTGCGTCGGGCGCAAATGCGTCCTTGCTGACGCCGTTGACAATGCCCTTGGAGCAGGCGAGGTTGATCGCGCCTTCAAACTTGCTGCCCTCGGCAACATCCTTGAATGCGCTCGCATCCTTGGCGCTCGCTTCCGCCTGTGCGGCGAGGCCCATGTTCTTGATGACCTCCTGCGTCACTTCGGCGCGGGTCATCGAAGCGGCGTTATCATCTGCGAAGGCGGTGACGGAGAGACTGAGCGCGAGAACAAGTGCCAGGATCAGGGACGTTGCTTTCAGAGACAATCTTTTCATACAAATTCTCCTTCGTTCGATATTGGGCGGCACGCGCATGCCGCTCTACCGCCATGATAACGAGGCAAAGTGAAAATAGCAAGTTAAAGTTTAAACAAACTGCATTTTTAGCCACTGTATACAACATATCGACTCCTTTCCCCGTACGACATGCACAATCACTTTTCCGCTCTTGTATTTTCACTATTCAAGCCGCCGGTGTACGATTTTTGCCCCGCCCTTGTTTTTATGGGGCAATCACGGTATACTATAAAAATAAGCACCGTTCCCATTTCATCAGAAAGGAAATATTCTATGGATATCAAATTTTCCGGCTCGGACGCCGGCGGCTTTCAGTTCGACCCGAACGCCGCGCCCAAGCCCAAACGCGAGCGCAAGCCCCGCAAGTCGATCGGCAGCAAGGGCGGCCGCATCGCGGTCAACACGCTCGTCACGCTGCTTGTCGGCGCAGTCTTCTTCTACGTGCAGATGCCCGCCATCAACCTGCATGCCGAAGAGTTCTACGGTTTCGTGCTGCTGCTTTGCGTCACGTACTGCATCTGCGCGCTCTTCACCTCCGGCTTTCAGGGCACGGGGGCCAAGGGCTACTTCACGTTCGTCAAAAAGCAGTGCACGGTGCCCTTCTTTGTCGTGGCGGCGCTCATTGTCACAGCGCTCGTCGGCGCGCTGACATCGTGGGTCGTGCTGCGGGCCAAGGACTATCAAGCGCTGCTGCCGATCGACAGCGGCAGCTTTGCAAGCGAAATTGAAGAGGTCTCGTATGACCGCATCCCGATGCTCGACCGCGACAGCGCCGAAAAGCTCGGCGACCGCAAGCTCGGCGAGCTGGCCGACATGGTCTCGCAGTTCGAGGTCGCGGAAAACTACACGCAGATCAACTACCGTGGCCGCCCCGTGCGCGTCACGCCGCTGCGCTACGGCGACATCATCAAGTGGTTCAACAACCGCTCGGAGGGGCTGCCCGCCTACCTTATCATCGACATGGTCACGCAGAACGTCGAGGTCGTGCGCCTTGACGAGGGCATGAAGTACACGACCGCCGAGCACTTCTCCCGCAACCTCTACCGTCATTTGCGCTTCGCGTACCCGACCTATATGTTTGAAGAACCGGTCTTCGAGATCAACGAGGACGGCACGCCCTACTGGGTCTGCGCCAAGAAGGAAAAGACCATCGGCCTGTTCGGCGGCACGGACAACCACGGCGCGGTGCTCGTCAACGCCATCACGGGCGAGAGCGAATACTATGAAGAGCCGCCCGCGTGGGTCGACCACGTCTACTCCGCCGAGCTCATCATCGAGCAGTATGACTACTATGGCCAGTATCACAATGGCTTCTGGAATTCGATCTTCGGCCAGCGCGACGTGACCGTCACGACCGACGGCTACAACTACCTTGCCGAGGGCGACGACGTCTATCTCTACACGGGTGTCACGAGCGTCGGCGGCGACGAGAGCAACGTCGGCTTCCTGCTCTCCAACCAGCGCACAAAGGAGACAAAGTACTATCCCTGCGCAGGCGCGACAGAGTACAGCGCGATGGACAGCGCCGAGGGTCAGGTGCAGAACCTGCGCTACAACGCGACGTTCCCGCTGCTGCTGAACATCGCCGAGCAGCCGACGTACTTCATGGCGCTCAAGGACGCGAGCCAGCTCGTTAAAATGTACGCGATGGTCAATGTCAACCAGTACCAGATCGTCGCCATCGGCGCGACGGTCGCCGACTGCGAGGCGAACTACCGTCAAATGCTGCTCAAAAATAACCTCATCTCCGACGATCAGGGCTCCATCGACGTCACGCCGAACGATTATAAGAGCGTCGAGGGCACGATCGCCGAGATCCGCACGGCGGTCGTAGATGGCAACAGCATCTACTTCCTGCGCTTTGACGGCGAGAGCGCCTTCTCCGTGCGCATGAGCGCGGCTGAGGTCGCCTATGCGCCGCTGCTGAACGTCGGCGACCGCGTGTGCGTCTACTACCGCGACGGCTACGTCACGGAAAACTGGATCGAAGCGTCCGACGTCGAGCTGCTGGATGGCAGCGCCCAGAGCGCACCGCCCGTAGAAACGAGCGTTTCGACTGAGGACAGCGCGGATCCCGTCGAAAACGCACAGGAAATGCCGTAAAGCGGCGGCAAAGTACTTTCTATTACAAATTTTGATAGGGGTGGCGACACCCCTATCTCTTTTTGGAATGCATTGCACAAAAATGCAAGATTATGAGCAGTTTTTCTCGATAAAATCACCACTTTGAAAGTTGGCTTGCATCAATCTAATATGTTTTATTAAAAAAGTTAAAGTTTTTTGCCAAATTTTCTGCCAAATGCACAAAAAGTCAGAAAGAATTTCTTGCACAGCGCCAATAGCGTTTTGCTTGAGAATTTTTTCCTTTGGTGATAAACTCATAGACAAGATGGCTGAACCATCAAGCCCTGATTTTCAGGGTAATTTTAGAGGAGGCTACTTATCATGAACGCTTACATTGAGAGAGTTCTTGCCGAGACCAAGGCCAAGAACGCGAATGAGCCCGAATTCCTGCAGACCGTCGAAGAAGTCCTGTCTTCCCTCGAGCCGGTCATCAACGCCCACCCCGAGTACGAGAAGGCCTGCCTGCTTGAGCGCATGGTCGAGCCCGAGCGCACCATCGAGTTCCGTGTTGTCTGGATGGACGATAACCTTCAGTATCACGTCAACCGTGGTTACCGCGTGCAGTACAACGCGGCCCTCGGCCCCTACAAGGGCGGCCTGCGTTTCGCTTCCAACGTTAACCTTTCCATCATCAAGTTCCTCGGCTTCGAGCAGACCTTCAAGGATGCTCTGACCTGCCTGCCCATCGGCGGTGCCAAGGGCGGTTCCGACTTCTCCCCCATCGGCCGCAGCGACGGCGAAGTCATGCGCTTCTGCCAGGCTTTCATGACCGAGTTCCATCGTCACATCGGTCAGGACATCGACTGCCCCGCTGGTGACGTCGGTGTCGGCGGCCGCGAGGTCGGTTATCTGTACGGCCAGTATCGCCGCATCGTCGGCGCTGCTGAGTTCGGCGCTATGTCCGGCAAGGCCATCTGCACCGGTGGTTCCATCCTCCGTCCCGAGGCGACCGGTTTCGGCGCTGTCTATTATCTGCGCGAAGTCCTGAAGCACGACGGCAAGGAAGTCAAGGGCATCCGCGTCGCTATGTCCGGCTACGGCAACGTGGGCTGGGGCATCATGAAGAAGATCGACGAGCTCGGCGGTAAGGTCACCTACTTCGCTGGCCCCGACGGCTACATCCACGACCCCGACGGTGTCTGCGGCGAAGAGAAGCTCAACTTCATCCTCGAGATGCGCGCCAAGGATCCGATGCACTGCAAGCCCTACGCTGACAAGTTCGGCGTTGAGTTCGTTGAGGGTCAGAAGTGCTGGGGCGTCAAGGACGTTGACGTTTACATGCCCGCCGCTACCCAGAACGATGTCAACATGGAGTGGGCCAAGAAGATCGCCGAGTCCGGTGTTCCTTACTACATCGAAGTCGGCAACATGCCCACCACCAACGATGCTCTGGCCTTCCTGATGAGCCAGAAGCACCTCACCGTCGCTCCTTCCAAGGCTGTCAACGCCTGCGGCGTTTCCGTCTCCGAGCTCGAAATGGCTCAGAACGCTCAGCGTATCTACTGGACCGCTGAGGAAGTCGACGCCAAGATGGAAGCCATCATGAAGAACATCTACGATGCTTCCGTTGAGGCTGCCGAGCGTTACGGCCTGGGCTACAACCTGGTCGCTGGCGCCAACATCGCCGGCTTCCAGAAGGTCGCCGACGCCATGATGGCTCAGGGCATTTTCTAAGCCGGACCGCTTTGAAAACCAAAAAGAAGAGCTGCTTTCGCAGCTCTTCTTTTTTGCGCTTTTCATTGCTTACAGAACGCTCATCACATCGTAGTGCAGGCCCTCGTCCGCGTAATCGGGAATGAGACCGAGCCGCCAGACGGAGACCGAGGTCACGCCCACGAGCCTGGCGCAGGCGAGCTTCTCGGCGGTGCTGCGCGCGTCCTCGTACCAGAGGAAGATATGCTGTCCGCTCTCCGTGCTGTAGGTGCACCACGGGCTGCGGGCCGTGTCGGACCAGCCCATCACGGTGTTGCTCTGGCACAAACGCTTGTAAACGGTGGTCTGCAGCGGGTGCGTGGAGCGGACCGCAGTCAGCAGACCGTCCGCATCCGTCTGCCACGCGCGGGCGTCCATGCTGACGGCAAGCGTCAGCTTCGCAGGGTCGTCCATCTCACGCGCCGCGGTGCGCACGGCGTAGTAGACCTTGTAGAGCGGCGCACAGGGATGGTTTCGGTAATAGCGCGAGTTGAGAAATCCAGTGAGATCGCTCGCCGCGTAGTCGTGCGCCATGAGGATCACGCGGTCGCAGAGCGTGCCGAGCGTCTTGAAATCGTAGCCGTCGAAGTAGGCGTCGCCGTAGACGGCGGGCATGACGGCGGCGTAAAGCGTCTTGCCCTCGGCGTGCAGCGCGGCGGAAAGCTCCGCGAGAAAGGCGTTGAAGTTTTCCTTATCGGAAGCGCGCAGACCCTCGAAGTCGATGGTCACGCCGCTGTAGGGATTGTAGCCGAGGTCGGGATACACGCGCCCCAGCTCCGCCATGATCTCCGTGACCGCCGCCGCGCGGGAAGACTCGTCGGCGAGCATCGTGCGGAGCGGCGCGTTCGCCATGAAGATGTTGAGCTTGAGCTCCACGCCCGCCTCGCGCAGCGCGGGAACCACATCGGCATAGCCGGCGGGGATGTAGAAGCCTGAGCTGTCGTCCTTCACGGTCGAGAGCTTCGCGCCCTCCTCAGCCGAATAGGTCATGTGGCTCCAGCCGAAGCTGACGGCGTCGAACTGCTTGGCCTGCTCGAGCTGCGAGTAGGACGAGAGCGCGTAGAAGGCGTGCTTCCACGTCGTGGGCGCGTGGTACTTTTCATAGACGCGCACGAGCATGGCGGCCGCCTGCTCGCGCGCGGCGGTGCCATCCGGCTCAAAGGTCGTCTCGGTCGCGCCGGTGGTCATGCCGATCTCGTAGGCAATGGCGATGTAGCCGCGCTGGGCGGTCACATCGGCGAAGGGCAGCGCCGCGTCCGCGTCCGCCTTGGCAAGCTCGCCGAGGCCGAGCGCACGCACGAGCATCACCGCCATTTCGCGGCGCGTGATGGCGTCCCTCGGGCGGAATTTTCCGCCCGCGTCAATGACGCCGTTGGCGGCAGCGGTGTTGACAAACTCCCGCGCCCACGAATCCGCGATGTCGATGGCGGCGTCCTCGCCGCTCACGCTCTCCCAGCCGAACATCCGCACCAGAATGGTGACGAACTGCTCGCGCGAGATGGTCTCCCCGAGGCCGAAGCGCCCCTCCCCCACGCCGTTCATCAAGCCGTGCTCCGCGGCCTTGTCGATGCTCTCCCGCGCCCACGAGTCGGCGGGAACGTCGGTGTAGTCCGCGGCGAGCGCGGCGGTGCTCAGCGCAAGCATGAGCAAAAAGCCCAAAAATAAGGTTCGTTTCTTCATGGCAGCCTCCGAGGTCGGAAAAGTTTTCGACATCATTTTACAGGAATCGCCGCCACATTGCAAGTAGACATAATAAAAAATTATGTTCCCATCAAAAAAGAGACCGCCGGAGCGGTCTCTTTTCGCTGTGCGATATGGGCTTATTGCTCCGCGCTGTCGCTGTCCTCCGGCAGCGCCGCGGGGTCGGACGCCGCGCACTCCTCGCAAGCCGTCTCCGCCTTGGGCGACAGCTTCGCCGCGCCCTTGCCGAGCAGGAGCGTCACAACGCCGAGGCCGAGCGGCACGGAGACGAGGCTCACCGCAAAGGACAGACCGGGCACACTGGCCGCGACGCGCCAGACGAGGATACCGATGGCCAACTCCGCGTAATAGCAGGGAGCCTTCTTCATCGCCCCGCGCCAGAGCAGCGCGCCGAGGAAAAAGCCAAGGAACACGGGAGCGGCGATGATCGCCGCAGCATAAAGGAACAGCACGATCAGCGCAAGGCGCACGCCGACATTCGAGATAAACAGCAGGATCGCCGCGAGCGGCACGCCCGCGAGCACCGCGAAGCCGATGCCGAACGCCTTGGCATACCGGCCGAACGGCGCGCCGTAATACTTCCGATCCACCGTCTCCCACAGCGGCGTGAGCCACAGCAGAACAAAGGCAAGCAGCAGCACACCCGCAAAGCTCAGCGCCTTACGCAGCACGATGCTGCCGATGCTTGGCTCGGAGACCGTGATGTTCACGTTCACGTCGCCGCTCGCCGGGTCGTCGTAAAGCTCGGCGTTGTCCGCGATGCCGTCGGGCACGGAGCGCAGGGCGCTTGCATTGCAGTGCAGCCGCCCGCCGATCTCGGCGCCGTCGCCGATGACGACGTTCTCGGCGCTGATGTACACGTCGCCGCCGACGGAGCCGGTGATGGTGACGGTGTTGGCGGCGGCGTAGAGGTCGCGCCCCACCGTGCCGTCCACCGTGATGCTCTGACCCGCGGCGAACACGTCGCGCTGCGCCGCGCCGTTCACGCCGATGCTGTAGCCCGCGAGGAACGCGTCGTTCTCCGCCGTGCCGCCGAGCGTCACCTCATAGCCAGCGGCCATGACATACGCACCTGTACCGTTCACGCCGACGGTCCTGCCCGCGGCGAGCAGGACGCCGTTCACCGCGGCACTGCTCCGCACGGTCTCTCCCGAAAGAAACAGTGAGCCATCGCGCGTACCGTCGGCAGAGCCGTCGGCAAAAACGTCCTCGAACGCGGCGCAGGCCGGCACGGCGAGCGCCGTCGCCAGCAGCAGGCTGAGGAACAGGGATACGAGCTTCTTACATTTCATTTTCCTTTTCTCCTTCCATCGCGGCGGGAGCATTTGCTTTCCCATCCGCGTCTTCAAACATTTTGCGGGACTCCTCCTCGCTGAGCCCCATGATGAGGTTGACCGTGCGACGCATATCGTCCGTCGCCTCGTCGACCCAGTCGGCATCCTCGTGCAGGATGCAGCTCCCCAGGCCGTGCGCGAGGAAAATGGCCATGGTGTGCGGGTCCATCGTCGGCTTCGCGCCGCAGGTCATGAGCGTGCGGATGATGTCCTCGATATACGGCTCGATGACCGTGAGCGTCTGCTCGCGAATGGCCCAGCGGACTGTGCGGTGCATATTGCCCTCGTACTTCGCGCGGAAGGCGCGCACCTCGCGCTTGATGTAGCTGAAAAAGCGCAGCAGCGCCCGATAGGGCTTCTCCTTCGCCTCGGCGGCAAGCGCCTCAAAGTCCTTCCGGTAAGGCTCGAAGAAGTGGTCGAGCACATCGGTGAACAGCTCGTCCTTCGTCTTGTAGTAATAGTAGAACAAGCCGACCTCGCCGCCGACCTCCAGCATAATGCCGCGCACGCTCGTGCCGTCATAGCCGTGCTCAAAGATCTGTCGTCCTCCGACCTCGCGGATGCGGTTCTTCGTGCCGCCCTCGATCATCTGCTTTCGTGCCATAGGGAGTGCTCCTTTCCTGAACAGCTCTCAAATTATAGCACGCCGTAAAGAAATTGCAATATGGCGTTTTGAACAATATTCAAAAATATAGCCTTCTTTTCTGCTACCGGATGATGAAAGCGTGCAGGAAAGCGCAAAAGGTCATTGCGTTTTTGTCTATTTTCTGATAAACTGGATGCATCGCAAGCAAATACAAGCAAAACCGGCTGAAAGAAACAGAAGGGAGCTTTATCGTATGGGACTCATCAAAGCGATCGCGGGCGCGGCAGGCGGCGTGATGGCCGACCAGTGGAAGGAATACTTCTACTGTGAAGCGATGCCCGCAAACATTCTGGCGACCAAGGGCCATAAGAAGGTCACGGGCCGTTCGAGCAACACCAAGGGCGACGACAACATCATCACCAACGGCTCAATGATCGCCGTGGCGGACGGCCAGTGTATGCTCATCGTCGAGCAGGGCAAGGTCGTGGAGGTCTGCGCCGAGCCGGGCGAATTTCTCTACGATTCCTCCACCGAGCCGAGCATCTTCTCGGGCAAGCTCGGCGACAGCATCGGCGCTGTCTTTAAGAACATCGGCAAGCGCTTCACCTTCGGCGGCGAAGCGCCGAAGGATCAGCGCGTTTACTACTTCAACACGAAGGAGCTCATCGGCAACAAGTACGGCACGGCGTCTCCCGTTCCGTTCCGCGTCGTGGATCAGCGCGCGGCGATCGACATCGACGTGGGCATCCGCTGCTTCGGCGAGTACAGCTATCATATCGCCAACCCGCTCCTGTTCTACACGAACGTCTGCGGCAACGTGAGCGAGGACTATGACCGCTCGAACCTCGACAGCCAGCTCAAGACCGAGCTTTTGACCGCGCTCCAGCCCGCGTTCGCGAAGATCAGCGAAATGGGCATCCGCTACTCCGCGTTGCCCGGCCACACGGTCGAGCTGGCGGACGCGCTCAACGAGGCGCTGAGCGCCAAGTGGCGCGACCTGCGCGGCATCGAGGTCGTCTCCTTCGGCGTTTCCTCCGTCACGGCGAACGAGGAAGACGAGAAGATGATCAAGGAGATGCAGCGCAACGCGGCGTTCATGAACCCGACCCGCGCGGCGGCACACCTTGCGGGCGCGACCGGCGACGCGATGAAGACGGCGGCGGCGAACCCGAACGGCGCGGTCGGCGCGTTTATGGGCATGGGCATGGCAGGCGGCATGACCGGGAATCAGATGGCGGGCCTTTACCAGCAGGGCGCGCAGATGCAGCAGGCGGCTCCCGCCGCGGCAGGCTGGACCTGCTCCTGCGGACAGACGGGCAACACGGGCAAGTTCTGCGCGAACTGCGGCAAGCCCGCCCCCGCTCCGGCGAATGAATGGACCTGCGAGTGCGGCGCGAGGAACACGGGCAAGTTCTGCTCCGAGTGCGGCAAGCCCGCGCCCGCGAGCGAGTGGACGTGCGACTGCGGCACCGTGAACAAGGGCAAGTTCTGCTCCAACTGCGGCAAGCCCAGAGCCTGAGCGATCCACAAACGATAACACGACGGTATGATCGGGCCTGCCGCGCTGCGCGGCAGGCTCCTGCCGACCTTATGACAAGTCTGAAAAAGGAGAAAAAAGCATGGCAAATCAGGTGACCAATTACAAGTGTCCCGCCTGCACCGGCCCGCTGCGCTTCGACAGCGCGACCGGCAAGCTCCAATGCGACTTCTGCGGCTCGAGCTACGAGGTCGCGGAGATCGAAAAGCTCTACGCCGAGAAGGACGCGCAGGCTGCCGGCGCGTTCCGTCAGGCGGAGGAACAGGCCGCGGCGGACGGCGAATGGGCCTCCGCCTCCAGCAGCGACTGGGGCGCGGACGCGGAAAAGCTGCGCGTCTATTCCTGCCCGAGCTGCGGCGCGGAGCTGATCTGCGACGAGACGACCAGCGCGACCTCCTGCCCCTACTGCGGCAACAACACCATCGTGCCCGGGCAGTTCAGCGGCGCGCTCAAGCCCGACTATGTGCTGCCCTTCAAGCTGGATAAGGCCGCCGCGGTCGCGGCGCTCAAAAAACACTACGGCGGCAAGAAGCTGCTGCCGAAGGCGTTCTCCAACGAGAACCACATCGAGGAGGTCAAGGGCGTCTATGTCCCCTTTTGGCTCTACGACGGCAGCGCGGAGGTCGACGTCCGCTGCCACGGCACCAAGGTGAGCGGCTACTCCACCGCCCGTGAAAACGTGACCGTCACGAACCATTACGACGTGCGCCGCGCGGGCACGGTGCGGTTCGAGCGCGTGCCGGTGGACGCCTCGAGCAAGATGCCTGACGACCACATGGACGCCATCGAGCCCTTCGACTACAAGGAGCTCAAGCCCTTTTCCACGGCGTATCTGCCCGGCTTCCTCGCCGACAAATACGACGTTTCCGTGCAGGACTGCGCCGATCGCGCGGACAGCCGCTGCGAAACGAGCGCCGTGGAGCTGATGGAGCAGGACGCCCGCGGCGACTACACCTCCTGCACGGTCGAAAGCAAAAACGTCACGCTCCACCGCGGCAAGGTCCACTATGCGCTCATGCCCGTGTGGCTGCTGAGCACGAAGTGGAACGGCAAGAGCTTTCTCTTCGCCATGAACGGCCAGACCGGCAAGCTCGTCGGCGACCTGCCGCTCGACAAGGGACTGTACTGGAAGCATTTCGCCGCCATCACCGGTCTTTGTATGCTGGGCGTGATGGCTGCCGGACTTCTCCTGAGCCTGTAAGGAGGTGGCATGATGATGAAGAAATATGCTTCCCTGCTCTTCGCCCTCGTCCTCGCGCTGTCGCTGAGCGTGTCCGCCGCGGCGGACAGCAGCGGCGTGTACGTCTACGACGACGCGGCCCTGCTCACCCAGGAGGAGTACGATACGCTCACCGCGTCGGCGATGGCGGTCGCCGACCAGTACGGCTGCGGCGTGTACATCGTGACCGTCGACGACATGGCGGACTACATCGACCCCGACGCGGTCACGGAGACCGGCGAGACCGGCATGGCCGCCTTCACCGAATACGCATGGGATGCGCTCGGGCTTGCCGCCTCCTACGACAGCAACGGCATCATGCTCGCGCTGAGCATGGCCGAGCGCGATTTCCAGATGCTCGCCCACGGCGACACCGCCAACGCCGCCTTCACCGACTACGGCAAGTACATCATGCAGGACGAGTTCCTCGACAACTTCCGTGAGGACGACTGGTACGGCGGCTTCGCGGACTACATCGCCGCGTGCGGCCGCTACCTCGAGGCCAACGCCAACGGCGCCCCCATCGACGTGGAGCCGTCCGACGAAACCGAGGAGGAATATGAACCGCTGAGCTTTGGGGATAAGCTTTTCTTTGCCGCCCTCATGGCCTTCCGGTTCGGTCTGCCCCTCGGCCTGATCGTGGCGTTCATCGTCTGCGCGGTCTATAAGCGTCAGCTCAAGAGCGTGCGCCGCGCGACCGAGGCCGCGCGCTACACCGTCTCCGGCGGCGCCGAGATCACCGCGCGCGAGGACCGCTTCACCCACACCACCGAAGTGCGCACGCCCATCAAGACGGAGTCCGACGACCACGACAGCGGCCCAAGCTTCTCCGGCGGCACGACCGTCAACTCCGGCGGCTTCTCGCACTCCGGCGGAAAATTCTAAATCCCCGAAAGGAAAACATCTCCCATGAAACGAATCCTTTGCGCGCTGCTCAGCGCGCTGCTGCTGCTCACCCTCACCGCCTGCGGCGGGAAAAAGCCGGCGGAGGACCCCTCCGTGCAGCCGCCGGTTGAGCAGCCCGATCCCCCCGACTCTCCCGCGCCGAGCGAGGCGGAGCAGTCGCTCGCCGACCTGCGCGAGACCATCCGCGCCGCAGGCGCGGTGCTCGGCTGCGCCTACCTCGGCTCGACCAACGGCGAGACGGATACCGACCTGACCGCCCTGCTCGAGGGCGCGGACTGTCTCACCGCCTATCCCTTCCTGCGTGAGATCCCCGCGGAGCAGGTCGTCGCCCCCGGCGGCTGGGACATCTACTGCATCGTCCCCGCCGATGAAAATGCGGACGTCGCCGTGAACGAATACGGCTGGCTCACCGAGGGCGCGGAGCTGCCCGAGGCCGGCGAGCTCCTCTATCACGGCAGCGGCGCTGCGCCGGTGTATCTCATCGCCAACGAGAGCGACATCATGCCGAACACGCAGGTCACCGTCACCGCCGCGGACGGCACAGCCGTCATCTACCAGCCCTTTCTCAGCTTACGGGACGGCTCTCTCGCCGTCCCCGAGGACGGCACGGTGTACGACTTCACCGTTTACCCCGAAGGCTTTGTGCGTGAAACAACCGCCTGAGCCGCCAAATCCACAACAGATCGCGAGGTTTTAGCTTGTCTTCCCCCTCCCTGCGCGGCCTCTGGAACGAGTGCCGCGCCACCGTGCGCGGCCTGGAGCGCTGGCGCTGCTGCATGGCGTTTTTCTCCAGCGCGTTTCTGGCGTTCGGTCTCTACCACGTCCACTCCGTCTCCGGCATCACCGAGGGCGGCGTGCTCGGCGCGACGCTGCTGCTCGACCATTGGTTCTCCCTCTCCCCCGCTGTCTCCGGCTTTGTGCTGAACCTGCTGTGCTACGGCTGGGGCTGGCGGCTGCTGGGCCGCAGCTTCATTGCCTACTCGCTCATCGCGACCGTGGGCTTCTCGCTGCCCTACAAGCTCTACGAGCTGTTCCCGCCGCTCTGGCCGCAGCTGGCCGAAATGCCGCTGCTCGCCGCCGTGGTCGGCGCGTTGTTCGTCGGCGTCGGCGCAGGACTTTCCGTGCGCGCGGGCGGCGCCTCCGGCGGCGACGACGCACTCGCCATGTGCATCGCGCACGTCACGGGCATGGGCATCCAATGGGCCTATCTCTCCACCGATCTGGTGGTGCTCGGCCTGTCGCTGACCTATATCCCATTGCGGCGCATCGGCTACTCGCTGCTGACCGTGCTCATTTCGGGCCAGCTCATCGGGCTTGTGCAGAGGCTCCCGCTCCCGTGGGACAGAGCGCAGCCGGAGACCATGGAATAACGCAAAAAGGAAGCAGATGCTTTGCATCTGCTTCCTTTTATTCCGCTTGCTTTTTGCCTCAGCCGACGAGGGAGGCGGTATCCATGGCGATCATCAGCTCTTCGTTGGTGGGGATGAGCAGGACCTTGACCTTGGAATCCGTGGCGGAGATCACGCGCTCCTCGCCGCGGACGTTGTTGGCGTCCTCGTCCATCTTCACGCCCATGTACTCCAGGCCGGACGCGATCTGCATACGCTCGAGCGCGTCGTTCTCGCCGACACCGGCGGTGAAGATGATGGCGTCCACGCCGCCCATGACGGCGGCATACGCGCCGATGAGCTTCTTGACCTCGTAGGCGAACTTCTCACGGGCAAGCGCGCAGCGCTCGTTGCCCTTCTCAGCGCCCTCCTCCAGATCGCGGAAGTCGGAGGAAACGCCGGAGATGCCCTCCATACCGGACTTCTTGTTGAGGATGTTCAGCATCTCACCGATGGAGTAGCCGTACTTGTTCATCAGGTACTCCAGAATGCCGGCGTCGATGTCGCCCGCGCGGGTGCCCATGGGAAGACCGGCGAGGGGCGTAAAGCCCATGGAGGTCTCCACGCTCTTGCCGCCGTCCACGGCGGTGACGGAGGAGCCGTTGCCGAGGTGGCAGGAGATGAGCTTCAGGCTCTCGATGGGCTTGCCGAGCATATCGGCGGCGCGGGAGGCCACATACTTGTGGCTGGTGCCGTGGAAGCCGTAGCGGCGGACCTTGTCGTTCTCGTAATACTCATAGGGAATGGCATAGGTGTAGGCCACGGGAGGCATCGTCTGATGGAAGGCGGTGTCGAACACGGCGACCATGGGCACGCCGGGCATGAGCTGCTGGCAGGCCTTGATGCCGATGATGTTGGCGGGATTGTGCAGAGGCGCGAGGGGATTGCACTCCTCGATGGCGGCCATGACCTCGTCGGTGATGACGACGGACTTGGCGAACTTCTCGCCGCCGTGGACCACGCGGTGACCGACCGCGTCGATCTCCTTCATGGAGCCGATGACGCCGTTCTTCTCGTCCACGAGGGCGTTCAGAACAGCCGCGATGGCTTCGTTGTGGGTGGGCATGGCGACGTCGGCGGCCTTGATGGCCTCCTTGCCCTCGAGCTGGGGCTTGTAGGTGAACTTGCCGTCGATGCCGATGCGCTCGCAAAGGCCCTTGGCGAGCAGCGCGCCGGTGGCGGGATTGAGAAGCTGATACTTCAGGGAAGAGCTTCCTGCGTTGATGACCAGAACATTCATGTTGTTTCCTCCGTTTTCCAGGGGGCGGCGTCTTGCAATGTGCCCCAATTTCAGGTAAGATAGAAATGGTAACTGTGGGAATTTGTCCGACGGACCAATACATACGTCTTTTATTATAGCAAAAATTTCCGTGATGACAACCATAATTTTTTTGCGGGAGCCAAAATTGTAACCATTTTGAGATGATTTTTATGCGGACTGCTGGTATCATAAGTGAGTATAATCCATTCCATCGCGGCCACGCCTGGCAGCTCGGCGAGCTGCGCCGCCGTCTCGGCGCGGAGACCGCCGTCGTCTGCGCCATGAGCGGCAGCTTCGTCCAGCGGGGCGATTTTGCCGTCATGCGGACGCACGCACGCGCGGAGGCCGCCGTGCGCGGCGGCGCCGACCTCGTGCTCGAGCTGCCGCTGCCGTGGGCGATCGCGTCTGCCGAGGGCTTCGCCGCGGGCGGCGTGGGCGTTCTGGCGGCGACCGGTGCGGTGGACACGCTGGTCTTCGGCAGCGAGTGCGGCGACACGGAAACGCTGAAAGCCGTGGCGGCGGCGCTCGAATCGGAGTCCTTTGCCGCGTATCTGCGTCAGGGCTTACAGGAGGGCGTCTCCTTCGCCGCAGCGCGCGAAGCCGCCGCACGCAAGCTGCTCGGTGAGAAGGCCGCCGTCCTCGCGCAGCCGAACGACATTCTGGGCGTGGAATACTGCAAGGCTGTCGCGCGTCAAAATGCTGTGATGGAGCCGCTGGCGCTGCCGCGAAGGGGCGTCGGACACGACGGCGGCGCGGCGGAGGGCTTCGCCTCCGCGAGCCACATTCGTGAACTGCTCATAAACGGCGGGAGCGCCGACGAATTTCTCACGCCGGAGAGCGCGGCGATCTGCGCGCGCGAATGCGCGGCAGGCCGCGCGCCGGTGACGATGGCAAACGCCGAGCGTGCGATCCTCGCCCGTCTGCGCGCGATGCGCGAGGAGGACTTCGCCCCCTTCGACGGCGGCGGCGAGGGGCTTTACCACCGCTTCTACGACGCCGTGCAGCGCGAAACGAGCATCGAGGACATTCTCGCCGCGGCAAAGTCCAAGCGCTACGCTTATGCGCGGCTGCGGCGGCTGTTGCTCGCCGCTTACCTCGGCGTCACGCCGGAGGACACCCCGCAGCGCGTGCCCTATCTGCGTGTGCTCGCGTGTAACGAGCGCGGGCGCGAAGTGCTCAAAACGATGAAAACGACCGCCGCTGCGCCGATCCTCACAAAAAACGCACAGGTTCGGCGGCTCGACGCGGACGCGCAGCGGCTCTTTGCCCTCACCGCCCGCGCGGAGGAGCAATATACTTTGGCCTATCCGTCCCTTGCCGCGGCGAGGCCCGGCAGCGCATGGACGACCGACCCGGTCATTCTGTGACCTCCCCCCTCTTTCAGAAAGGAGACACCGCATGAAAAAATTGCTTTCCACCCTGCTCGCACTCTCGCTGGCGCTGTCACTCGGCGCCTGCGCCGTCAAGGTCGATCCGAGCGAGCCCGATGCTCCAAAGCCCTCCCAGCCGGAGACGCCGGAGCTGACCTTCGCCGTCGGCACGCCGCTCACCCATGAATCGACCTACACTGCCGACGACGGCACGCTCCTGCTGCACACAAATTATGAGCTGCCGCAGCTTGAGCTTCGCACCGCCGACGGCGCGCTCTATGAACCCGGCGCCGCAGCCACACAGAGCGCGACGGTTGCCGTGCGCGACGCCTTCAACGCCGAGATGGAGCGCTGCTACGCCGCGGTGCTCTCCAACGAGTCGGAGCTGGCTCAGGAGGCGCGCGACCATTACGGCAGTGACTCCATGTCCTTTGAGTACATCTACTACGAGGATGAACTGCTCGGCGAGGTCGTCTACCAGACCGACGGGCTCATCAGCGTGCTTGCCAATGCCTACGCCTTCTACGGCGGCGCGCATCCGAACACCTCCACCCTCACCTGGAGCTTCGATCTCACCACCGGCGAATTTCTGACGCTCGACGGTCTGGACGCGCAGCCCTCGACCGACAGTGCACTCGGCAAAACGCTGGTCGATACGCTCGCCTCGGAGATCGTGAACAGGATCTACGAAGAGGGACTGGACGATTACCTCTACGATGATTTCTACTCCTACGTTTATGACCTCTCCTCCAACGCGCACTTTTATTTCAGCGGCAGCGGCATGACCGTCAGCTTCGACGCCTATGTCCTCGGGCCCTACGCCTCGGGGCCGCAGACCTTCGAGATCCCCTACAGCCACTTCTACAACGCGCTCGACAGCCACACACAGTCTCTGCTCAATGTGCCGCAGGACGAGATCATCATTGCGGACTATTACACCACCAAAACACTCTGGTCGTGGTTCAACATGACCACCCCGCCCGTGGACAGCGGCGCGCCCGGCATCACGGTGGACGGTCTTCCCCTCGCCCGCGTCACGCTGGGCGACGTGAACACGCTCGACGAGCTGCGCGCGCTGCTGTGCGAGCACGTCAGCGCGGAGCTTGCCGACGAATGGCTCGCCACAGGCCGCTTTGTGGAGTCCGACGGCGCGCTCTACGCGGCGTGTGCCGACCGCGGCAGCGACATCACCATCGACACCGAGAGCTATCTGGTCGCGTGGAACGGCGATGCCGGCGAGATCATGCAGACCATCACCCGTCGGGAATGGAATGACGAAACCGGCGATTTTGTGCCTGTTCCCGGAAGCGAGACTTATTACGGCTACCCCTTTACCACGATGAACCGCCACGCGGTATTCTCCGCGTTCCCCTGCCCCTACTGAAAAAGCGCATGAAAAAAGCGGAGACCGCAGCGCAGTGCGGTCTCTGCTTTTTTTCGTGTCAATCGACGTGCTCGCTCGCGCGCATGGCGAGGATGGTGCGCTCGATGAGCGTGTCTAGATCCCAGCCAAGCATCTCCGCGCCGCGCTCAATGACCTCGCGCGAGCAGCCGGCGGCAAACTTTTTGTCCTTGTACTTCTTCTTGACGGACTTGACCTCAAGGTCGTCCACGCTCTTGCTCGGGCGCATGAGGGCGACCGCGCCGATCAGACCGGTCAGCTCGTCGGCGGCGAAAAGGACCTTCTCCATCTCGTGCTGCGGCTCGGGCAGGCCGTCGAAATGCAGGCCGTAGCCGTGGCTGGCGGTCGCGCGGATCAGGCGCTCATCCAGTCCCTTTTCCCGCATGATCTCCTGCGATTTGATGCAGTGTTCGTCGGGATACATCTCAAAATCGAGGTCGTGCAGGAGACCTACGGTCTCCCAGAAGTCGGCCTCGTCGCCGTAGCCCAGTTCATTTGCGTACCAGCGCATCACGTCGCCGACGATCTGGCCGTGCTTGAGGTGAAATTCACCCTTGTTGTACTCGTTGAGCAGCTCCCATGCCTGTTCTCTGGTCAATGCCATAACAATGCCTCCTCAGGGATTTTCGTCCGTGAAGTGGACGTGGTTGAAAATGTGGTCGGAGCAGAAGCAGTGATAGCCCGCGCACTTGGAGCAGTAGCGGAACTGCAGCTCCGGATTCGTGACGTCGGTGCGGCCGCAGACCGCGCACTTGTGACGGTAGCCCTGGCTCTGCTGCTCGCGCTGCGTCTGGCGGACGGCGTTGTGGAAGTGCGCCGCCTGCTTGGTCCGCGTCTGCTCCCGCTTGGCAAAGCGCCCCAGCTCCGGCGCGAAGAACACAAAGAAGTTCAGCAGCGCCACGAGCGGCAGCACCACGCCGATCCAATAGCGGGAGACGGCGCAGAAGAAGATGATGTACGCGAAGTAGCACGCATCCAGAATGGCCATCCACTTGATCTTGACCGGAATGAAGAAGAACAGCAGCACCTGCGCGTCGGGATAGAGCGTGGCGAAGGCGAAGAACATGGCAAAATTCACATAGGTCGCGCCCGCCACCTGCCAGTCGTACCCGGTGATCAGGCTCGTGATGGTCGCACCGAGCGCCGTGAGGAGCACGCCGCTGAGGTAGTAGATGGTGAACTTCGCCGTACCCCACTCGCGCTCGAGCGTCGAGCCGATCCAGTAATAGAAATAGCAGCTCACCAGCAGCCAGAAGGGTCGCGTGTCCGTCGGCAGAAAGCTGAAGGACAGCAGCCGCCAAAGCTGCCCCTGCTTGAGCCCCGCCCAGCTGAAGCTGAGAATGGAGTAAAAGGAGCCTCCGTCAAGCGTGGAGAACAGGGAGAGCAGGTAGAAGGCGATGTTGCCGATGACGATGTAGAGCATCAGGTTCGGAATGCCGAAGTTCGGATGCAGCACGCAGAAGCGGTCGATGCGGCGGCGCAGAGAATTCAAGGTCGATCCCTCCGATCGTGAAAATAGCTTATCCTGCATTGTACCCTATGCGGCGGAAAAAGTCATTACCAAATTATAAATTCCGCGAAAATTCCCGCCGCGCGGCGGGAATTTTTCAGCTCAGTAGTGATATTTTCTCCGCTTCGCGGCAAGGAGCGAAACGGTGACGAGCAGCGTGAGCGATTCCGCGGCGGTGACGGCGAGCCAGATGCCGTTGATGTCCAGCCACCTCGGCAGCAGCAAGATCGCCGCGGCCTGAAACACCAGCGTCCGCAGGAACGAAATGAGCGCGCTGTCCGTGCCGTCGTTCAACCCGGTGAAGAACGCCGAGCCGAAAATGTTGAAGCCGAAGACGAGGAACGAGACGGAGTAGATGCGCAGGGCGTTGACCGTCATATCGTGCAGCGCTGCGTCGTAGCCCACAAAGAGGTCGGCGATAGGGCCGGCAAGGGTCACGGAAGCGCCGGTCATGACGAGGCTCACGAGCACGGTGATGATCAGGCTCTTGCGCAGGAGACTTTTGAGCTCCGCATGGTTTTGTGCGCCGTAGTGGTAGCCGACGACCGGCGTGACGGCGATGGAATAGCCGAAGAAAAACGCCTTGAAGATGAAGTCGACGTACATCAGAACGCCGTAGGCGCTCACGCCGTCCTCCTGCGCGATGGCCATGAGCTGCACGTTGTAGAGGATGCCGACGAGCGAGCCGGAGAGATTGCTCACCATCTCGCTCGAGCCGTTACAGCAGGCCCGCCAAAGCGCGCGCAGGTCAAAGCACGGCCGTCCGAGCCGCAGCGGCGTGTCGTTCTCGCGCAGGAAGTAGGCGAGCGGAATGGCCGCACCGACCGCCTGCGAAAGGGCGGTGGCGAGCGCCGCGCCCGCAAGTCCGAACGGAAGGACATAGACGAGCAGGAAGTCGAGCACCACGTTCGTCAAGCCCGCGAACACCGTCACCTTCAGCCCGAAGCCCGGTTTTTCCGCCGTGGCAAGGAAGCTCTGAAAGCTGTTTTGCAGCATGAAGAGCGGCAGCGAGACGAGCAGGATGCGCCCATAGAGCACGCAGTCGTCGATGGTCAGCTCCGTCGCGCCGACGGCATAGGAGATCGGTCGGATGAACACGAAGAAGACCGCGGCGAGCACCGCGCCGCCGACCGCCAGGATCGCGACGAGCATCGAGAAGATGCCGTTCGCCTCCTTCGTCTTTCCCTCGCCGAGGGTCTTGGCGATGAGGGCGCTGCCGCCGGTGCCGACCATGAAGCCGAAGGCGGAGAGCGCCATGAGCACGGGGAAGATGAGGTTGAGCGCGGCGAAGGCGTTCTTGCCCACGCAGTTGGAGACAAAGAAGCCGTCCACGATGCTGTAGACCGAGGTGACGATCATCATGACGATGCTGGGCATCGTGAAGCGCAGAAGCTTTTGGTAGGTAAAATGATCGGAAAGCGTGATCCGCAAGGCGTTCCGCCTCCTTTCTGTCCGGCTTTTGCGGCAGTTAACTGAAGAAATCTCCGTTGAACTCCCGCAGGAGAAGACTCTGATAGTCGCGGACGCACAGCACCACGTCGGGCTGATAGGCCGCGATGTAGTCGCTCAGGCTCTGCGCCGTGTAGTGGCGCAGGTCGACCGAGCGCAGCTCGTTGAAGCTGTAGTAGGCAAGGCACTCCACCGGATTGGTGAAGCTGTCGCCGAAGATCAGGGCGTTGGGAAGCTCGGGGCGGTCGGTTTGGATGACCGTCTCGGCGATGTCGCCGCCCATGTAGAGGCCGTAGGTCAGCGGCTCGGCGTCGCTGCCCGGAAGCGCGTAGACCGTGGCCTCCGCCGCCGCGCCGTTATCGAAGCGGGTGAAGGGGATGTCCTCGGCGAACGAGGCCGTGAGGAGCTTTTCATCGCTGCCGCGCAGGCCGAGCAGCTTGCGCGTGCGCGAGCCCATGTAGGGATTGGGCAGCGCGGAGAAGGTCACGTCCGTCCCCTCCTCGGGGACGCGGAGCGCGCAGCCGTCCGCCGCGAGCCGCTCCGCCGCCGCGCGGTAGGTCACATACGCGCCGCGCAGGCCGTAGTGGTTGTCCACCTTTGAGCTGAACTCCGGCAGATGGCCCTCGGCATCAAAGATCTCGCCCATGTCCACATAGGCGATGCCCCGCGCCTCCATGGCCTCGCGGAGCGCCGCGCGCTCCGCGGCGGTGTAGGCGGCGCGGTTTTCGAGGTAGGCGGGATATGCGTCCTCGTAGTAGGCGTACTGGCAGGGCACGGCGAGATAGCAGTAGTATCCCCCGTAAGCCTCGATCTGATCGCGCAGCGCGGCGTTGTCCGCCGCCACGGTGTCGGCCTCGCGCACGATATCCTCGGCGGTGTCGGGCATGGTGTAGAGCTCCTCGAGCAGCGCGTCGGGCGTGACGACGACCTCGTTCACCACAGGACGGTGAAAAAGATTCAGGTCGCACCAGGTCACCGCGCGGAGCGCGGCGGTGCGCCAGGCGGCGTAGTCGCAGAACATGGTCTCCAGCTCGCCGAAGACCTTTCCGCTCGCGACGCTCTCGACGCTGATCTCGGGGAAAGCGGAGAGGTTGCGGTTTTCGTAGTAGGAGTAGCGCTCCTTCGGCAGCAGGATGGTCGCGGCCATCAGGACCAGGAGCGTGCCGGAAAAGAGCAGGGCCATCGCCCACTCGCTGAATTTTTTCATGTCGGCGCCTCCTCTCAGAACCGGAAGTAGATGAAGGGATTGAACGATCCCGTAACGAGCTTGCAGTATGAGCACGCCAGCAGCGCCATCGCCGCGAGCTTCGGGCCCCACGTCAGCACGGCGCGGGCAGGCGCGGCGTCCCGCTTTTGAAGCGCCGTCTCCAGCCATTGCTTCACCGGCAGCGCGGCGATGCAGCAGCACAGCAGCTCCGGCCAGAACTCCAGCGCGTAATAGACGACGCGGCTGCCGCACCACACGCCGCTGCTGCCGAACATGGCGGCGAAGTAAGCCGCCGCAGCCGTGAGCGTCTCGGCGCGGAAGAGCACCCAGCTGAATACGACCAGCACCATCGCGTAGGCGTGGCGCACGAGCGACGGCAGACGCTCCAGAGCCTTGCCCCAGAGGAGCTTTTCCCCCACGAGCAGCACAAAGAACCAAAGTCCCCAGGCGATGAAATTCCAGCTCGCGCCGTGCCACATTCCGGTCAGGAACCAGACGACGAAGAGGTTCCACACATTGCGCGCCCTCGAGCAGCGGTTGCCGCCGAGCGGGATATACACATAGTCGCGGAACCAGGTGGAAAGCGAAATATGCCAGCGCCGCCAGAACTCCGTGACGCTCCGCGCGATGTAGGGGTAGTTAAAATTCTCCAAAAAGTGGAAGCCGAACATTCGCCCGAGGCCGATGGCCATATCGGAATAGGCGGAGAAATCGAAGTAGATCTGGAAGGTGTACGCCACCGCGCCCAGCCACGCGAAGAGCACCGAGGGCATAACGGCGGCAAAGGCCGCATCCGCGATCCGCGCCACGGCGTTCGCCAGCAGCATCTTTTTGCCAAGGCCGAAGAGAAAGCGCACTGCGCCGGCGGAGAATTCGGAGACGGACTCATGCCGCTCGTCGATCTCCTCCGCGACGGTGGTGTAGCGCACGATGGGACCGGCGACGAGCTGCGGGAAGAAGGCGATATAGAGCGCGAGCTTGAGCGGATCGCGCTGCACCGCGGCGTCGCCGCGGTACACGTCGATGACGTAGCTCAGGCCCTGAAAGGTGAAGAAGGAGATGCCGATGGGCAGCGTTACCTGCGGCACCGGAACGACCGGCAGCAGAGCGTGGAGCATCTCACCGAAGAAGCCCGCGTACTTGAACCAGCCCAGCAGCGCAAGCCCCAGCACCACGGCAAGCGTCATGCCGAGCCGCCGCGTCCTTGGGCGGTGCGCCGGTCCCGCCAGCAGCCCGCCGGCGTAGTTGATGGCGATGGAGAGCAGCATGAGCAGCAGAAATTTCGGCCCGCCGCAGGCATAGAACGCCAGCGAAAAGGCCAGCAGGACAAGGTTCCTCAGATAGCGGCAGCACCGCGGCACAAGGAAATACAGGACAAGCAGGCACGGCAGGAAAAAGATCAGAAAGCTGGCGCTGCTGAATACCATGACACTCTCTCCCCTCTTGAAAATGAGCAAAAAAAATCCGGTCCCTTTTTTGACCGGACGCATCCGACATCTTCTCAGCCGCTGCGGCTGCGGCCGCAGGTCCTCCGATGACTCTCGCATTTCTTGCTGTGGCTATTGTAGCATAAGAAAGGGCAAAGTCAAGCATTTGCACAAATTCTTGAAATATCTGTTGACATCACATGGGAATCCGGGTAGAATAATTTCAGCAAATACCAGACAAGTTCATACTTCATCAAGAGTGGTGGAGGGAACGGCCCGATGATACCACGGCAACCTGCAGCGCAAGGTGCCAAATCCGTCGAACGAATCGAAAGATGAGGGAAAGCAAAAAGTTTTCGCACTCGACCGATTCGGCCGAGCGCTTTTTTGTGCTCCCGCGAGAAAAGAAAGGAAAGAAGAATCATGGCAAAGCGTTTATTCACCTCCGAGTCCGTCACCGAAGGGCATCCCGACAAGATCTGCGACCAGATCTCCGACGCGGTGCTCGACGCCATTCTGGAAAAGGACCCCAACGGCCGCGTCGCCTGCGAGACGACTGTCTCCACCGGCCTTGTCCACATCATGGGCGAGATCACGACGAGCTGCTACGTCGATATCCCCAAGATCGCGCGTGAGGTCATCCGCTCGATCGGCTACGACCGCGCGAAGTACGGCTTCGACTGCGACACCTGCGGCATCATCACCAACATCGACGAGCAGAGCGGCGACATCGCCATGGGCGTCGATAACTCCTATGAAAACAAGGAAAGCGGCGCGAGCGATCTCGACAACGGCGCGGGTGACCAGGGCATGATGTTCGGCTACGCCTGCGACGAGACTCCCGAGTTGATGCCGCTGGCCATCTCACTCTCGCACAAGATGGCCAAGCGCCTGACCGAGGTGCGCAAGCAGGGTCTTGTGGACTATCTGCGTCCCGACGGCAAGACGCAGGTCACAGTCGAGTACGACGAGGCCGGCAAGCCCAAGCGTATCGACACCGTGGTCGTCTCCACGCAGCATGCACCTGAGGCGGAGCTGGAGACCATCCGCCGCGATATGATCGAGCTGGTCATCAAGCCCACCATCCCCGCGGGCCTGCTCGACGGCGAAACGAAAATTTATGTCAACCCGACCGGCCGTTTCGTCATCGGCGGCCCGCAGGGCGACAGCGGTCTGACAGGCCGCAAGATCATCGTCGATACCTACGGCGGCAGCGCCCCGCACGGCGGCGGCTGCTTCTCCGGCAAGGACCCGACGAAGGTGGACCGTTCCGCCGCCTACGCCGCGCGCTGGATCGCCAAGAATATCGTGGCTGCCGGTCTTGCGTCGAAGTGCCAGGTGCAGCTCGCCTACGCCATCGGCGTGGCGCATCCCGTGAGCGTGCTCGTCGAGACCTTCGGCACCGGCACGGTCGCCGATACGAAGCTCGAGGAGGCCGTCGAGAAGGTCTTTGACCTGCGCCCGACCGCCATCATCCGCGATCTTGACCTCCGCAAGCCGATCTACCGCCGTCTCGCCGCCTACGGCCACATGGGACGCGAGGATCTCGGCGTCGCCTGGGAAAAGACCGACCGCACCGAAGCGCTGAAAAAGGCCGTACAGGGCTGATTTCAAAAATATAAAAATATACAAGGAGGGCAAACCCATGAATGAGGAAATGCTGCGCGGACTTACTTCCCGACGCTCGAACCGCGCTTTCGCGCCCGAGCAGATCACCGACGAGGAGCTGCACAAGGTGCTCGCTGCCGGTATGAACGCGCCGACCGCCAAAAACGGCCAGAGCCCGATCATCATCGCGGTGCAGAATCCCGACGAGGTCGCCGCGGTCAATGCGCTCAACGCGAAGTTCACCTCGAACGCCAACCCCTACTACGGCGCGCCCACCATTCTGCTCGTGCTCGTGCCGCGCACCTTCCCGCTCGGCGATCTGGACGGCGCGGCAGTGCTCACGAACCTGTGCAACGGCGCGTACGCCGCCGGGCTCGCGTCCTGCTGGATCAACCGGCCGCAGTTCATGTTCGAGACGAACGAAGGCCGCGAAATGCTCAAGCGCTGGGGCGTGGAGGGCGACTGGCGCGGCGTCGGCTCCGTGGCGATCGGCCACCCTGCCGCCCCCGACCCGGAGGCCAAGCCCCGCAAGGAAAACTATTGCTATATCGTGAAATAAACTGGAAAACACAACGGCGCGGCCCGCAAGGGTCGCGCCGTTGGCAGACTGTCAAAAAAGCCTCGCAGAGTTTGCGCCCGCAGGCGCAAATAAAGTTCTGATCATTTTCTCCGGCGACATGTGCGTCGGAGAAAATCAGCCATCGACGGGCAGGAAACCCATGCGTCGGACAGCCAG
>ENA-UEQL01000316-UEQL01000316.1-human-gut-metagenome-genome-assembly--contig:-NODE-316-length-33407-cov-10.738014_pt1 | contig 33407 bp, 35 predicted proteins | sample MGYA00242905_ERZ507926 | MGnify/ENA primary metagenome ERZ507926 (study PRJEB26167, sample SAMN06115531) | human gut metagenome | host: Homo sapiens | place: China:Henan | collected 2015-09-09...
GAACGAATAATCCCTAACACGTTAAGCGCATCACAGAAACTTGTCGGAGGCAATATTGAATGTTGTTGCCCGTGGAGAGATAGCGTCTGCATTGTCTGCAATGATTCTGGAAAGATTGACAAGTTACCACCTAACCGTCTTTATGGACATACAGACTTTCTTGCAGGCTCTTTTTTCGTTTGTGGTAGTCGCAGGGGTGATTTTGTCAGCTTAACCGATAAGCAGTTTGCACACTATGAAAAGATGTATCATCACCCAATCGTCTTTCTTCCCACACCGCACGGTCTACTGCCGATGAAATGCACCCCCGAACAGTATGAAGAGTTTCAGCGTGACGGCAATAAGCTGAAAGTTAAGCCCATCGACCACGGGGAGCGCTAACACCATGATTCTACACAGACAAAAAGCGGGGTGCCGCCCGCCTTAGAAATAAGGAAACACGCCTGATATATAAAATAGGAGGATACCACCATGACCGAACCTAAGTTTATGACCCCTGCCCACCGTAGGGCATACTTAACCCACCTCAACCGCTGCAAGGCAATGGACAGCTACCACCGCGCACTGATTTACACCCTGACCGCCGTACCCGCGCTTCGCAACAATATTGACGGCTGCTTCGACTTTGAAAAAGACGAAATCAAGCTGGAATCACTGGCTGCCGGTTGGCAGACCACCGGCACAACGAAATTGACCCGTTTTGCTTACAACCTCTGGAATGGGTATGATGATAAATCCTGTACGCCCTATGACCTGTTCGACTGCTCCTTTGCACCGTATATGTACGAGGCCGTAAAACTGCGTTACCCGGAATACACACGCCAGTTGGACGATGTGGTGATCGACGATGCCCGGAATTAAAGCAAAGCGCAAGCAGCTTGTGCGCAAAACACTTATGCGGGCCAAGGCGCAGGGGGAACGCGCCGCCGAGCAGCGGCAGGAATCACCCGAAGAATACGCACAAACCGAGGTGCAGCAGGGCATTTACGATGTGGCTGCCCGTACAGGCAACACCGCCAAAAGCACCGCCCGCATGAGCTACCGCAAGTTTCGTGCAATGCAGGAGAAGCGGAGAAATCTCACCTTGCAGGGCAGCACCCAATCTGCATCAAAGCCGACTGAAAAAGAGAAAGTCACGGTTCCCACGCAGACCGAGCGCAGGGAAATGTTCAAAAAGCAGCGTTTCCGGCAAAAGGCCATCTCAGCCAAAATGCCGCCGCAAGCAGCTACCGTACCTGCCGCCCAGCCAACGCCGCCCTGCCGAGCCCAAATGCAGCAGCGCTTAAAACGGCAGCACCTGACCCGCGAGGCTGTGCGCCGCTATCTGCAAAAGCAGACGGCTGCCACAGCGGCGGGCAATACCGCTCCCATCGTTACCCACGCGCCCAAACTACCCACAATCAGCAATAAACAAGCCACGGTTGAAGCAATCAGCCGTGGCGTTCATTATATCGCAGCCAAAATCAAAGCCCTGCTCTCCCAAACTGTGCGGCGCGCCGCGCAATCGCTGCTGGCGCTGATTGGCGCGTGCGGCGTGGTGCTGTTGCTGGCGATGGTCATAGGCTCGGCTGCGGCGGTGATTGGCTCCCCGATGGGCATCTTGTTTGCCGATGAATCCGGCGATCCCAACAGCATCCCTATTGCCGAAATCGTAGCCGACACCAACGCCGACTTCGGCGCGGCCATCAATGACATCGTATCCGCCCACCCGGAGTGCAGCGAAACCACCATTACCTACGACTACGAGGGCGGTCACACATGGGCAAGTTATTGGCCGGAGGTGCTGGCTATCTTTGCAGTACATACCAACCTCAACTCTGATAGCGACGTTGTCGTTATCAATGCCGCCCAAATGCAGCGCATCCAAGACACCTTTTGGGCTATGCACGAGATCACCTACGAGGTCGAAGAAGTAGACACCACTCCCGAACCCACCGAGGACGACCCCGACCCGGAGCAGCAGACCGACTATATTTTGCACATCACCGTCAGCAGCAAAACTGTGGATGAACTGGCCGAGTTGTACAATTTCACCCAAGACCAAAAAGACATTTTGCACCAGCTGCTATCCGAGGAAATGCGCCCCAGCCTGCTTGCTCTGTGCGGCGGGATTGCTGTTGCCGATGGCGAGTTGTGCTGGCCGCTGCCGGGGCACACTTATATATCCTGCCACTTCGGGGAAGTGGACGCCTTCGGCAATGCCGGGCATCGCGGTACGGACATTCCCGCGCCGGAGAGCACACCCATCCTCGCCGCCCACAGCGGCACTGTGCTGGTCAGCGGCTGGAATGACAGCTATGGCAATCAGGTGTTGCTGGATAACGGCGCGGGTTTGTCCACGCGGTATGCCCATATGACGCAAACTGCCGTTACCGCAGGGGAAGCGGTAACGGCAGGGCAGGTGATTGGGTATGTGGGCAGCACCGGCGACAGCACCGGCAACCACCTGCATTTTGAAGTGATGCAAAACGGCGTGAGAATGAACCCTTTAGAGTTAGTGTTCGCGCAGTAATCTGCAACATGATTTTGGGTTTATTTAATAAGATACCCATATTAAGCGCTATATCGACCAGGGTATTCCTCCGATTTGTCACTGCTTACCCGTTAGCTTGAACCAGCACTGGGTCGTTCCATTCAAATATACTAACGGTTCTGGCTGGGATAGCAATAGAGACAGGTTCTCAAACCAATGCCATAGGACCGACACAAATTGGCAAGTCAACGCAACAAAGCGCGCTTGTCTATCGGGTCGAGGATATTGCCCAAATGCTGTCCATCAGCCTGCGGGCAGCTTATACACTGTGCAACACAACAACGGATTTCCGTGTGCTGCATATAGGTACTTCGATCCGAGTCAGCAAGGCCAGCTTTGACGCATGGCTTGCCCGCATTGAGGAGGCTTAACTATGGCATACATCAACAAACGCGGCGACGGCTAACACTCGATTTGAAGCCAGGCAGCGGCAGTTCTAATTTGCAGACCTCTGCAAAGATTCAACGCATCAAGATTTGCACCCGCCCACTCCGTAGGCTTCGACCAAGGCGTTGATCAGCACCCACGCAAGCGCCGCAGCGGCGAGTAGCCGGAGCACCGGCACCCATTGCCCCCTAAGTTTAGGCCTGTACGATACCCCATACAGCGCTTCAGAACTGGGGGCAAAGCTGCTTTTCCTGTGTATTTTCACTCTCATGAAGATTGCAGAATCACTTTTTGTGGATAAACAGACATGACGAGGCTTATATCGGAAGTGGAAAGGTTACTCCATTCCGTATTGCGAAAAGCATCCTTATGGAGTCCAATCGCCATTGCGAGTTCTTCGGTTTCACCTACGGATAGCTGCGACGGCTTTTTTGCCAGAGGGTTCAGCGATTCGAAAATTTCCGGGGAAACCAAATTTCGCCAGCCATCTTTTTCCGCTCCGCAATAATCAAAACGATAGTATGTCAACAATGGGGAATCCGACACCTTCGTCACAGATATATGAAACAGTGCGTACTTTTCTGACAGGGAATCCGAAAAAATTGATTCCCGATCGATGTTATATTCCTGTAAAAATGCTTCCCCGTCAACAATTTCAGCACCGATCAATTCTATTTTCAGACCATTCCACTCGATAGGCTTTTGCGGATACCCATAACAATCCTCGGTTGCCAAATAAGAACCATTTAAGCGTGTGATTCTCAGGCCGATTGCGAAAGAGAGAACCAGCAAAAGGAGCAAAAGCAGAATCGCACGATGATGAAGTCGTTTGTTTTTCACTTCAAACCTCCTCGTGGCAATTCTTGTCCACATTCACAATCCGGCCCTCACGCATCGCTATGATTTCATCCGCAAGCGATTCCATTTGCTGGCGATCATGGCAGGTCAGCACAATCAGCTTTCCCTTTTGGCGCAATTCACGCAAAAGGTCACGTATTTCTTTTATTCCCGACTCATCCAACGCATTGAATGGCTCGTCCAACAGAATCAGATCAGGTGATTCAACGATAGCGGCTGCGATTCCAAGGCGCTGCTTCATGCCGAGAGAATATTTGCGGAAGGGCCTTTTGTCGGATGGGTTCAGTCCGACACGACGCAACGTATCGCCAATCTGCGCTTGCGAAACAAGTCGTTTGATATCACAGAGAAGAGAAAGATTTTTTGCGCCAGTGAATTCATCGATAAAGATTGAGTGCGTGGATATAAGCTTCGAGGAAATAACAGTGGAAACGTTCAAAAGAATGATCCCCAACGGCTATCATGATAATTTCAAGTTCGATGAAGACCTGCTGAATGACTATGAACTGGACGACCTGTTCAGTAACTATAGAAGATCGTACACTTTAAACCACAACAATTCATTATGATGGTAGAGCCACTGCAGACACGGAACAGTTCACGGATATCTGAGCTTCGGGCTGATAAAATATAAAGGTCGAGGAGGTCTGACAATGGAGATTACATACACACAGCAGGGAGATTATTTACTTCCCAATTTAACGCTTCCCGAACAGGATAAACGACCTATCGGTTTATGGGGACAACAACACCTTCGCTATATCAAACGATGCCGCCCAATTTTATATACCAATATGCTCACAAAATGCAAACTGAACGAATACCTTGCCGACATTGACGAACAGGCGCAGAAGATATACAACGAGCTCGTGCAATCTTTCGCCAAAGAAGAAGGCTGCACCGAACAACTCAAAGCCACCAATCAAATGCTGTGGGTTCGCAAGATGAATAACGCCGTCCAACGAGCGAGAGAAGTTGTGAACGCTGAAATAATCTATAGCTAACACGTAGGCTGATGTAGTCCAATAAGAGATTACATCAGCCTTTTTCTTGCTAATAATGGTTTACTATTCTTTTTTAATATCGAGCAACTGCGGCAAATCCTCCAAATTCACCGAATCTAATACATTCAACTGACGTGCAGCTAAATCGTGCAGTTTTGCCCAAACAGCACGACGTTTAACATAATGGTAATCGAAGGTTGAATACTTCTGTATTTTGCTATATCTGTGAGTGATATATATTCATTTTTGAAATCTGTTGTGTAAATACCAATGTCAATTCCACCGGCGTGAATGGTATCTTTCTTGATTGCTTTTGTCATAACAAATTATCCTTCTGTATCCGATAAATCACCCATCTATTGAGCGTCGCGATTCTATTTACACATTTTCAATAAAACTTTTTCTAAGCAATCTTTACTGCTTGAAACATCTACATAATCATTGCTTCCCGGAGCATTGATTGTATTTGAGAATCGCAGATTATACAAATAATAATCATAAAGCAATTTTTCGTACTCACCTGGTTCAGCAGCAGATGAAGATTCTTCTGGTGTTGTCCATCTCCAGTTCTTGATTGCAGCATAAACAAAGCTATCAATAACTATTCCGGAAAGATGGTAACTTTTAAAGTAGTTATCTCGAATATATCGCATATGTTTACAGGTGTCAAATAATAACCCATTACTTGATTTGTTTTTATCACGCATAGCATCCTGTTCTGCTTTTGGATTAGTTGAACGCCAATTCCCACCCATATTTGTGTCAGGATATTTATAAATTATACCATTCCATCCGTATGTAACAAACGCAGGTAGTATTTCAAATTTCATACCATCGGAAAAAGCTATTTTAACAACCTGTCCATCAGCTCGTACATCTGAACGAGGATATGTATTAAGTATTGCTTCTCTTACAGCTTGCAATAGTCTGGACTGCCCATTTCCCTTATAAACGTTATGGCGATTGTATTCATCTTCAGGTAATTCAACAAGAATATCAACATCACTGGTATTAATTGCTGTTCCTCGTCCATAGGAACCAACGTAAAGACTATGTTCTTTGTCACTTTGAGAATCCCAAAATTCACGGTTAATTGCTTTAGTGACCGCTTTATACCGAGTTGAGATGCTTGTTCTAATGTCTGTCGAAATAACTTCTCCGTGCTTTTTGACGTTATAGCTCACTTTATATTCCTCCTCTTTAGTGTATCAGGTAAAAGTCTATCAATTTCTTCGTCAGAGTATGTGCCATCTTTACTTTCATTGATAGCTTTTCCTGCCTTTGCAACTGCACGATTAGTTGTATTTGGAGCGTCCTGATATGCTTCGTGTATACTGCTTTGCAGATTTTCAAATTCATCAAACAATTCTTTTGCGGTTTTTTCTTTAATTCTTATTCTTCCAAGCAGTGATAATAATTCATTTCTATAACATACGAGTTTCGTAGCTGCGGTTTTATTCGATTTTGCCAAGTTCTTATAATCAAAGGTTGCTAATAAAGCACTCATTGTTGTGGTAACAAAAGACACAATAGCAGAAACTAACTTTATCCAAAACTGATCAACAAAAACAATTGAAATAATACCAGCAGAAGTAAGTGACGCAGAGATTATATTAATCCAAGAAAACAACTTGTGACGAGATTCATATATCTCTGCTTGCTTTTCTTGTATCTTGTGAGTCCAAAAAACGTTGGCATATTGTGTTCTAACCAAGTCTTCAAGTGTTGTGTAATCATCTTTCATAAGATTAACCTCCTTGCTCTATTAGGTGTTTTTATGCTTTTAATCCATAAAGCTAACATCCCCGCCGGACAGGATAAACTTCTTCAGATATCCTTCTGCTTTTTGGACTACACGGTGCGGTCTGATGGTGCAACCCTCCAGTTTTTCCATAGTTTCCTTCGCTTTTGCACGGTCAAGTGTTTCCATTATCTGATCAAAAAGTCCGCCTTCATACAGCTTTTCTTCCTTTAGGTGGAAAACCATAATTCTTGCCAGCTTATCTTTATCAAAACCAAACGCCTCGCTGAATACTTTGATATTTGCTTTCAGTGTATTTCTCTTATAAATCTCGATGTACTCAGCAAGAGTTTTTCCTCCGTCAAAATCTTTTAGCGCACCGGAGTAAATATCTTCCAAAATAGCTTCGGCAGTAATCTGATCCTCTGCCGGCAATTCTGCAAAACTGGATTTCAAATCATCGAGCAATGCTTTGATTTCTTCCGGCTTTGCACCATTGGAAAGGTCTTTCAATACTTCGGCAAACTGAGATTCCATAAACGCACGGTTAATCTCATTTGATGATACCTCGGTAAGAAAAGCCTTGATGTCATAAATCATATCGCCGCCGGGCTGAACAGTCCTCGGTATTTCGCTGTATCTTTGATGAAGAATTTCGTATGTTCTTTCATCGAGGTCAACCGTTACCTCTCCGGCATCCTCTGTGATATAAGTTCTTTTCGTCCAAGTAAAAAGCTGAGGAATAGAGCGATAATAATTGTTGCTGATGTTATTGAACAAGTCGGCAAACAGCTTGATGTCGCCCTGATTATCGGGAAGTCTGCTGAATTTCTCAATACCGTTTTTCTCGAACAGCTTGATGATGCTTTGATAATCGTTATTCATTCCGATGATGTTCTGTCCTAAAGACGGAACATATACATCTTGATAACCAGCTTCCGCATAGAGCCGCAGAGCTTCCTCTGCGTTTTTCTCCATTGTGTACGGCTTTCTACAATACTTGATAATTCCGTACTGTTTTTCATATCCGTTAAGGCGATTTGTTCTTGAAACAGCCTGAATATACTGCTCGTAATCAATTACTTTATCCAAGTACAAGGTGTTAATCCATTTCGAGTCGAATCCGGTAAGAAGCTGATTAACAACGATAACAATATTAACCGCTTCCTCTCTTCTTGTATCAATATCCTTGTAAGGTTCTTTGTGTGCAAGACGAGAGCAAACATCATCCTTGAATCGACGATAAGCGCCGACTGTAAACTTGAAGTTGAAACGGTTATTGTAATCAATGAGGATTTCTTCTACTGCCTTATCCTTGAAGATATCATCGCTTGTATTATCTGTATGCGGATCAAAAACAGCAGTGACAAACAAATCTTTATCGTTGTCTTTTAATAAACGATAGTATTTAATCGCTTCACGGATTGAGGATGTAGCGAGAATATAGTGGAATTTACCACGGAAGCTGATTCGCTCCCATTTATTAAGAATATCCTGAACCACATTTTTGCGATGCTCTTTTCCGGTATCTCCGTCGGCATACAGACTGTTGCTGACGTCTGCTTCCACCTTGTCCATATCTCGGGAAGCAAGATCGTGATATTTTTTGAATTCTTCATCGGTAAGACCTTCGACGCTATCTTTGCCGAGCTTCATCAGAGCAACCTTTTCTCTGAAATCTTCCTCGTCAAATGTTACGACTTTTGAAGGCTTGAACCCTAAAACATTTTTATCTCTGATTCCTTCTAAGATTGTATATTTGTGCAGACACGTGCCGAATAAGACTTTGGTCGTAATACCGTCAACTGCGTTCTTCTTCATAATAGGAGTACCTGTAAAGCCAAAGAACATTGCTCTCGGATAGGTCAGCTTTATATCACGGAGCATTGTGCCGAAGGTAGAACGATGGGCTTCATCAACGATAAACACCAGTTTTTTCTTTTGCACCTTTGCAATACGTGCCGCATTCGGAGTAGGATTGACGGTTGTCAGGTTACTCATCTTCTGAATAGACGTAACAATCAGCAAATTGGGTGTGTCGTTCTCCAGCTTTGAGAGTAGGCTGTTGGTGTTAGCGGTATCTTCAATATCATCACAGTCCGAGAAGTTTCGATAATTATCATAAGTTTGTTTCCAAAGCTCGTCACGATCCATCAGGAAAACAATCTTGTCAACTTTACCGGAGGACTTTATCAGCTGTGCGCACTTAAAGCTCGTCATTGTTTTACCGCTGCCGGTAGTGTGGTATACATAGCCGCCCTTTTGTCCGTCATCATCCCAATCTACTCGCTTGACTACCTGCGAATAGATTTTATAAGCAGCGTGATACTGATAACTGCGCATTACTTTGAGAATGTTATCTGTTCCGTCCGCAATCATACCGTAACCGATCAGTCTGTGCGCCATCGGAATAGAAAGGAACTTTTCCGCAACTTCTTCCCAGTCGACAATATGCTTATTGTTGAAGTCACCCCAATGAAAATAGTAGTCGGAGTTGAAAGCTCTTTCACGTCCGGGATTCGCAAAGTACAGTGTTTCGGTCGGCGTCATTGCGACAAACACTTGAACAAGTGAAAAGAAGCCGGTAAATACGCCGTGCTGCATATATTTGCTGATTTGATTACACGCCTGTTCAACAGGCACAGGATTGTTTTTCAGTTCAATATGATACAGCGGCATACCGTTGATTAATAGCATCAAATCGCCTCTGCGGTTGCCGAGAATTTCTGACGAGATGGGGAGCTTTGGCTGGCGAGCTATCTGGTATACGCTTCTTCCTGCGGCAATCTCATCCTTGTCAAAGAGGAACAGATCCACACGTTTTCCAACGTGCTGTGTATCCTTGGAGTTATCACGGATGATAGAAATATATCTGCCGTTTAATCGGCGATTGATGGCAAAGGGAGTTTCGCCGTTGATTTGGGATATGATTTGTCCCATTTCCGTTTTGGTCAGAGGACAGCCGTTGAGCTTATCGGTTGTATTGTTATTGCTGAACAAAATTTTTGCCCAGTTTTCAATCAGCTCTTCTTCGGTTTTGTATTCCAGAATCTCTCTTGACCACTGATTGTCGAGTTGCGTCAGCTTGGCAATCAAGGCGTTTTCAAATTCTGTTTCGTTTTTGTATGACATAGTTGCCTCCGCTTCTTACACGAACATTTTGTGAAGCATTGCTTGTTTTATTTGTTCTAGTTTTTCAAGTTTGCGATGATGAAGGGCGATAAGGGAGTCGAGAGTTCTAAAATGCTCACCAATCTGCTTTTGTTCTACTATCGATGGTATAGGAATTTCAATATCCATCATTTTATTTTTTGAAATATTGTATCTTGAAATGCCTTGTGCCAAAAAAGTAATCTTCTCTCTTATTGCTGGAGAACGCAACATATAAGCAAGATAATATGGATTAAATTCTTTCGTTGGTCTATATCCAAAGCAAAAGCTATTTAAGTAGATATTCTCAGCATTTTCAAGCCAAACTGAGGACATTCCGACTTCCTCTGGTGTTTCAGAGGAAGTGGTAAAAAGCACATCTCCGAAAAGAACTTTGTTTTGTTTATCATCAATTTCAACTGCCTCGGTCATATTTGGCAAACATACGGAATTTGAAAACACATTCATATATGTTACAAACTTTGCTTCTCCATGCCCAAAATCATCCTTCGTTTTTCCAGACAATCCTGAATAAGTTTTTCCAACTTCACCCAACTTACGCTGTTCCCAAGCGTCAGTAAATCCCTTAAAACGAATTTCCGGTACATTTGAACCATTTTTCGGAAACATTTTTTCAAGCATTGATTTTTTGATGTTTTTCAACTTTTCGTACTTGCGCTGATGAAGGGTGATAAGGTGGTCAAGTTGGCTGAAAAAATTACCAATTGCCTGCTGCTCTTTCAGTAATGGGAAATCCACCGATAGTTCTTTAACAATAGTTCCAGAAAGATTTCCTTGCCCACCCTGCAGGTATGTTTCTATAATGCTATGCTTACTTTTTCGTAGCCATTGAGCAAGATATTCCGAATCGTAACCGGCATGAGGCTTTATCGCTAAAATAGCTTGATTTATAGCGCCTTTAAGCCTTGCTCGACCCACTTCGCCACTTGTTGCACCATATAAAGCGTACAAAATATCTCCCACATCTACGAGTCGGGCTGAGGAGTTTTTTAAGCCCCCTTCGGTTAGGGAGAGCTCAGTTATTTCACTGTTGATTTCCGCAGAACGGATGAACGGAATTTGTCCTCCGTAATATTCTTTGACACCTACAGAAGGGGTTCCACCAGAGTAAGATTCACTCACTTCCCCCAACTTACGCTGTTCCCAATCTTCTGCAAATCCTATAAATCTAACTGCCGGAGTTTTATTCATTTTCTTTTCCTCCCAACAGTGTTTTGAATTGCTGAACTGCCGCCATATCAAAAGCATCACCTGTTAAGTCGTTAAGCATAACGGATAATGATTCCTCGGTCTTTGTTATATCGGTATCAAGGGTAAGAATTGGATTATCGTATTTGGTTATAATATCATTCACGGAACGGTTCAAATTGGAGATAATAGCGTTCGGAATGGCGTTAATGTTTTCCATTGCAGGCATAAGCCACTTTTCTTTCAGCAGCATTTTGATTTCATCGTCTGACAGCTTTACAATCGTTTCTCGTGCCTTGATATCGAGGTCGGTTTTAAGTGCTTTGATTTGTTTTTTCAGAGCAGAAATCTGCTGACTGAGGAGGTACAAATGACGGATCTTATAATCATCTTCTTCCTCGTCGATTTCGATGTCGTTTTTGATTTGCTCAACAATCGCATTAATCGCCGATTGTTTATAGGTGCCGTTTTTGACTTTTTCCGTTTCATCGGGCCAAACGAGTTCCGGATGCCTTTCCTGAAACTCCACCTTCTGTTTAGGCTTCAGCGCAGCGTATTCCGCGTACATCTTCGTTGTATCGTTAGATAGCGTTGCCAAAACCTCCTGATACTTTGCTTTTAGCTGCTTTGTATCAAGCTTTGCTTCAGACTGCTCATCACCGTCATCTTTCTTTTTCAGTTCTTCCTTGAGCTCATCGTTCAGCCCTTCCCAGAAAGATTCATATTCCGATGTTGCGCCGGACAGATCTTTATTCAAACCATCCATTTGCGTGAATTCATCAGCAAATAGATGTTTTTGAATCAAAGCGAAGGGTATAACTCTGCCTTCTTCTCCTTTTTTGACAGCCTTTTTCTCCTTCTTATCATATACTTCAATATCTTCTACACTATGTGCAGCGTCAAATCCCTGCAAGCGGATTGCTTCCAAATCAAGGCTGATTTGTTTCCAAACATCGTCAAAGGCTTTATATACAAGATACTTGTCCACAATGTCAAACTGCTGACATAGTTCAAAAATACGATTGGTGATTTCTTCTTTCAGAGCAGCAACGTTTTTTACCTGATTGTCGATCAAAAGCTCATAGAGCTGATCTTCAAGCGCTTGGAAAGCTTCTTCGTAATTCGCTTCAAATGCAATAACATCAGCATTTTGTTTGATAGCATCAATAACTGAATCGCAGGATAATTCTGAGGTGTGTTCATTAATGCGTGTAAACAGCTCATCGCATAGTGACGGAAAAGCTTCCCAATATTTTTTGAGATGCTCAACCTCATAATTCGGGATTCCTCCAAATACGGTTGCGTGTAAATCAACAGGAACTTTTTCCTCCGATTCAACATATCGGGGGATGTTGAGGTTGTAGTCGTTATCTTTAATCGTTTGTTTAGAAACAAGAGAAGCAAAATGCGGAATGTTCTCTCTGTTCAAAACAGCGTCAACTATCTTTTTGATATGATGACCGGACAGGCGGTTTTTGTTGCCGTCCTTAAAAAACTCCTTTGAAGCGTCAACAATTAAAATATCACCGGCTTCACGGTGTTTTTTCAGTACCATAATAATGGTTGATATACCGGTGCCGTAAAAGCAGTTTGAAGGAAGTCCGATAATAGTTTCTATATTATTGTTTTCTACCAACTGAGTGCGGATGTCTTTTTCGGAACCACCTCTGAACAAAACGCCGTGAGGCATAACGATACACATAATGCCGTTATCTTTTAGGTGGTATAAATCGTGCAATAGAAAAGCGTAATCAGCCTTTGAAGCAGGAGCAATACCGTATTCTTTGTAACGAGGATCGTTTGTGTATTTATCTGCATCCCATTTATGTGAATACGGCGGATTAGAAACTACACAATCAACAGGGACATACTCGTAGCTGTTTTCATCATTATCATCAAAATATGGCCAGTCGTTCGCTAATGTATCACCATGACGTACCTTGATATGAGAAGTCTGATTGCTGATGGATCCCATTTTGCTCAGTTTTTCAGGCAAGGATTTGAAAATCTCATTGAAAAGCTTTTGATGATCGGGATTGCTGCCAATATTTCTGACAAATGCATTTATGGCGTCAGTTACATCAGACACCGTAAAAGTTGCTGTGTGATCCTTCCAAGTAGAGAAAAGGTCTTTATAGGCAATAAAATATCCAAGGTGATCTTTGCACTGCTGAACGGTTTCACTATCTTCTTCCGTCAGTTCCTCTGTCATTATCTCCATAGTCCAATCCTGTTTCTTTAGGTAAGAAACTTCATTTTCGGAAACAAAACGGTAGAAGATAAAACCTAATATAATATCCTTGTACTCAACGGCAGAAATTGATCCACGCATATCGTTGCAGGTATCCCAAATTAATGACGCTAATTGCTGTTTGTTCATTTTTTAACTCCTTTTTATCAGACCAAAGTTAGGTGATTCTTTGTGTTGAAACTTTTATTTTTCTTCCGGTACGAACTCCATAATGTCGTCTATCGTGCAATCCAGCGTTTCGCAAATTTTGCCTAAGACTTCAGTAGAAACATCCTTGCCCCGTGAAAGCTTACTCAATGAATAATGAGTGATTTTTGCTTCACGCTCAAGATCGCTTTTTTTCATATCTTTATCAATGAGCAATTTCCAAAGCTTTTTATAACTAACAGCCATAATTACAACCTCCTTGATAGAAAACTCATATAAATATATGAAAATTATAGCATAAATCTTTGCAAAGCTCAATCAAATTTGATGATTTTCATATAAGAAATTTGATTTTTTTAAAGGCTGTTCTACAAACTCTCTTTGCAGTATCGGCATCGCTAAATCCGTGATCGGTGGCGATGTCGGTATAAGGCAGCGGTTTGATGAGCTTTTCCTTCGGTTTGCCATTTTCGTCTAAATCGGTTTTGTCGGCATAGTGATTACTGAAACACTCAGGGCAAAAGCCGAGGTGCTGGGCGAGCATTATTTTTTCTGTGTATTCCAAGCTGTCATAGGCTTCATACAGTTTATCATAAAGCTCCTGCTTGAAATAGATATTTTCAGGATTGAGCGAGGAATCGGGAAGAAGAAAATCTGTTGTCTGTTCGTCGTCCTCATCGTTACTCTGAACATCTACATAGTTTTCAGTAAGAATACCGCCTTCAATGATAGACTTTGTTTTATCATAGCTTTCACCGATTTGCGCTGCAACCTGAGAAATGGTTTCCTCCGTAAATTCACCGCCTGAATGATTGAAAATATCCATAACTTTACGAAGTCGGGCATATTCAAAGTCGCTCTGCACGGAATACCCCGTTCGCATTGTGCGGATATAGGTATGCGCCTCACGCTCCATATACCGCTGCGCATACGGCAAAAACGGAGATATGGAAATATCATAGTTAAGCAAAGCCTTACATAAGCCTGTTACAAGGCTTTGCTTTATATCGGCAAAATGTTCTTCCATTGAGTATTTATTCCTAAAAAACTTCGCCTTTTCATTTAACGACGGCTCGTAATAGTGTAGGAACCAATAAAAATACTTGTCGTCACCGCTCTGAACATATTGCCGAATATACTCCTGCAAATCCCATTCAGGCGGTGGCGGCGTAATGCGGTATATTTCAAATTCTTTTTTCTCGATATGGCTCACTTTTGATTGATTCTCCTGTCCGTTTCTCTATACAAATTCTCACGCTTCATATCCATTTTAAATTGACCGTTAGCGTAGTTGTCATCATACTTTGCTTTTTGCCAATACTCTTTAGCGACTTTCAGCGCCATTGCAGCAAACTCTGCTGTAATGGTGCTTCTTTTTTGTTCTACACGAATTGCAGAGCAACGACTCTTGTAAATTGGATTGATAGGGTTACCTTCAGAAAGCTCCTTTTCCTTCATCCTCGCCGCATATTTTCGGCAGGTAATTGTTTTTCCTTTCAGCGTATAGGGCGCAATACCGTTGCAATACACCTGCCGCCTTGCAGAAGTCATCAGGAAATAGCGCTTGCAGATCGGACACCTTCTCGGATAATGACCGTAGTACAAGCCCTCAAAAAAAATCCGTGAGGACAAAGCTGTAGTAATTGTCAAAAAACATTCTTCTCGCCGTAACAATCGTTTTGCTTTTAGCCGTTTTACGCATAGCAACATACTCGGATGTCATATAGAGTTTTTCTTTGCCGAATATATCCAATGCAATCGGTAATAGATGCGGCTCGTCAAAGCGTTCTGCTTCATCAAGTCTGTTACAAAACTCAGTTAAGCCCTCAAATGCTTCTCATATCGTTGCTGATACGATCATAGAAAGCCAGTGTTGTCATCATATCATTAAGTAGGTTGTCCGCTGTTTTTTGCTGAACTTTATCTATTTCAATCGGGAGCAAATCCAAAGCAGATTCATTGATTCCCACAGCTAATATTTGAGCCTTTGAATTGAAATACTCTCGGATAAAGTCAGCGTTGTTCTCTGTGGAAAGTTCAGCTATTCTAATACACTCTGCTTCAACATCCAGCTTAGTGAACGGTTGTAGTTTAGGCAAGGTTTTTAAGATTTGGTGGATCTCCCACCCGGATCGTAAAACATCATTGTTATCAAGATAACCGGCAGAGATCGTATCGTATAAATGCCAGCTGTATTGTTTGTATACAGCCAACCGAGCCGCCGTTTCGTCCTTATAGTATTGATTCAAAAGGTGCGTAGCGAACGTACCGGCAGGGTAAGTTTTGTTGCCGATCCGTATTCTTCCGTCACGAAAATCGGCGCTGAAAAAGCTGATTTTTTCCAAATTCAACACCTCCTCACTATCAAGTCTACCAAAACAGGTGTCCCATAAAACTCCCTTTGCTCCGTTTTAGAAGAAATTTTTGAAAAAATTTTGAATTATTGTTTTCCGTAATATAAAATTATCGGCTTGAATTCTGATCGTTCAGTATTCAAGCTGTTTTTTAGTGTTTTCTTTTTGATTTTCACTATGTTTTCTTAAAACCCTAAGTTTTCGGATTTTCGTGTATTTAATACAGTAGAGGGACGAAAAACCCTCCAAAATACACGAAAGGAGGAACAAGCTATGGTGCTGAAAATTACCGAAGAGCTGTCCGACAGAGTAAACCGCATTGTCCGTCATTCGTGCTGCAACTGCATTGACGACAACTGCCTGTTACTCGACTACGGCGAAGAACACAGCTGCGTGCAGCTGATCAGCAAGTACGGCATTTACTGCAACTATCTTTTGAAATGCATATTGCCTGCTTTCCCAAAACTCTACGGCGACATACTCGCCTACAACGAAAAACTGAAAGGATGATTTTATGAAAACACTAAACAATTTTAAGATTATCGGTATCGACCACGGTTACGGCAACATCAAAACCGCTAACCATTGTTTCAAGACTGGTATAACCACCCACGACAGTGAACCGCTGTTTACAAAGGATATGCTAACCTACAACGGCAAGTATTATCTGATAGGCGAAGGTCACAAGGAGTTTCTGCCCGAAAAGCAGAAGGACGAGGATTACTATATCCTCACACTCTCCGCTATCTCAACCGAGCTTTCGGACGAAGGGCTGACCGAAGCGGATGTGATTATTGCCGCAGGCTTGCCTTTAACTTGGACAAGCGGACAAAAAGCGGATTTTGCCGCTTATCTGTCAAAGAGCAAAGAGGTAGCGTTCACTTTTCGAAATGTAGATTATCATATCCGAATCTGTGATGTAAAAATCTATCCGCAGGGTTATTCTGCGGTTGTACCTATCAAGTCTACGCTCAAAGGATTGAGTATGGTAGCCGATATCGGTAACGGTACGATGAACACACTTTATCTTGTCAACGGCAAGCCGCAAAGCGGTAAGATGTTCACCGAGAAGTTCGGCACTTATCAATGTACTCTCGCTATTCGGGAGGGCTTTATGCGCAAGACACGCAGAGAGCTGAACGACTATATCATCGACGAGGTGTTGCAGACAGGCACATCGGATATTACAGATTCCGATTTGGAGATCATCACTGCTATTGCGGAGGAATATGTCGCTGAGATCTTCCGTCGCTTGCGTGAGCACGGCTATGATGAAAGTACGATGACGCTCTGCGTCTGCGGCGGTGGCGGTTGTCTGATCAAAAATTTTTATCACGGCAATCTCGACCGTGTAAAGTTCATTAACGACATCTGTGCCGCAGCTAAAGGCTATGAATATCTTGCAGATGTTTATCTGAGAGCCGAGGCGAAGAATGAAGGACGTGTATAAAATGACAGTACGCTTTGACCTAACCGACGCCCGAGAGCGTTATCTTGCAGAGTATATGCAGACGCTGGATGTGAAGAAGTATCAATCCCGCAATCAGTTTATAATAGATGCTCTTGCGGACTATGTAGATTTACAGTCAATCACCCGTGAACAGCACGAGGAGGATATCCGAAATATCATTCGTGAGGAAATGCGGGCTTGCTTTGCAGAAGCAAACTTCGCTCCGCAGGCTGTGAATCCAGCTTTAAGCGCAGAACAGCAGGAAGAAAACGAACAGGATATTCTGGACGACCTCAAACTGTTTGATTGACGGCAAGATGGCGGCAAATTTCAAGACCGATATTAAAATTGACGGCAAAATGCCGTCATATCAAGACAGTATTATAATCAACAGCACAAGGCACAGCAGAACGGTTGAAATTTACACTCCGTGGCTGTGTCTTATACTGTAGCAAGCAGGGAATTTGTACGGCAAATTCCAAATACAACAGCGATGAAGCTGTTGCAAATCTTTAGGGACACCATAACACCCGAAGAAAGAAGGTATATTATTGAACGATAAAAAAGCAAGAATCGAGCTGCGAATTACGCAGTCCGAGAAAAAGAAGATAGCCCGGCTCGCTGAAAGCTGCGGCCTATCACAATCCGAATATGTCAGACAAAGGACATTGGGTTATGCACCGAGAATGGTGCTGCCTGATGTCTTTTTTCATTTCTATCAAATGCTATGCCGTTTGTGCGACGAAGTTGCCGATAAGGTATCCCCTGAAACCGAGCAAACTTTACTCGATACAGTTGATGAAATCCAACGGCAGTTACTCTTGCCGGAGAAATCCTCTGCCAAGCAAATCCGTGAGGAGGTAGCGACGTGGCAGCCACAGGCTTCTGGCCCGTCAAAGGATGGTTAAAGGATGTTATCAATTACGCAGAGAATCCCGACAAAACTATCGAGCGCAAATATCTTGATGATGACTTAGCTGCCGCTCTCAATTACGTTGAGAACAGCGACAAAACCGACCAAACAATGTACGTCAGTGGAATAAACTGTCCGAAGAAAAGGGCTTACGAGCAGATGATGACCACAAAGCGACGTTTCGGCAAGCTCGGCGGAAATGTAGCGTATCACGGTTATCAGAGCTTTCAGGCAGGAGAAGTCACGCCCGAAGAAGCGCACCAAATCGGCATTGAAACCGCCAAGCGAATGTGGGGTAATGATTATGAGATAGTTGTTACGACACATCTGAATACGGCAAACCTACACAATCATATTGTCGTAAATAGTGTATCGTTTCGCACCGGATGGAAGTTTGAAAATCATATTTCCGACCATTACAAGCTGCGTGAGATTTCCGACGAGGTCTGCCGTTTGTATGGAAAATCCGTGATTGAAAATGCTCCGTTCTACGGCGGCGATAAAGCGTATTGGGTACGCAAGAGCGGACGAGTACCACACAAAGATATTTTGCGGCACGATGTTGATGAAGCCTTAGCCTGTACAATCAAGCCGTTTGATTTTGAATTTTATCTTCGCTCGCTCGGCTATCAGTTTGTGCGGAATTTCAAATATCAGCATCCGTCGGTGATCGCTCCTGACTGGCTGAAGCCTGTCAGATTAAGCAGTCTCGGCAAGGATTACACCAGAGAAGCGATACTTAGGCGGCTTCAATCTCAGCGTGAGGATAAATACTTTGTGGATTTCTATACACCGAAATCGTATTATCAGCGCCAACCGCTGATAGTGAGAATCAGAGATTTTGAGAAAAGAACAGAGCCTGATGTTATCACGGCGCTGTTTGAGCTTATCATCGCTATCGCAAAGCTCATCACAGGCAACAACGTGCAAAAGCGAGATTATCGTCCCGTATCTCCCGAATTGAGATTGGAAATACAGAATCTCGACCGAACGCTTGAGGAATACCATTTTCTCCGTGACCATAATGTGGAATGCGCAGAGGATTTTGTATCTTGCCGAAAGGAAATCACCGAGCAAATCAAAACCTATGAAACCGAGCGGCAGCATATCCGCAACCGAATACGCAGAGCGAAAACACCCGAAGAAGATTATTCTCTAAAAGAACAATGCAGAGAAATCACAAAGAAGCTAACACCCTTGCGCAAGCAGCTAATTATCTGCGGGCGCATTGAAAACAAAGTGCCTCGACTCCGAGCTTTGATCGAACAGGAAAAGCAGCTGGAGCAAGGCAGATACAAGTACAAATATTATCACCAAAATAAAACGAAACAAAGGAGTTATGAACGATGACCAATATATCAATCAACAAATTACACGAATTCAGAGATCACCCTTATCAGGTGCTCGACAACGAAGAAATGAACAGCTTAATCGAGAGCGTTCAACAACAGGGGATTATGACGCCGCTGATTGTACGACCGCTTGAAGGCACAACCGACGAATACGAAATCATATCCGGACACCGCCGTTTCCGTGCGGCACAGAAGGCAGGACTTGCAGAAGTACCTGCCTTTATTCGTCCCGTTAGCCGTGACGAAGCAGCGATTATGGTGGTGGACAGCAATCTCCACAGGGAGCATCTTCTGCCGTCGGAAAAGGCGTTTGCTTACAAGCTGAAAGCCGAAGCGCTCAAGCATCAGGGACAGCGTACTGATCTCACTTCGGAGCAACTTGCACCGAAGTTATCGACTGAGCTGATTGCCGAACAGGAGGGAACCAGCAAAGATACAGTAAAACGCTATATCCGTCTGACTAAGCTCATCCCCGATATTCTCAAAATGGTCGATGAACAGCGTATTGCATTTTCTGTAGACGTGGAGCTATCCTATCTAACCGAATACGAACAGCAGGATTTGTTTGAAGCAATAGAGCTGGAGGACAAAACGCCCTCGCTCTCACAGGCAATCCAAATGAAAAAGCTCTCTCATTCAGGCAAACTTGACAGCGATACCATATCAAAAATCATATCTGATGAAAAACCGAATCAGCGTGAGAAAATCAGTTTTCAAATTGAAAAGCTGACTAAATTCTTTCCGAAAAATTACACCCCGAGAGATATCGAACGCAAAATAATCAAGCTGATTGAGGACGACTATCGTAGCCGTCAGCGAAACAAAAACAGGGAGGAAAGATAATGAGTATTATACAGTCACTTTACGGCGAAGAACACGAATACAAAGTCAACGGCGCTACCTACATTGTGTCGGCGGCGTTCAAGCACACAGGACGGAAAGAGGACAACACCTCTTTCCCGACTTGTGTTAAAAGGATAATAAACAGCGATTTCGCACATTTTATACTCACCAAGGAAAATGATACTATGGCAGCAGAAAATGTGTGTTCGGCTGTCGGAAAGGAGGATAACATTGCAGTCGAAGAAGAAACAGGATAAGGCAGGCATTACCGCCTTGTACTGCCGCCTTTCTCGTGATGACGGCGTGGAAGGCGACAGCAACTCGGTTGCCAATCAGAAGAAGCTATTAAAACGATTTGCAAAGGAAAATGGACTTAGCAATACCCGATATTATGTTGACGATGGCTATACAGGTACAAATTTCGAGCGTCCCGGTTTTCAGAAGATGATCGATGACATTGACCTCGGATATATCTCAACGGTGATTGTCAAAGATCTTTCCCGTCTCGGACGGCGATACGATATGGTCGGATATTATATGGACACCTATTTTCCCGACAGAGATGTTCGGTTCATCGCCGTTAACGACAATATCGACAGCGACGAAGGTGAAAGTGAAATTGCGCCGTTCAAAAATGTGTTGAACGAGTTTTATGCAAGGGACATCAGCAAAAAATGTTGATCGTCCTATCGTATCAGGGGTAGCACAGGCGAGCCGTTAGCTCCGCCGCCATATGGATATATCAAATCTCCCGATAATCCTAAGAAGTGGGTTATTGATCCCGAAGCGGCACAGGTCGTTCGTGACATCTTCAAAATGGCGCTTGAAGGTAAGAGCAACGAAACGATTGCCCGTATATTGCAGGAGCGCAAGGTGCTGATTCCTATGGCGTATTGGCAAGAAAAGGGTATTCGTAAAGGCGGTAAGGTCACACAGCCTAACAAATATAAATGGTGCAAAACTACCGTTACAAAGATTCTTACCCAGCAGGAGTATTGCGGCGATATCATCAACTTTAAGACGTATTCCAAATCATACAAGAATAAGAAACGCTACGACAATCCTAAAGAAAACTGGGTTATTTTCAAGGATGTTCACGAGCCGATTATCAGCCGTGATGATTTTGAGCTGGTGCAGATGCTTGTCGTAAAGACAAAGCGCCGTGCTCCTAAACAGGAAAACGGTGAGAAGAATATGTTTTGCGATTTTCTTTACTGTGCCGATTGCGGCAGCAAGTTATGGTATCACACGAATACTACCAACAAGGAAATCCATTATTTCAGCTGTTCCAACTATAAGAAGGATACCCGTGGGAATTGCGAAACCCGCCATTATATCCGTGCCGACGCTATCGAGCAGATCGTTATGCTTGAATTAAAGAGATTAGCAAAGTATTTGGAATCCCACGATGAAGAATTTGCAAAGCTCCTCGCCGAAAAAACCAATGCCGATATGTTGGCGGAGCAGAAAACCTTGGAAACAGAGCTAAATCGGGCAACCGCCCGAAATGAAATGCTCACTTCGCTTTTCGCAAAAACCTATGAGGACAATGTATCGGGCAAGTTGAGCGATGAGATGTATATGGAGCTATCCCATAAATACGAGGTTGAACGTCTTGAACTGAAAACAAAGATTTTTGAGTACAAGGAGCGCCTTGCCAAAATCAGTGAAATGGAGCAAAACAAAGATGACTTTCTTAAAGCTGTCAGAAAGTTTATGGAGATGGAATCCTTAACCGCACCAATGCTCCGGGAACTTATTGACCACATTGATGTGTACGAAAAAGAAGGCGGCAAAAAGAACTACACTCAACGTATCGTCATCTATTATCGTTTTGTCGGTTACTTAGAACTACCGTCATCAGATGACGAAAACTACAAAGCCAACACCCGGAAGGGCGTAGGTGTGGAGTATATCCCCACAGTGAAATCCGCATAAGACAAAAGGCGAGCAGGCACAAAACCTGCTCACCACATACAAACCGGATGAAATTGAATAAAAAATGAGTGTCCATAACATAAATCCGTTATGAACACTCATACTGGTGCAGGTAACAGGACTTGAACCTGCATGAAATTGCTTTCATATGGACCTGAACCATACGCGTCTGCCAATTCCGCCATACCTGCTTATTTATTAATTTTTGTTCTTGCGACAGGTTAGTCTGCCTACAAAATCTATTAAAATAGATTTTGCATAAGTTCGCAAAGCCAAATCAAAGATTTGGATGCTCACTTAAATTCCGCCATACCTGTTTATTTATTAATTTTTGTTTTTGTGACAGGTTAGTCTGCCTGCATATAAAATAAATTAATAACATTATGATTATAACAAATATTAGCGGAATTGTCAATTAATTAATAAATATTTTTTGCTGATATCCTGCTCACTCTAAATTTATTTAATGATAAAGGCTGAGTCCGATTTATATTATTATTTTTTCTCTCCAAACCTCTTAGACGGGCGGTATATCATAAGTGCTATGAATATCAGCACTGCTGTTGTGGAAAGGCTGACGGGGTAGGCGGTCATTATTGCAGCAAAGGTTCGGTTTGCTGGGAATACAGTGTTTATCCACACTATTCGCACCACGCATACACCTATGGTAGTGAGTATTGCCGGCACAAGTGAAAATCCGAATCCTCGCAAATATCCCGACATTACTTCATACAGCATTGAGAATATGTAAGCTATAAAAATAATTACAAGTCTTGTGTAGCCGATTTCAATTACCTCAGGGTTGTTATTGAATATGGAGAGCAAAAATTTTCCTGTTATAAGCACTATAAAAATTGCCGTTCCCGATGCGATTGCGTCCTCAATAAGACAGAGGAAAAGCGTTTTCTTACAGCGGTCAATTTTATTTGCACCAAAGTTTTGCCCGACAAAGGTTGTGCAAGCCTGACTAAACGAGTTCATCACATTGTAAGCGATAATCTCTATATTGAATGCCGCACTTGAGGCAGCTATTACGGTAGTACCAAGGCTGTTTATCGCACCCTGAATTACAATATTCGCAACGGCAAACACTGCACTCTGTATTCCTGCCGGAAGTCCTATCTGCATAATTTTCGCAAAGACTTTTCCGTCTATCCTTAGCTTTTTAAATTCTACTTTTATGTATTTGTCGCTTTTTACGAGCTTTATATAAAGAATACCTGCGCTCACAACATTTGCAAGCACTGTTGCGGTTGCTACTCCGTTTACCGACATTTTAAGTACGATTACGAAGAACAGATTAAGCAGTACATTCAAAATTCCCGACAGCGTAAGCGCAATAAGCGGCATTTTTGTTTCGCCTATACTTCTGAATATTGCCGCCTCAAAGTTATACAGCAGTATTACGGGCATACCGAGAAAATATATACGAAGATACAGCAGAGCAAGCTCAAGCACATCATTTGGCACATTCAGCACCGTAAGAAGTGGCTCGGCTATAAGTTCGCCGATTATCGCAACCAATACACCGCCGATTACCGACACTACCATAGAAGTATGCACCGCCTTTTGTACGGTCTGCCTGTCATCTCGTCCTATGGCATTTGCTATTACAACATTTGCGCCAAGCGCTATGCCTATAAATAAATTAAGTATCAGTCCTATGATAGGACTGTTTGCGCCGACTGCCGCTACCGCTGCGGTTTTGTCGGTTTGTGCAAAGTTGCCTACTATTGCTATATCGGACGCATTAAAAAGCTGTTCAAGTATTCCCGTTGCCGCAATCGGCAGAGCGAAAAGCGGCAGCTTGTTCCAAATGCTGCCGTTAAGCATATCGAGCTTTTGCTTTTTTAATTCTTTTTCCATTCAATCCACCTTTTCGTATTCACACATAACATATATATTTCATATATAATAAATTATATTCCTTATTTTTACATTTTTCAACACCTAAGTTGTTTCATATTGCATTTTAAAATAATAGTGATTATAATAAAAATATAAGGATATTTATTGCTTTAAAATGCCTTGACAGATAAACAAAAATAAATAAAAACGGAGGAATTAAAAATGAAAAAGTTAATAGCATATTTTTCGCCAAGCGGTAACACTAAGGCAATGGCAGAAAAACTTGCAAAGGCAACAGGCGCAGACTTGTTTGAAATCAAGCCGCAGACGCCCTACACAAGAGCCGACCTCGACTGGACAAACAAAAACAGCCGTTCTTCGGTTGAAATGAACGATAAAAGCTATCGTCCGCAGATTGCCCGACTTCCTAACAGCCTTGCGAATTACGATACAATTTTTATCGGTTTCCCAATCTGGTGGTATGTTGCTCCAACAATTATCAACACATTTGTAGAAAATGTTGACTTAGACGGTAAAAAAGTTATTCCGTTTGCAACTTCCGGCGGCAGCGGAATGGGTAAGACTTTGGCAAATCTAAAGCCGAGCTGCCCGGGCGCAAATTGGGTTGAGGGTAAAGTAATCAACGGTATGAGCGAAAAAGCCCTTGCCGATTGGGCAGAAAAACTTTAATTTAATAAGGTAAAGATATGCATAGGCTGTATGAGTGTTGGTGCGGCGGAGAAAACTATGACGGCGCACGACCGTGTAATTTTGATTGGGTAAAGCACCTTAGAGAGGAATGTGAAAAGTACAATGTCACTTTTTGCTTTATAGAAACGGGTACTGTGTTTATCAAAGACGGCAAAACTTATCTTATGCCAAAAAAACAGCTTCAAAGCAAGATGGCTTATAAATCTAAAATGAATTTAAGCGGAAAACCGATCGAATGGAAACTTTGCGATAACTTCGGTGACAAAATCCCGAAAAATAAGCTCTATGTGGCATTAAGCGAAAATTAAAATACAGATAAATATTTTACATTATACTTGACAAGATATATTGAATTTTTGTATAATGGCAACAGTTTGTTTTAGGAGAGTTTCTATGGAAAGAGAAAGTTTTAAGTCACGGCTGGGATTTATTCTTGTAAGTGCAGGCTGCGCAATCGGCATCGGCAATGTTTGGAGATTTCCTTATGTTGCAGGTGAAAACGGCGGCGGTCTTTTTGTTTTGTTCTATCTTATTTTCCTCGTTCTTATGGGTATTCCCGTATTGACAATGGAGCTTGCAGTGGGCAGAGCAAGCCGAAAAAGCGCCGTACTAGGCTACAAAAAACTTGAAAAGCCAAAAAGCAAATGGCATATTCACGGTTGGTTCTGTATGCTTGGCTGTTATCTGCTTATGATGTACTACACAACCGTTTCAGGGTGGATGACAAGCTATTTTTACAAATTTGCAACAGGCACTTTTGAAAGCGGAATGACCTCTGAGCAAGTCAGCGGTGTATTCTCTCAGTTGCAGTCAAACCCGATTGAAATGGTTATATGGATGGCTATTATTACCATACTCGGCTTTTTGGTGTGCAGCAGAGGTATTCAAAAGGGAATAGAAAAGGTGAGCAAGATTATGATGATTGCTTTGCTTGTGCTCATTCTCGCACTTGCCGTAAACAGCATTTTGCTTAGCGGTGCAGGCGAGGGACTTAAGTTTTATCTTGTTCCCGATTTTGAAAAAGTATCCGAAATAGGTATCGGCAACATTGTTTCCGCCGCTATGAATCAGAGTTTCTTTACTTTGAGCCTCGGTATTGCGGCTATGGAAATTTTCGGAAGTTATATGTCAAAGGACAATACTCTTCCGGGCGAGTCCGTGAAAATCTGCGCACTCGATACTTTTGTGGCAATTATGGCGGGACTTATTATTTTCCCTGCGTGTTTCTCATACGGAGTTGAGCCCGACCAAGGCCCTGCACTCATATTTATTACTCTGCCGAATGTCTTTGTAAATATGGCAGGCGGAAGAATTTGGGGCACACTGTTCTTTTTGTTTATGACTTTTGCGTGTTTTTCAACTATCATTGCCGTTTTTGAGAATATCATTTCGTTCTGCATTGATATGTTCGGCATCAGCCGTAAGAAGTCGGTAGTCATAAATGCGGTTATTATTCTTATTGCAAGTTTGCCTTGTGTGTTCGGATTTAATATTTGGAGCGGTTTTGAGCTGTTTGGTCAGAATGTTCTCGGTATGGAGGACTTCCTTGTAAGCAATATTTTGTTGCCTGTCGGCTCGCTTATTTATCTGCTGTTCTGCGTTACAAAATTCGGTTGGGGATTTGACAATTACCTTACTGAATGTAATACAGGCAAGGGTATGAAATTTGCAAGATTTTTAAAGCCTTATTTCCAATTTGTACTTCCTGTACTTGTACTAATTGTACTTGTGCAAGCATTTATTGAATGACAACTACTTTTATAGTCCTTTCTTAAAAATCCCCATACTGCATTGTTGGTATGGGGATTTGTCCTCTTTAAAAAGCATAACACATCCCATACCGCTAAAATGCAGTATGGGATGTGCTGTTTATAATGCTGTTTAATTTTAAAAATCATCATCAATGTCATCAAAATCATCATCAAAAGCGCTGTCTTTGTCGTCCTCGCCATTGTCGAATGCACCCATCATATTGAGAGCTATAAACTGCTCACCAACACCTGTTTTGCCGTCGCCGTTAAAGTCGAAAAAGCCGCCGAATAAATCATCAAAAAAGCCCAAAAAATCATTCCTTTACATTAAATAATATTGTTATTTGCTTTCTTATTGTTGTAATTATTTATCTTTATTAAAATGAATTGCACTAATTAGCACAATTTTTCTGGTTTACGCCGTATAGTTGAGGTGATATTATGAAAAATATAAAAAACTTTTTTACTTTACCAAACGAGGTGTTTTGCCTTATGCTTACTCCGTCAGAGCTGTCTGTACTCAGCTATCTTGTGCGTTGCAGTGACGATACGGGAGTGTGTTTTCCGTCGGTACACACCATTGCAACCGCCTGCTCAATGTCTGACAATACGGTAAGAAAAAGCATACGAAAACTTGAGGGCAGAGAAATTATAACAAAATCGGGTGGTTTTCGTGCAAGCAAATTTGGAAAGGCGCAGAATACTTCGTTTATATATGAACTCAACCCGAGTTTTTACAACGAAGGTTTTGCAAGAGCAAATCTTGTGGATTATTTTACAAAGAGAAACGCTCAGACTTAAAAAATTAATGAAGTAAGGTGCTTAAAATATTGAGTAACACCGATTAATTTTTTGCACCGCTCTGCTTCATTTTCTGAACCCTAATAAAACTAAATAAACAAGAATAATTTAAAAATACTAATTGAACACTCCTGAGCGGCAGCCGTTTGCGAGTGAATTTTAAATTGTTAAGAATTGCTTATACAAGAAAATATTTTTCTTTATAAAAATCTCTGATTTTCAAAAAAGCGAAATAAATTTGTGTTTATTTATACTTGAATATTAGCAGAACGCAGGAAATTTTGCAATATATTTTACAAAGACAATTATTGTATTTTGCTATGATTTTTTAATAAAAGCAAATTATCAGGTAAATTGTCAATTTAGCCAAAAAGGTTAAAAACTATTCAAACACCCTGTACACAATGAAATCAGATGTTTATTTATTGTCAATTTATATGCAGTAGTTAATTATTTCACAATGTTTGCTTGCATTGGCATAAATAAAATGCTATTATTAAGTTAATGTAATGGCTTGCGTAACCCGTTCGGTTGGCGGCATCGTAATTATTGATATTGACACAGACACATATACAGCTGTTACAGGAGAAAAACTTGCCGATGAGTGCAAGGGTGAAACTATCATTGCCAAAGACGGCAAAATCGTAAGCTCAAGTTTTGACCTTGACGGTGCTAATGAGCTTGCAAGCCTTGGCGTTACGGATTCAATGCTTAAAGCTAAAGACTTTACAATTACCGTAAACGATAACAAATATACACTCAGCGCTGAAAATGTTGAGGGCTACACTGTAATCAGCGGTACTGTAAAAGAGGACGGCGGATTTAACTACATTTACGGCGCAGTTGTTCCTGCCATTGCATTTGCTGTAATGATTGTACTTGCAGTTGTAGTTTTTTCAGCCGTATCAAAGGTTAAGGAAGAGATTAAGTAAGATTTTATTAGGTCTGTTTCAGAAAAATTTCTGATTAAAAAGGCAGGTGAGAGCAATAACTTTCACCTGCCTTTTATGTTTATCAGTTGTCTTCGCTATTGTCATTCCATATGCAATAATAATCCTCTTCATCTTCCCAAGGAGTAAATCCCTCTACCGGTCCTACATACAACAGCTTGTCATTGCGAATAATTATTGAGCATTGATGTTCAGGCTCCCATGGACATTCACAAGAAATGCAGTAGCCGACTTCGTTTTCTAAATGTTGCGTTGCATACAAAACCGGATTATATAAATAAGAAATTAAATCATCACCGTTTTTATACGCTTTCATTATCGGCTTCAACGACTCGAAAATATTATCGTAAATATCATTCATCAAGCCCCATTCGTTATACATATACAGGAAAAAGTTTGCTACCTTTTCTTTTAAGTCAGAAATAATTTCTTTCTTGCTCAGCAAATCATTATAATGAGAAATACATCTCTCTGCGTCTTGCTCGGTTGCACCGTCATCTATAAAAATACATACTTTCATTTCTCCTTTAAATAAGGATTTTGAAGTAAAAGTACCGTTAGCAAACCAACCATTTTCGTCTGTTTTAAGATTTTTTATTATCGACATAAAAATATTCTCCTTAAAAATAAAAACCACTGCAAGAGCAGTAGTCTTTAAAAAATATGACTGTATCTGTAAGCCGGGTTCTGTCGTGAACAGCCATCTATCTTGGCAGCCCGTTGCCGGAACTGCTCAATGCCACCTCCTAAGGACACGCCGAGCAAGCGTATAATGTCCTACCACGGTGTTGCTTCAAATAGGGTTTACACGGCAGATAACTCTCGCTATCTCCGGTGAGCTCTTACCTCGCCTTTCCATCCTTACCACAAAAGTGGCGGTAATTTTCTGTTGCACTATCCCTGGAGTCGCCTCCGGCGGCCGTTAGCCGTTATTTTTGCTCTGTGAAGCCCGGACTTTCCTCGCAAAACGCCTTTCGGCAATTTCCCGCAGCTGTTCAATACACTCATAAATATAATATTATATGATTTTTTGTAAAATGTCAACCGAATTTTCACAAAATAGCTTGATATATCCGCTTTTTCAGTTTATAATAAATAAAGATTTGTAACAAAGGAGAGTTTATAATGGACATCAGACAGAAATCACTCGAAAAGCATTACGAGTGGAACGGTAAAATCGAGGTAGTTTCACGAGTTCCTATTACTAATGCTGAGGATTTATCTCTTGCATATACACCGGGCGTTGCCGAGCCTTGCCTTGAAATTCAGAAAGACTACAACAAGTCTTTTGAGCTTACAAGAAGAAACAATCTTGTTGCTGTTGTAACAGACGGCACAGCTGTTTTAGGTCTTGGCGACATCGGCCCTGAGGCAGGTATGCCTGTTATGGAGGGCAAATGCGCACTCTTTAAAGAGTTTGGCGATGTTGACGCTTTTCCTATTTGCGTAAGAAGTAAAGATGTTGACGAAATCGTAAATGCCATTTACCTTATCAGCGGTTCTTTCGGCGGTATCAACCTTGAGGACATTGCAGCACCTCGCTGCTTTGAAATTGAAAGAAAGCTCAAAGAAAAGTGCGATATTCCGATTTTCCACGATGACCAGCACGGTACAGCAGTTATCGTTGCCGCAGGTCTTATCAATGCTTTAAAGCTCGTTGGCAAAAAGTTTGAGGATATTAAGGTGGTTATGAACGGCGCAGGCGCAGCAGGCATTGCCATTGCCAAGCACCTCCTCAATATGGGCGTTAAGAACATTATACTTTGCGACAGTAAGGGTATCATCTGCAAGGGTGACGAAAGACTTAATGCCGTTAAGCGTGAAATGGCTGAAATTACAAACCTTGAGCATATGACAGGCTCACTTGCTGACGCTATGAAAGGTGCAGATGTATTTCTCGGTATCTCTGCCGCAGGCTGTGTAAGCGAAGAAATGGTTGCATCTATGGCTAAAGACCCAATCCTCTTTGCTATGGCTAACCCGACCCCTGAGATTATGCCTGACCTTGCCAAGAAAGCAGGCGCTGCCGTTGTAGGTACAGGCAGAAGTGACTTCCCAAATCAGATTAACAATGTACTCGCTTTCCCCGGCATTTTCAGAGGTGCTCTCGACTGCCGTGCAAGCGACATCAACGAAGAGATGAAAGTTGCCGCATCATTTGCTATTGCTTCCCTCGTAAGCGACAGTGAACTTAATGCAGACTACATTCTTCCTGAGGCTTTTGATAAGAGAATCGGCAAGACTGTTGCTGAGGCTGTTAAGAAAGCAGCTATCGAAACAGGCGTTGCAAGAATCTAATATTTTTAAATATTTTATAATTTTACGGGGCTGTCGCAAGACAGTCCCTTTTGTATTTGAATTTTTTGTAATTATATAGTATAATAAGAGTATTAATACAAAAAGTTGGTGCATAGCTTGATAATTCATGATATTTCAAGAGATACTCTCACCTGCAAGGTGTTTGACGGAGATCCGAAAACCGAGGTAACAAAAGTTAAAAGCATTAAAAACGGCGATGACTATAATTTGTCTGCCATAAGTATCAGCACCCACACAGGCACTCATATTGACGCTCCTCTGCATTTTTCGAGCGACGGCAGTTCTATATCCAAAATGCGCCTTAATACCTTTACGGGCAAATGTACGGTAGTTACCGTCAACGGTATTCTTACGGGCGAAGATATGGACAAAATTCTTGCGCACAGCCGTAAGAAACTGCTTTTGCACGGCAACTGCAAGGCTTTTGTGTCTGCTTTTGCCGCCAGAGTGCTCGCTGACAGCGATGTGGTTATGATTGGCACTGACGCACAGTCAATCGCACCCGAATTTGACGAAAACGAAACACATAAAATTCTTGCCGAGGCAGGCATTGCAATTTTAGAAAATCTTGATTTATCCGATATTTCAGACGGCGACTATGAGCTTTTTGCATTTCCTATAAAGCTCGGCGGTCTTGAGGCTGCGCCTTGTCGTGCGATTTTGTTTGAACAGGAAAGAGGTCTTTAATATGGTAAAAATGGTAGTATTTGATTTGGACGGCACACTTGTAAATTCCCTTGTTGACCTTGGTATCGCCACCAATGAGGGACTTAAAAAGGCAGGACTTCCTGTTCAGCCGATAGAAAATTATAACCACTTTGTGGGCAACGGCAGAGAAATGCTTATAAAGCGTGCAATGGGCGAGAAAAGCGAAGATAAGGCACTTTTTGATACGGTTATGAACGGATTTAACACTTACTACGGCGCTCACAGCAATGACCACACCTCTGAATATAACGGCTGCACCGAGCTTTTGGAACAGCTCGACAAAAACGGCATTATGACCGCCGTACTCTCAAACAAGCCTGACGAATTTGTGGGCGCTATTCTTTCAAAGGTGTTTCCAAATCATAAATTCACAGAGGCTTGGGGCAACAAAAAGGAATACAAGTGCAAGCCTGACGGCGAGGCTCTGAACGCTATTTTAAGTAAGCACAATGTAAAGCAAAGCGAGTGCATTTATATTGGCGACAGCGATGTAGATGTTTTCACAGCCAACAATGCAGGAGTAAATATGCTCGGTGTAGAGTGGGGATTTCGTGGAAGAAAAGAGCTTACTGAGGCAGGCGCTCCGCAGGTTGCCGCAACCGCCGGCGAACTTTTGAATATGATTTTGGCACAGAAATAAGGACGAGCGATGAACAAGGTAAATTATCAGAAAATTCTTGACGGAATAATCTCAAGTCTTGAAAAGACAAACACAGTGCCTACCTTGCTTTTGCACGCCTGTTGCGCACCATGCTCGAGCTATTGTCTTGAATATCTGTCACAGTATTTTAAAATTACGGTTTTCTTTTACAATCCCAATATTTCCGAAAAAGAGGAATACGAGCATAGATTAAACGAGGAAAAGCGTTTTATTTCAGAAATGAATTTTAAATATCCCGTAAGCATTATTGAAGGCGAATATTCTCCTTTAGAATATTTTTCTGCCGTAAAAGGTCTTGAAAACGAACCCGAGGGAGGGGAAAGGTGCAAAAAATGCTTTGAACTCCGCCTCGAAAAATCAGCCCGTATTGCTCGGGAAATGAATTTCGATTACTTTACAACCACTTTAACAATAAGTCCGCTGAAAAACGCTGGACTTCTTAACAGTATAGGAGAGCACTTTGCAGAAATTTATAATGTTAAATGGCTGAGCAGTGATTTCAAGAAAAAAGAGGGATACAAACGCTCTATTGTGCTTTCGGCAGAACACAATTTGTACCGTCAAAACTACTGCGGATGCGTATTCTCTAAGAGAAAAGCAGCGGAAAACGAGTGATTTTGCAAAATTTTGAAAAATTTTCAAAATAAACTTGACAAACGGCTGAAAAAATGTTATAAAATATATCGTTGTGTAAGATAATCGGCAATATGGAGAGATGTCCGAGTGGTTTAAGGAGCTAGTCTTGAAAACTAGTGATCCCGCAAGGGACCAAGGGTTCGAATCCCTTTCTCTCCGCCACTTGATTGCCGATTTTCTTATTGCTTTATATATAACAGTTAAAATAAATTTATATAAAATTTTAAGATAACTGTTGACAAATGTATCACAAAGTGATATAATAAATATCGTTGAGTTGTGACAACAGCTTATACGGAGAGATGTCCGAGTGGTTTAAGGAGCTAGTCTTGAAAACTAGTGATCCCGCGAGGGACCAAGGGTTCGAATCCCTTTCTCTCCGCCATTTATTTAATTTTTAAATAATTTTTTGTAGTTTAACTACACGGAGGATTACTCAAGTGGTTAAGAGGCTCCCCTGCTAAGGGAGTAGGTCGCTAACGCGGCGCGAGGGTTCAAATCCCTTGTCCTCCGCCAAATAAGAACCGTAACTATTGTTGCGGTTCTTATTTTTTGTCTTTTGTAGGATTATATCCACATTTTTACTAATTATCTAAATAAGCGTTATCAGAAAATGCTTGCGGACAAGGGTATCAGGCAAAGTATGTCACGAAAGGGCAACTGTCTTGACAACGCTTGTGCTGAAAACTTTGGCTCTATGTCAATAGTTGGGGTAATCCGAAAAATGAAATAAAGATATTTAACAAGCGGCAGAAAATTAAACTGTCGCTTGTTTTTCTGATTGATAGGCAAACATATGTAAAATACGATTGCGAAAACGCTTAAAGTTTCTGAAGCCATATGCATTGCGCTTTAGCACCTTGATTTTGTTGTTGCAGCCCTCTGTAAATCC
>ENA-UEQL01000317-UEQL01000317.1-human-gut-metagenome-genome-assembly--contig:-NODE-317-length-33292-cov-7.917477_pt1 | contig 33292 bp, 59 predicted proteins | sample MGYA00242905_ERZ507926 | MGnify/ENA primary metagenome ERZ507926 (study PRJEB26167, sample SAMN06115531) | human gut metagenome | host: Homo sapiens | place: China:Henan | collected 2015-09-09 | study...
GGAGAGCCGCTTCCTGGTGGTGGCTGCGCTCGCCTATTAAGATCAACAACGGTTACTTCTGCGCAGTCGACACGGACGGCTCGAACAACGCTATCAACGCCAGCGGCTCGAGCGGCGTGTGCTTCGGCTTCTGTTTTTAATCCGGGAGGTGTAGATCATGTACGCGATAAAAGTAAACAGCGAAATCGCCGGATATTCCGATAGCTTCGTATATATCCGGCTGCACACAAACGGCTGCTATGTGCTGTGCAATGAAGCGGAGGCGGAGGGCATATGCGCAAAGACGGCAAAGGAATACACCGACGCGGAGACCGGCGAAACGGTAACGCAGATAGCCGACACCGTATTCCGGCTTACCGGTGACGGTCTGCACGGCACTGAGCCGAAGTGCGAGATCGAAACGGTAAACGGCGCACAGGTCGTGGCGGACAAGGACAGCGAGCTAAAAAACGCCGTGAGCACCGGCGACCTTGAGGCGGCATACAAGGAAGGAGTCAACAGCGTATGACAAAGACAGAGGCCATGACCAAAATGAAGGAAAAGGGCGCGGACGATGCGCTCAATCTGCGCGGACGCGCAAGCACGATGGACGGCACGGCGATAATCGCGGAGGAAAGCAAAGTGCCCGATTTCGACGCGCAGAAGGATTACAGCGCATGCCCTGTGGGAACGCCTGTGGCCGACGAGGGGCAGGTGTGGAAGCTTATCCAGCCCCACAACGCGGCAAACTATAGCGGCAGACCGTCCACCCTGCGCGCTCTGTGGGGGCTGTGTCACACAACCGACCCTGCAAAGGCTAAAGCATGGGTAGCCCCTCTCGGAACAAGCGGTATGTACATGACCGGCGAATGCTACAAGGACGCTTCCGGCAAGGTACACAGGTGCTTGCAGGATAATGTTGTACACGATGCCGACGCGCTGCCGAGTGCGTGGGAGGATGCGTAGCTTGTGACCGGCATTAATGCCGTTTGCAATACTGCCCCCTGCCGTTCGGGGGCTTATAAATAGGCGGCTTGCAAAAAGAAAACTGCGGCGGCTCAGTTTAGATAGACAGCACAAGCCCAAAAAAAGAATAGCTATCCTTGAAGATTTACAACCGCCACAAATTGAAGATCATCTCGTAGGGCGCGAGATGGGTAAAATAAAAAATGCTCGCCGAGATAATAAAGGACGGTGATTTTTCAACCATGAACATAACCCCGAAACAGGTGCTCACGTTAGCTGCAAAATACATAGGCTATAAGGAAAAGGCATCGGACAAGGACTTATACAGTTTCACAGATAACGCCGGTCGCGGCAACTTCACGATGTTTCAGGCGGAGCTGGACAAGGCAAAGTTTTGGAACACACCGAAGAACGGCTATGAATGGTGCACAAGCTTTGTAGCGTGGTGCTTCTGGCGCATTGCCGGGAGCGAGGCAAAGGATGTTCTGTGCCTTACCGGGCCATACGGCGCAAGCTGCGTAAGCTGGGCGAAGTACTATTCGGCTCAGGCGAGGCTTTTCACCAAGCCGCAGGTGGGCGATCAGTATTTTCAGCGCGACAGCCGCGACGGGCTGCCCTGCCACACGGGAATTGTCGAAAGCGTAAACGGCAACACGTTCGTTACCATCGAGGGTAACTATCAGAACAGCGTCCAGCGCGTCAGGCACAGCCTTAACAGCGGCACGGTCTACGGCTTCGGCAGACCGAAATACACACAGAAAACGGAGGAAGAGGACATGGTGAGATGGAAAACGGTCAACGACGTTCCCGAAGGGCTTTACCGCGACACGGTGAAGAAGCTTATGGCCGACGGCATAATCAAGGGCAAGGGCGACGGCGTGGTTGACCTGACCGAGGACATGCTAAGGACGATAATTTTTTGCGAGAGGATAATTAAAAAATAATGGTTGAAAGTGTAGTCGTAGCTATCATAACCGGCGTGCTGACGCTTATCGGCGTTATTATCAGCAATAACAAATCTCAGGCGGTAATGGAAACAAAGGTGATCGAGCTGACACGAGAGGTCAGGGAGCACAACAAGTTTGCAAAGCGTATGCCTGTGGTAGAGGAACAGATTAAGGTAATCAACCATCGCATAAGCGATCTTGAAAACGACATGAAAAATCATCATCATTAACAGGAGGCACATTTATGAAAATCAATTGGACTGTAAGACTTAAAAACAAAACCTTTTGGCTTGCGCTAATCCCGGCGCTGCTGCTGCTTATTCAGGTGGTGGCGGCTGTGTTCGGCATCGATCTGAAGCTTGACGCGCTGGGCGACAAGCTGCTGGCCGTTGTAAACGCGCTGTTCGCGGTGCTTACCATTCTCGGCATAGTCACAGACCCAACGACCGCCGGAGTCAGCGACAGCAGGCAGGCTATGGAGTACGATAAGCCGAAGTGTGATAAATGACACAGGCGCGATTACGGCTCAGGCCGGACATGGCAATGCTGCCGCGCGAGAAGTGGGATGAGCTTATATACAGTTCCAACCTCGGGCGCGAGGGCAGCAGGATAGCGGATTTGTATTTCATTCAGCAAATTCCGCAGATAGACATAGCAGAAGAAATAGGGCTTGACCGAAAAACCGTCGGTAAACGAATAACAACGGCACGAACAAAGCTCGAGTATAATTACGAGCGGTTTTTCAAAAGCTGAGAGGTGGCAAGACCACCTCTTTTTTTACGCTCATTTTCCCCATAACACGGACATTAGTTTCCCCCTTGAAAAACGAAAAAGCATTAAGCTTTAGGTACAAGGAGGCGGCGAAATGTTCGTGTTTTTTAATCCTAATCCGGGTGCTAAGCGCGTCGGCGATTGCGCAGTGAGAGCAATTGCAAAAGCAATGGGAACGGACTGGGAAAAGACCTATCTCGCTTTGTGCGTTGAAGGTCTGAGAGCGCACGACATGCCCTCGGGAAACAGCGTCTGGGGAAGTTACCTCAAAGCCAACGGCTTTAGACAGCGCATACTGCCGGATGCTTGCCCGGAGTGCTACACAGTCGCCGCCTTCGCCGATGAACATCCGCACGGCGTTTATGTCCTTGCACTGTCCGGGCACGTCGTGGCCGTCGTAAACGGCGATTACTACGACACGTGGGACAGCGGCGAGGAAGTGCCGGTTTATTACTTTGAAAGAGAGGATTAATCATGGCTTACGGTTACGGCAACATGTATGGGCAACCATATTATCAGCCGCCTATGATGGACAACCTCGCGCAGATGCGAGCACAGCAGCCTGCACAGCAGCCTGCACAGCAGGGCATGATCTGGGTGCAGGGAGAGGCGGCAGGTAAAGCGTATTTAGTAGCTGCCGGAAACACTGTTCCGCTTTGGGACAGCGAACGGCAAACGATCTATCTTAAATCCGTTGACGCGGCAGGCATGCCGACTATGCGCATTCTTGACTACACGGAACGAGCGCAGAGCGCACCGGCTCAGCCGACTGCGGACTATGTGACCCGGGCGGAGTATGAGACACTTGTAAAGCAGGTCGCGGCGCTTATGCCGAAGGAGGTAAGCAATGAGTAATCCTTTGTTTGAAGCTCTCGGCGGCGGAGTTAATCCGCAGTTTCAGCAGCTCGTGCAGCGCTTTCAGCAGTTTAAAAGCACGTTTCAGGGAGACCCACAACAGGAAGTGCAAAAAATGCTTCAAAGCGGAAAGATAACACAACAGCAGCTCAACCAGGCGCAGAGCTTTGCGCAACAGTTCCAGGCGCTTATGAAGTAGGTACATTTTATCCGGCCGGGTATTTGTAAATACATATCGAAAGGAAAACTAAACAATGGCGATTTCTTCTGATGCGCCGGTAATGACCATGCCGGTTGCACCAACCTCAGCAAACGGCGGCTTCGGCGGTTTTGGCGGTGACGGATGGTGGATAATCCTCTTTTTCATCGTGCTTTTCGGCTGGGGCGGCAACGGCTGGGGCGGTAACAATGGCGGAGTGATGGACGGATACGTTCTGACTTCCGACTTTGCAAACATCGAGCGAAAGCTTGACAACGTTAACAACGGCCTGTGTGACGGCTTCTATGCCATGAACACGGGAATGCTTAACGGCTTCTCCGGTGTCACCCAGGCGGTTACAAACGGCTTCTACTCTTCCGAGCTGTCGCGCTGCAATCAGCAGGCCGCACTTATGCAGCAGCTGAACGCAATGCAGATGCAGGCTCAGGAGTGCTGCTGCGAGAACCGCGCGGCAATTGCTCAGGTGCGTTATGATATGGCAACGCAGGCTTGCGATACTCGCAACACTGTGCAGAACGCAACACGCGACATTATCGACAACGCAAACAGCAACAGCAAGGCAATTCTCGATTTCCTCGTCAACAGCAAGATGCAGGATTTGCAGACCGAGAACCAGAATCTCAAGCTTGCGGCTTCGCAGGCTGCGCAGAACAATTACCTCGTATCTCAGCTGCGGCCTTGCCCGACTCCGGCTTACATCACATGTAACCCCTGGGCTTCGTCTGCACCCTGCGGGGCATGCGGTAGCTGCGCATAACAAATCTCATAGTTTAGCTTTTTCGTGACTTTACGAAAATGTTCGGCCTTTACCGATACTAACGATAAGCGGTGGGGCGCATAGCCTCACCGCATTTCTTATGAAAGGACTGATTATATGGCAACTTGCAAAGAACTCAAAGAAAAATTCATTGACTACCTTATGGATGTAGATCTTGACACGCTCGATATAAGCGAACTTAACACTTTCGCGTATATCATCAAGACTGTCAACGAAACAGAAAAAGGCGATTACTTTGAAAACATGATAAAAACCATGTCGCTGTCGATACCTTTCGGTATCGCCGGAAAGGAGAGCGAAAACGATGGCTGAATTTACGAACTCAAACATCGTGACCGTAGCAGCCGGGCAGAACGTACCTCTTACCGAGACTGCGGTAGCCGGTAATTGCAGCATAGTGCACCGCGAGGGCGCAGGCATTGTTACGCTCAGAGGCCTCACAAACCAGTGCAGAGCGCGTTATCGTGTTGCCTTTGGCGCGAATATAGCCATACCTACCGGCGGCACCGTGGGGGCTATCACGGCCGCTTTAGCGATAAACGGCGAACCGCTCACCAGTGCGACGGCAACGATAACCCCGGCGGCGGTTGAGAATTATTTTAATATCTACGTTGCCGCAAATGTAAACGTACCGCGCGACTGCTGCCTCACTGTAGCAGCAGAGAACACGAGCGGTCAGGCAGTCAACTTTGCAAATGCAAATCTTATAGTTGACAGAATAGCGTGAAAGGAGCAATAACATGAGTATGAGAACACTTGAAAGACTGCGCGATATGCTTTGCGAGGAACTCGACAGCATTGCAGAACAGGGCGAATTAAACGTTGGCGCACTTGACATTATCGACAAGCTTGTGCACAGCATCAAGAATATCGACAAGATCTGCATGGGCGAGGGCTACAGCCGCAGATGGGATGCAGAGGGCTTTATGCGAGGCAACAGCTACAAGCGCGACAGCATGGGGCGTTATAGCCGGGATGACGGATATAGCCGCAGGAATTACAGCCGCGCCGATGAGAGCGAGCACGCTATAGAACAGCTCGAAGAGATGCTAAAAACCGCAGGCGGCGAGAGCGAACACATGGCAATCAAGAAAGCAATAAGCATCCTCAAAAACGCATAACAAAGTTGTCGTAAATTTTGACGTAAAATTGCAAGTTAAAACGTGTATATCTACGTTAATTTTTGTATGATTACGTTAGAAAATATACGGCGCAAAAACGCCGCAAACCATTGATAAATAAAGAAAATCCCGAAGTTTCAACGACTTCGGGATTTTCTCTTTTTGGCACGCCGTAAGGGATTCGAACCTTTGCGGCAGAGCGGAAAGGCGTTGATAATACTATGTTTTTGCGGCGCTGTCGTAAATTTTGACGTAAACTATCAATCTTGCTTGGGTAAATTGTCGTAAAAATCGCGCATTGCATTTTCTGCGTGGCCTATGTCCTGCGCAGACAAATGTGTGTAAATTTTACGCATTGTCGCGTAGTCTGACCAGCCGCCTATTTGCATTGCAGCCTGTTCGCTCATGCGAACATGGTATGCTAACGAAGCAAACGAATGACGCAATCCGTGAACGCCAAGCTTCGGCAAACCGTTAGCAGCGCAAATATCATTGACCCAATCATATACTGTGGAAATGTAGCATGTTACGATCTTGCCGTGCTTATTTTTAACAGCCGTCAAAGCGTCATAAAGCTCTGGTATCATAATAGGTATTGTTCGTGTCGATGTGGCGTTCTTGTTGGACGGCTTCTCAACAAGTGTCCAATTTTCTCCCGGGACTACTGCACCCGACACTTTTATAGTGCGCTTATCCAAATCAACATTTGACCAATCAAGCGCGGCGATCTCTGAGCGCCTGAGCGAATGCAAGCCGAGTAGTGCGGCTATCTCGACAGGCGTTCCCTTGACGGCTGCGATAAAGACATGTATCTGCTCCGGGGTAAGAAAAACGGGGTCTTTAGGCACAATTTGCGGCAGGGTAAGTCTGGGCAACTCCACACCGGCGGATTTAATGGCCGGTGACACAAGCCCCCATGCGTTCTTAAGCGTCTTAGGGGCACACACAAGCGCTTCTGCGTTAATCACCGCTTGCCAGTCCTTTATATCAGACAGCGGCTTTGCCATTACGGTCTTAAAGCGGTTTTTCTTCACAGAGCCATAACCGGCAAGAGTTGACGGAGACAGAACGTTCCGGCGATTTTCAATATAATTATCTATTGCCTCGGCAAGTGTCAAATCCGTTTTCTTTTGGGCCTTAACAAACCCCGCCCTTATGGCAATCGCCTTGGCTTTGGCTTCGGCTTCGGTGTCTTCAATGACGGTTACGCCCTCACGGCGGAGATCAACATACCACTTCTGCCCACGCTTACGCGGCGCGGGTATTTTTATCTCGTTTTTCTTCTTGCGCTCGCGGACAAGGCGCTCACCGCAGTAGCCGCAGAACGTAAAATGCAGCTCATCGGGCAATTCGGCTTTGCAATTTCGGCACTTCATTATTCGCTTTCCCCCTTTGAATATTCGCCATAATAAAATTTAAAGCGAATAACGCGCCCACGGTTAATCCCGTGGGCTTTTTGCGTTTTTGATAATCATCTTAGCTGTGTAGGCCATTAACGCTATTGCCGCGATGACCACGACCGCCAGCAGGACGGCAAGCACAGACATCCCGGCCGACTGAAACAAGCCGACTTGCGTCATTCGTATATCAAAAATGATATATCCTATGACCGCGCACAGCAGCAGAGCGCAAACGCCCAACAAGCCGAATATCAGCGGCTTATATATATTCCCCAAAGCTTTGTAATGGTCAGCAGCGGCATGTAAAACGTTGTTTTCACTGATTAATTCGTAAATTTGTTGCTGTTGTTCGCCTGCCGGCACTTCCGGCGCGCGTAAGCCCATCAGCTCATCGAGCGACAGGCCAAGCACCTTACATGTTGCGGCGGAGTAAAACAAAAGCGGCTGCTTTGTTGTCCCGGCATTTACGGAGCAAATGCTGTTATAAGGTACTCCGCTGCACTGTGACAGCTCAGCCAATGTCATACCGCTTGCGTTTTTTGCTTTCCGTACTTTTTCCTGGTATTTGTCGAAATAGGGCTGCATTTCTTGCATATGCGCCACAATTCCCATCTCCTTGTAAAAATTATTGAATTTTCCGATTTTGCGTTTCGCGTATTTTGAGCCGGTTTCGGCTTTTTCTGCGTGGACTTGTGCGGCGCGGCACTGGTACAATATAACCATGAAAAGGAGGCGCACACATGAAAACTACCATGCAAACTTATGAACCGCTGAGATACAAAAGACTTCCCAAAAGCAAAGCCATTATCATAATAACCGAGTGCAGCGACGAGCAGATAGAGCGAGTGCTAAAGCTGTTCGACGATAGACAGAGGGTGTTGAGGTCATAGTTTGTAGGCATACCGCGGCTTAATCAACAACTCCATGTTCTCTTATGTAATCTATATATGCCGCTCTCCATAATTCCTGATCAGAAAACTGATATTTTCGAGCGGTATCGCTATTATGCCCGGTTATATAACCCTCAACATATCCTTCCGAATGCCCGTTCTTATAGCCGTCGCTGTATCCTCCATCTCTGCCAACTTCCCAGCCTTTAGTGTATCCTTCTTTGTGCCCGACTGTGTAACCGTCATCATAACTATTATCGCAGCCGTAAGAATAGGCGAAGTAAGCAGTAGCAGCGAACATAGCGACAATAAGTAAAGCAAATATAGGACGTATTATTTTTTTAGGGATGTTTCTTTTATGGTTTACCTTATGCGCGGTGACATCTTGCGCTTCCGGTTTTTCGTTCTCTTCACAATCGTACTCGTCATAAGCAACAGTGATTTCTTGATGTTCGTTTTCAGGCTCGGGAGCTCCCCTAACTTCGTTGCGTGAGATTGAAACAAGAACCTTATAGTTTATAAAGCTCCAAAGTAAAACACTGGCTCCGGCTACGCGACCGTCTGTAACAATCATAGCAACGGTCATTATCAGCCATACCGCAATGCCGTAGATAATGACTATGCGCTTTGCTTGTGCAGCCGTGTATGGCCTTTTACGAATGACGAAACGAATTATTATAAAAGGAAGCGTATAGATGCAGAACGTGAGCAAAAGGTTCAGCAAGAAAACGACTCCTTCGGATGCCTGAATTTCCATGATATCTCTCCCATTATTTTAGCGAGCAATAATTTCTCTTGCATTTTATATGCAAATGCGTTATTATCTATATTAGATAATTGAGTTTCAATAATTCTCTTTTTCGGATATCAGCCAAAGCATTTTTCGCAAATAGTGTAACCATCGTCGATTGCTTCGCCATATGTCATGGTGTCGTAATACTTCATGCCGCTGCAATCGTTGTATCTGTGAATTTTGCCGCCGCTTTTGCTGACATAAACGGTTTTATCATCGCTCGGCGCGGCTGCATCATCGGAATGCGAGCAAGCGCACAGCGAGAACAGCAAACACAGAGTCAAGAGAAAACACACAAGCCTTTTACCCATGCAAACACCCCCAAACGTAACTTTATTTGCCAATGTCTACATAAATAATAACACTACGAATTCACAAATTCTATAAATTTTTACATTTTCGGCGAAATGTCCGAAAGTAAACTGAGAAAATACGCAGATTGCACAAACAGAAAGCGCCCGGCCAAAGCAGCCGGGCACATACATAACGGAGGGCGAAACGATGACCGATAAAGAATTTACGGAAGCACAGAAAACAGCAATGAGGGAAACAATAAGCCGGTCTGCCGAATTAATGGCGCTGCTGTATCAGCTTGACGAGGAACAGCTCGACAACGTATACACATTTATAAAAGCTCTTTCAGAAGAGCCATAACGGTTTGGTACTTCTCGCTGCTCATCATAGAAGCGATTTTTAAAAGCTCAGAATAGCGAGCATTCAATTCAGGGTTGTTTGTGTTCTCTATATAATTGATTATGTCGCTGAGCTGCTGAGAGGTTAGATCAGGCAACATGCGAGATATCTCTTCGCGTTTTTCCCACACAGCATCGTTTTTATTAAGCTCTTCATCCTTAGGGATGGAGGGCTGTTTTTTTATGCCGAAAAGCAATTCTTCGGGCGTTACGCCGAAATAATCGGCAATCATTTTAATCGTTGTAGAGCGAGGTGTAGCACCAGCTCTCCAACGGCTCAATATAGAGTTACTTTCGATACCTATATTTTTTAATGCGGTGTACGGCCTAATCTGATTTTTTTCACACAACAGCATAAAGTTGTCATAAAACACAAAATACACCCCCACTTTTTGTGCAAGATGCCTTTTCTCACAGAAAATCAGAAAAACACTTGAAATCTGATTAAAAGTTAGATATACTTTGAAACAGTGAGACGCGCTCTATCGAAAGTGAGACAGAACGGCAATAAATATTTGATTGGTGGCACATTCATAATAACTTATTGTTTCCGTTTTGTCAATATTAAATCTCACAAAAAGCAAGAAAGGAGGCAGAACAAGTGAATTTTAAGAAGGCAAGACTGGCGGCAGGGCTTACGCTCGACGAAGCTGCAAAAAAGCTCGGCTATGACCATACCGCTATTGTCGGATGGGAAAAAGGCAAGTGGCTGCCAAGAGCAGCAAAACTGCCGGAAATTGCGAAAGTCTACGGCTGCACCGTGGACGAGCTGCTAAACGGGTAAGGCCGCAGCTAAACGAGACTTATGATGTTGAACATATACAGCAGAAGAAAAAAGCCGGTGACGACGGTTGAGGCTATGGCAGAAATTCCAAGCCTGTTAAGAAATAGGCCATCGTTCAGTAGCTTATCAATTTCCTGCTTGTACCCGCATCGTTTAAGTATGGTACCGGCTATTGATATGGCAATGCAAAAGTATGTAGAAATCAGGCCGTTGAATATGAGCCAAATGAAACCGTAAGCGATCAAAGAGCCAAGTAGGCTTACAGGTTCACCGGTTCGACCGTTGGTAACATAACGGAACTCAACACCCGGGAGAAGCGAGGTCATCGAGGCTATATATGCAACGGTAATGCCGATACATGCGGCAAGGACAAGAGCAATCACTATTTTACATCTACGCATGAAATCAACTCCTTTAAGATGAGAATGCCGCGAATAAACTGTACATTTTTGTGACGACGCACGCGGCGTGTCCGGGTTCTGCTTTGTAAAAAATAATTGGAAAGGGGATGAGGAAAGTGAAGAACCGCAGAGCGTTCAGGATACTGGTGTTCCTGTTAACGCAAATCGCGGCAATTCTCGCATCGGTTGTTACAGTAATCCTTGTAACCAAAGGATAATCAACGAACCGCCAAAACCCGAGAGCAAACCACCGACAATGCCGTAGGAAGCAATGTGGTAATCATGTACTCTCGCAGCTTTTTCCCTGCGGAGCATGGTAGCGTGGTCGCTTAAAGCGTGCTTTCCGGCTTTAGTAATGCGGTAGCTCGATCCCGAAAAGCTGATGAAAGACAGCTCGTCACACAGTTCGTGCAGTTCTGCATCAACTGAGAGGCATTGCTTGACGGGAAAAGCGCCAAACAGCTCTTTAGGGCTGGCAGATGTTACGGACTGTAAGTGAGCGAGGATTTTGTACTGGATGTCATTAAGCATGAGCTTACCTCCTTTTACAGGAGAGTATCACAAAAAGTAAACAATTTCAACGGAAAGGAGCTGATATGATGCCGGAAATGTGGACAGGAGACCTTATAGGCCGCATGCACAACGCAAAGGTAACAAAGGTAGATATCGCCAATGAGTTGGGCGTGCACAAAAGCTATATTTCCATGATACTCAACGGCCAGCGCAAGCCCAGGAACGCTGAGGCGAAGCTTAACGCGGCGTTTGATGCGATCATGGCACGAAGAAACGAAGGGGGCAAATAAAATGCCAAGAACAAGGTTTGACAAGGTCGCTCGCGACCCCCTGAAAGAGCTTGTGCTCGGGCGCAAGGCGGCCTTGCAGCTCAGCGAGGTAAATCTCGCGGCCAAGATGGGCATAAGCACCGGGCGGCTGAGAACGATGTTCTCCGGCTCGTCTGAGAAATGGAAAATCGGCGAGGTGAAAGCGCTGTCAAGGGCGCTGGATGTGCCGATAAGCGACATGCGAGACTTGATATGCAAGTCATGAAAGGGGTTAAAAATGAACATCGGAGTATTCGTGTGGCTGGTCATGGCCGTAATCGGCGTGATCGGCGGAATATATCAGGCGCTTGTGTGGTTTGCCGATACTGCGGAGGCCGAGTGCGCGAAGAGGCGCGAGAGATACACATTTAAATAACAAAAAGGAGAACGGCAAATGAACAATCTGTACTGGGTCGATAACAAGATCATGAAACTGTACGACCGTTTCACAGATGCCGAGACCGGCGAGCTGTGCGACTGGAAAGACGAAGACGGCAACATTATAGCACCTGTCGAAGAATTTTTTAAGCAGTTTGAAGCGCTGAACATGGAGCGCAAGGACGTTATTGAAAATCTGCTGTTGGGCTATAAAAACGACACAGCGGAAGCGGAAGCAATCAAGCTGGAAATTGGCCGCTTGGCAGCACGCAAGAAGTATTGTGAAAAACGCGCAGGACGCTTCAAGGCAGCGGCTGCCGATGCACTGAACGGGGAACCCTACACATCCGGCAAAGTGGCGGTATCGTGGCGCAAGAGCACGGCTGCCGAGGTTGACGAGAGCCTGTGCCCGGAGGAATACATCACGACAAAGATAACGACCGCGCCGGACAAAAAAGCCATTACAGCGGCGCTCAAGGCCGGGCAGGAGATACCCGGCTGCAAGCTGGTCGAGCGTGTGAACATGAGCGTGAGGTGAGAAGATGGACAACCTTAAATACTACAACATGGGGCGCAGCGTCCCCGACAGTGCGCTAAAGCCGATAAACGCCGGGCGCTTGAAGGGCATGAGCGACATCAACCCGATGTGGCGAATCAAGATGCTGACGGAGATGTTCGGACCTGCCGGTGTCGGCTGGTGGTACGAGATCACCGACAAACGCCTTGAGCATGACCCGATAAGCAAGCAGACGGCGGCATTCGTCGATATCAAACTTTACTACGTAGACCCCGAGACCGGCGTGGAAAGCCACGGTATCCCCGGCACTGGCGGCGCAAGCTTTGTGGCGCAAGAGCGCAACGGGGCTTATATGTCGGATGAGTGCTACAAGATGAGTTTAACCGACGCGATAAGCGTTGCGGCAAAGGCGCTGGGCATCGGCGCGGACATTTATTTCAGCCGCGACGAAACGAAGTACAACGATAAGCCGAAAATTGAGCGCAAGCCGCCGGTCGAGCAGCCTGCAAAGCCGAAAGAGGATTTAGTTCCCCGCTGCGAAAAGTGCAATCATCCGCTGACTATCTATTTCAATGACGGCAAGCCAATTTCCCTCCGCAAATGGAGCGAGGGCACAAAAGAGAGATTCGGCAAGGTGCTTTGCGATAAATGCGTAGAGGCTGAGAAAAATGCAGATCAGTAAAGCGGAGCTTACGCCGGATGGGATAAGCCTCACGGTTTCACGAGATGAGGCGCGGCGCTTCTGCTACAGCTTCAAGCCGGGCGAGTACGATATCAAGAAAACGCGCAAAAAACGCAGTCTGGATGCTAACGCCTACGCATGGAAGCTGATAAACGACATATCGCTTGCCACGCGCGTAAGCCCGGAAGAAGTTTACCGTAATGCGCTGCTGGATATCCCGACGCTGTATTATACAGCGCTGATACCCGACGAATACACCGATGCGGCTATGACCGACTGGCAAAAAGGGCATATCGGGCGCAAGGCGGAAAAAGAACCGGCATATACGGGATATTCAAATGTGTTTTTTCACATGGGCAGCTCAGACTTCGACACACGGCAGATGTCAATGCTTATCGACAACCTGATACAGGATTGCCGGGCACTGGACATTGAGACAAGGCCGCAGGACGAGATCGAGGCGCTTTTGGAGGCGTGGGATGGCAGATAGCATCATGCAGAGCCGCCGGGAATGCTACATCACCGGCGACACACAGGGTCTAAACCGGCACCATGTATACGGCGGAGGACGCAGGCAAGCCGCCGACAAATGGGGCTGCTGGGTGTGGCTGCGCTGGGACTGGCACACCGGCGCAGAATACAGCGTACACCGAAACCGCGATTTTGATTTGCGCTTGAAGCGCGAGTGCCAGGAACGATTTGAAGAACTATACGGACACGAAAAGTTCATGGAAGTGTTCGGCAAGTCTTGGATTTGAAAGGAGAAACAATGCTTAATCACATCACGATCATGGGCCGCCTAACCCGTGACCCGGAGCTGAGATACACTCAGTCACAGACCCCTGTCGCATCGTTCACCCTTGCCGTTGACCGCGATTTCGGCGGCCGCGACGGCGGCGAGAAGCAGACCGATTTCATCGACTGCGTCGCATGGCGTTTGACTGCTGAGTTTGTCAGCAAGTATTTCGCCAAGGGTAGCATGGCTGTCGTTGACGGCAGACTGCAACTGCGCGACTGGACGGGCAAGGACGGCAATAAGCGGAGAAACGCAGAAGTTACTGCCGAACACGTCTATTTCGGTGAGAGCTGCCGCGCTGCATCCGTACCCTCGCCCGATATATCCGCAGCAGATTTTGAAGAGCTGCCGGACGATGGAGACCTTCCATTTTAGGGTGAGCTATGGCCGAGATAACTTATATCAAGGTCTTTGTTGATTATCTCGATGCGATAGAGCCGCTCGGTGACGCTGAGAGGGGGAGACTTTTCACTTCCTTGTTAACCTATGCAAGGTCGGGCGAAGTTCCGCAGCTCAACGGGAACGAACGATTCTTATTCCCCATGATGAGGGCGCAGATTGATAGAGATGTTTTATCAAAGGATGAGTTGTCTCAAAAGCGGCGTGACGCAGCAAGTGCAAGCAAAAGGAGCACTTGCGAGCAAAAAGAGCATTTGCTTGCAAATGCAGCAAGTGCAAGCAAAAGCCCACAAGACAAAGACAATAAGACAATCGACAAAGACAAAGACAAAGACAAAGACAAAGACAAAAGCGCGCGTGCGCGCGATGCTGACGCATTTGCCGCTTTCGCGGCCGGTGATGGCGATTTATTGGCCGTTTTGAAAGACTTCGAGAAAATGCGAAAGAGCATCAGAAAGCCCATGACTGACAGGGCAAAGCAACTTTTAGTGACAAAGCTTAAAAACGAATTTCCGCCCGAACAGTGGAAACCGGTGCTTGAACAAAGCATCGTTAAGTGCTGGCAGGATGTCTATCCGCTCAAAGAACGCGAACAGCAGCGACTAGGCGTTGAGCAACACCGCGAGAACGTCAGCAGTGACGAGCTTGAAAACTTAAAAGCGATCTACGCAAAAGTGAAAGGGGAACAACCATGACAGACAACAAACACGGCTACAAAGCCTATGAGCCCGGCCTTGTGTGCAGGGGGTATCAGTACGAAGAAGGCAAAACCTACAAGAAAAACGGGCACGGCGTATGCGTCGGCGGGGTTACGCACTACTGCGTTAATCCGTTTGATGTGCTGGATCATTACCCGCTTGTGCGTAACGACGGTAAGTTCAGCGAATTTACGACTGTCGAAGCTATCGACGAGCCTGTTACCGATGATAATCAGAAGTTTGCAACAAGCACTATCAAAATCGGTGTAAAGCTCGGATTTTCCGGTTTCATCAAGGCTTGCGTTGATTTCGCGTGCGAGAAAACGATAAAGAGCATGCCGAGTAATAAGGTTAATAAAGGCAACTCCGCGCAGATAGGCAGCTCAGGCAACTCCGCGCAGATAGGCAGCTCAGGCGACTTCGCGCAGATAGGCAGCTCAGGCAACTCCGCGAAGATAGGCAGCTCAGGCAACTCCGCGCAGATAGGCAGCTCAGGCAACTCCGCGAAGATAGGCAGCTCAGGCTACTCCGCGCAGATAGGCAGCTCAGGCAACTACGCGCAGATAGGCAGCTCAGGCAACTCCGCGCAGATAGGCAGCTCAGGCTACTCCGCGCAGATAGGCAGCTCAGGCAACTTCGCGCAGATAGGCAGCTCAGGCTACTCCGCGAAGATAGGCAGCTCAGGCGACTCCGCGAAGATAGGCAGCTCAGGCGACTTCGCGAAGATAGGCAGCTCAGGCGACTTCGCGCAGATAGGCAGCTCAGGCGACTTCGCGAAGATAGGCAGCTCAGGCAACTCCGCGCAGATCGATATTTCGGGCAACACCAGCGTAGGCGCTGCTATAGGCATCAACAGCATTATAAAAGGAGCAGTCGGCAACTGGATAACACTTGCGGAGTGGGCATATGACAGCGATAAACAGCGCTGTGCCCCTGTTTGCGTTAAATCAGCACAGATCGACGGCGAAATAATAAAGGCTGATACATGGTATAAGCTTGCGGACGGCGAATTTGTCGAGGTAGCCGATGAATAAATACACGATCATCATAGCCCAGGTGTGCGCGGCGCTGCTGGCGCTGATAGTCATTGTACTGCTTGCCCTTGACGAAGGGGGCAACAAGGCCGATGCGGACGGTGTGCCGCCCGAGGTTGATACGCACGGCCTGTGCGTAGTGGAAGTGGCAGAGCCTGAGTACGAGATGTACTTTACCGAGGCCGACGTGATAGCCCTTGCGCAGATGCTATACGGCGAGGCGAGGGGCTGCACAGTGGATAATCAGGCGAAATGCGTGTGGTGCGTACTTAACCGCGTGGATGATACGAGGTTTCCCGATACCATCATAGGCGTTGTGTCCGCGCCGGGGCAGTTTTACGGCTATAGCCCCAATTTCCCCGTATGGGACAACCTGTACACCGTGGCGCTGGACGTGCTCACGCGATGGAGCATGGAAAAGCAGGGCGCGGCGGTGGCAAGGGAGCTGCCCGATACATACTGCTGGTTCACGGGCGACGGTACTACCAATTGGTTTAGGAGTGTGTACTGAATGAAAGTTCTTATAGCCTGTGAGGAGAGCCAGACGGTGTGCAAGGCTTTCCGCGCAAAGGGGCACGAGGCGTACAGCTGCGACATAATTGAGCCGTCGGGCGGGCATCCTGAGTGGCACATACTCGGCGACGCGCTCGCAGCCCTGAATGGAGAGGTAATTATTACCATGGACGGCGTTGAGCATGATGTGGGCAAGTGGGATATGCTGATAGCTCACCCGCCGTGCACCCATTTAGCGGTGTCAGGAGCAAGGTGGTTTAAGGAGGGAGTCAAACCGCTCAGTTTAAAATATGAAGCCGCCGCTTTTTTCTTGAAGTTCGCAGAAGCAGACGTTGAAAAAATCGCAATAGAAAATCCTATCTGCGTTATGAGTTCACTCTACCGCAAACCCGATCAAGTCATCAATCCATGGCAATTCGGTCACCCTGAGCAGAAAAAGACAGCATTATGGCTCAAAAATCTTCCGTTGCTACAAGAAACGGACAATGTATATGAGTTCATGATGACGCTGCCGGAAAAAGAGAGAGCGAGGATATGGTGGCTGGGTAGCAACCATGCAAAAGAGCGAAGCAAAACCTTCCCCGGCATAGCAAAAGCAATGGCTGAACAGTGGGGCGGAATATGCGCCGACCAACAGTAAACAAGCCCTACCCGTATTCCCCAAGCTGCTTTAACTGTCCTTGCAGCGATTGCAGAATATCCGGGATGGATGCGGTGCAGATTAACCAGATTGATTTAGGATTTTTGGAAGAAAGGAAAACAGAAAATGATAATCACACGGAAAAAGTTTGAAGAAGCAATGGAAAAGGTTCGCGCTGAGGAACAGGCGAAGTATGAAAAGTGGGCGAACGAGCGCGAAGAAAAGCGCTGGAATGATGAGCGCATAAACGAGCTTGATAAGCGCATGTGCAGAGCTTTCAATGATATCGCCCGTAGGCTTACCGAACTCGAAAAGCAAACGACTGCGCCACATGCGGTCGCGGCATACCCGTACGGTTATTGAGGTGGCTATGACAGAGAAAGATTTGACAATCCAAGATTTTCGGCGTGAAAACGACCGTAGGAGGCGAAATAATGAGATTTAAGGGAGCAAAAACCACAAATGAAATTATGCTGATCCCAACGTTCGGATGGATTAATGAGCGTAACTATTACGGCTATCCGGTTGTTGCTATTGCCTTCGCATGGCTGCGTTGGCGCTGCAAAATCGAAATAGGAGTTGAAAATGGCTGAATACATAGAGCGTGAAGCGCTGTTACATGACATCGAACAATCGGTGGTATACACGGCAAGAGAAAAAATAACGAGCGCAGAAATGCGAGGCGCTCACAAAGTTATCGAGCGTATTAAGTGTGCGCCTGCTGTCGAGCCTATTTATATTCACGAACCGACAAAAAGCAAGTTTAAGCGCCTGGCGGCGCAGATGGGTTATGTGCCTGTGGTGCATGGGCAGTGGATTCGACCGCACTGGAAAAACAGTGATTATTGCTGCGACTTTTCAAAGTGCGGCGGAGAAGCTATGCATAGAGAATATCAATGGAACAAAAAGGGTATTTACCCTATCTGTCCGAACTGCGGCGCGAAGATGGAGGGAGATGCAGACAATGCCTAAACTGAAACCTTGTCCGTTTTGCGGGGGATATCCAGAACCTATACGCGTCGGGGACAGAAAACAGTATATCGTCTACCGCTGCGAGGACTGTAAACAGACTCCCGTACCGCATTGCGAAGCCAGTCTAAGCGGAAAAGGCGCGTCAGAAGTTTGGAATCGTTCCGTTGAAAAAGCACTAAGGAGGGCTAACAATGGCTGAATACATAGACAGAGATGCGATATATACGGCATTTGCGAATGCTGGTACAGACGTACTCGAAAGAGCATCCGAAATTGAATATATTGCTGGCTTTAGCTATGAACTCGTTATAGAAATACTGGACAATATACCTGCCGCCGATGTTGCGCCGGTGGTGCGGTGTAAGGACTGCAAGTATTACAAACCGGATGAATACGAATCCGGATGCGAATGTGATAGCGGCTTAGTGTATGTAAAGGCTAATGATGACTTTTGCAGCTATGGAGAAAGGCGGACTGACAAATGAAAGAAATGGTTTATAAACCTGAGCGCTGCGCCACCGAACGGCTGGCCTATGGAAACTATAGAGGACTTGACTACTATGTGCTGAATCTCGGGACGCATCCATGCGCGTATGTTAATATCAGTGAATATGAAGGCGAACCGTTAAATGTTGAAAAGATTGACTGTCACGGCGGAATTACGTATTTGGAGCAATATTTAGCGACTGTAGATCGGAAAGGAGTGTTCATTGGCTGGAATTATTCCCATTGTTGGGATTATAACGGCGCTTGTCGCGACTTTCCGTATACTAAAGAGTTAAAACGCTGGACAACCGCCGAGATGGTCGATGAATGCAAGCACGTAATAGACCAAATCTGCGAAAGGCGGTCAGACGATGGCTAAACAATCAGCATTTGCGAAAGCCGTGCAGCGCGAAGTAGATATCCAGCTGCGGCTATACGGCAGAAACCGCATGCAGCTTGCCGAAGATGCCGCGTTTATGGCGGCAAACGAAGTCTTAGGATTGGGTGCAGGACGCGCCCGGGCGTTTGGCGAGGCGTTTGTTAAATATGCAAACGAAATCGCTGAATTAGTGGTGGAAGACAGCAAGGCCGATGACGAGATCGTATATGCAAAAAGCGTCCTTGATCGTCGTATCCGTAAAATAGTGGGCGAGGATAACTTCTCGCCATTCAATGAAAGGTATGGTAGGCGATAATGGCTAAAAACGTAGGCTGGGAAGCCAAAAGCAACCACGACGGCAGCTACACTGTCTTTGTAAACGGCAAAGGCTATCACTGTGCCAACACATATGAAGTGCTTCGCTTGTTAGAAGACACCGGAGAAAAATCCGAATATCAGGCAAAGCAGATATACCAGCAGGCGCTTGAAACCTACGGCGGGCAATTGCAGACGTTCGTATGCATGGAAGAAATGTCGGAGCTGCAAAAGGAACTTTGCAAGTATGAGCGCGGCGAGGATAATGTTGAACATATTGCGGAGGAAATAGCCGATGTGCGCATTATGCTCGACCAAATGGTTATAATGCACGATTGCGAAACGCTTGTAGAAGATTATAAATCTGCAAAACTGGCTCGACTGAAAGAAAGATTGGACAGCGTCGTTCCGTGTAGCGCAGATGGCATTGATTATGTTATTCCAAAAGAAATATACGATAATCTTGCAGAAGAAACCGCAAAAATATGTGACAAACTACAGATGTGCTAACGGAGGAAGGAAAGAAGAATGAAGATCTACATAGCCGGAAAGATCACCGGCGAGCCCAATTACAAAGAGAAATTCGATATCGCCGCGACGAGCCTTGAGGCGCAGGGACATATCGTATTAAATCCTGCTGAGCTGCCGGAGGGCATGCTCCCGGCAGACTATATGCGCATCTGCTTCGCAATGATAGATACGGCCGACGCGATCTACCTGCTTAAGGGCTGGTATAGCAGCTCCGGCGCTTCTATCGAGCGGAGCTACGCAATGTATACCGGCAAGTCAATACTTACTGAAGGAGAATAAATATGAAAAAACTACTATACGCAATAGGTAAATGGCTGATTGATATTCTCGACGGTATTCCAATGTGTTTTTATGACAGCATGGCCAGCTTGGAAAACCATTTCAATGAGCAAATAAATGATTACCGCGTAGCAATCCGTGAAATCTGCCGCCGCAGCGAAAACACCTATTACGACTGGTGCTGCGATCAGTGCGCTTGCAACTGCGATAAGCGCAACGGCTGGTGTAACGGTTTTGAACCCAAAGAATATAACCATGACTAACGACTGCAAAGGCTGCACAGTGCGCCGCATAGGTTGCCACGCCAATTGCAGCAGCTATCAGGCGTTTTGCGCGGAGAATGATAAACGCAAGGCGGCGGCGCGGAATGAATACCCGGCAAGGGAGCTGCTGGTGACTGGTTACATAAAACGCGCAAGGGCGGTAAAGACATTTACGACTAAAAAAAGTTGGAGGTATCGCGGGACATGATAATTCAAAGCCAGTGCGAAATGATGTTAAATCACATGCGCGAACACGGCAGCATAACAAGCCGTGAGGCAATGTATGACTACGGCATAGGCAGGGCATCCGGGCGCGTGTTTGATCTTCGCAAACGCGGCTATGACGTTGAAACAACGATGGAGACCGGACTTAACCGTTACGGCATCCCGACACGGTACGCGAGGTACACGCTGCATGAGGGGCGCTGACGGATATTATGACAGTCGGGCAAAATGCCCGTTTTGGTCAAAAGGCTCGGCGCGTGAGAACAAGATATTTTGTGAAGGCCCATGCGGTGACGCAAGATTGCAGCTGTGGTTTAAAGGCGACGAGCAGAAACGCCGGGTGTATGTGTCCAAATACTGCTGCACACAGTACGCACAATGCCCGGTCTACAAGATCACATTAGCGGAAAAATACTAAAGGGTAGCGCATTAAGCGTTACCCTTGTTTTTATTTAAATTTGTAGCAGCCGATCGAGCGGATTAAAAGCAGCCGAAGATAAACCGGACAAGTATTAACGCCTGACCGCCAATGTTGCACTGTGCTATATGGTATCGCGTAGGTTGCAGCGAAATTCGTGATAGACAAGCCGGACGTGGTAATGATGTCATTAATTGAAGTGTGCGCCAAATCCCATATGTGGGTGATAGCGTCTATGCGGTCGGCCGGAATATCGGTTTCCGGGGCATCGCCCCAAATATCAGATAATGCCCAATCGTACATAAAAGCATCACGGTCGTTAATGCTATTAGCATCGGCAAACATTTGCCCAAACTGTTTATCAGTCAATCGCATGTTAGCGTTCCTCCTTGCTTATCCAAAACTTCTCGGTCGGGAAATGCCAATCATCAACTCAACTCACAGCGACCGGATTTCATATCCGGTGATTTCAAATTCGTCTTCTTCGACTTCTTTGCACATTGGCCATACTGCAAAATCGTCTGCGTCGTAGTATTCGCCATTCCAATAATCGTTTCCGTGGCTTGAAAACCATTCGCCGAGTGCGTTGACGTTTTCGGCGGTGGGGTTGGCCATAACAGCGGCCTTTAATTCCTGATAAGAATAGTAATTCATTTTCTTCCTCCGTTTAAATGACTTCGGCGTAAGTCAGCCAACCGTTTTCGGCTCGGAATTTCAGAGTAAAATCTCCGTTCTTGGTGTGGAGCAGCGTCTCGCCGCGTTGCACACGCTGGCCGAAATAATCATATTTAATCTCGTCGTGCATGCTCGCGTCGCTCAGGCACTGCGCTATGTGAGCTTTCTTGCAGCCGGTTTTCATAATGTTTATGATCTCTAATTCGTTCGGAATATTCATTTTAATTTCTCCTTTTGTTTTTGTCATTTCCCTCTTGATGATTCTATTATAGTCCTATTAGGCTAATTTGCCAAGCACTTTTTAGCCGATTAGACATAAAAAATATTAAAACAGCAAAATGCACAAATCATCGACATGGATTTTATGCGATTTGCATATAAAACTAAAAAAGTGTGCAAGGTGGGGCTGATTAATGCAGCGCCACCTACGTTATTATAAAACCATGAGCAAATGGGATGATATCAAAACTGAATATATCACTACCGATATAGGGACAAGGCCGCTTGCCGAGAAACACAACGTTTCTTACAGCACATTGCGAAAACGTGCTGAGCGTGAAAAATGGGCGCAGAAGCGGACGCAGTATAGCGCGGCCAAGGGCGCAGACCGTATCAAAGCACAGCTGGAAATTGACTATCAGGAATATAAAAGCCTGTTAGAAGCTGCTGGGCTGCTGTCAAGCAAGCTATGCAGCGCTGTAGCACAGTTAACGGATGCGGATATTATAAAGGATAAACGCGGCCTGAAAAGCCTTACAGGCGCAATGAAAGACCTTGCGGAAATCCAGGGTGTTAAATCCGATGCTGATAAACGCGAACAGGAAGCGCGTATCAAAAACCTTGAACGCCAGGCAGCAGGAGAAGCACAGCCTGAGCCGGTGCGCGTTATCATTGCCGGTGCCGATGATTTCTGCGGTAAATAACCATGCCTGAATACAAAATCGACTACCTAAGCCCTACACAACAGGAATTTTTAAAGGATAGGACGCATGTTGTGTTTTTCGGCGGCGCACGCGGCGGCGGCAAAAGCTTCGTCGTGCGCGTCTCGGCGGTGCTGTACTGCTTCAAGTTTCCGGGGATAACATGCATGATCGTGCGTAAAACATACCCGGAATTGCAGGAAAACCACATAGTACCTCTGACACGCGATCTGCATTGCTATGATGCTGATAAATCACAGCGCATGGCAAGCTATAACGATCAGAAGAAGGTCATTACATTCCCGAACGGCAGCAGAATATTGTTTAGGTACTGCGATACCGACAAGGATGCAGAACGCTTTCAGGGCACAGAAACGGATATTCTGTTTTTGGACGAAGGTACCCACCAAACCGAAGAACGGTTTAGGAAGCTCTCGGCCTGCGTGCGTGGCGCGAATGATTTTCCACGGCGGATATATGTTACATGTAACCCCGGCGGCGTTGGGCACAGTTGGGTGAAGCGGTTGGCGATAGACCGCGCCTATACCGATGGGGAGAACCCGGAGGACTATTCATTCATTCAAAGCAAGGTCACGGATAACAAGCCGCTGATGGAAGCAGATCCCGACTATATAAAAAAGCTTGAAGCCCTGCCGCCTAAGCTGCGTAAGGCGTGGTTGGAGGGCGAATGGGATATATTCGACGGCGCATTCTTTGAAGATTTCAGAACGCGCCCGGATGCGCAACTGTGCGCAAAGGCGGGGATAACGCCGGAAGAAGCTATAGCACAGCGCAGATTTACGCATGTTATACCGGCGTTTGACCTGAACGAAGGCGCGGCACGTGGCTGGACGATATACAGGTCATACGACTTTGGCTATAACAAACCATTCAGCTGCGCATGGTGGGCTATCGACTATGACGGCGTACTGTATCGCGTTTTGGAGCTGTACGGCTGCACAGATACGCCTAACGAAGGTGTCAAGTGGACTCCCGACGAGCAGTTTAAGCGCATCCGCGAGACGGAGCAGACGCACCCATGGCTTAAAGGGCGCAAGATACTTGGTGTTGCTGACCCGTCAATATGGGATGTGTCGCGCGGCGTGTCGGTCGCGGAGACCGCCGAAAAATACGGCATATACTTCGACCCCGGCGACAACAAGCGGCTTGCAGGCTGGATGCAATGCCATTATCGGCTGCAATTTGACGATAACGGTTATCCGCGCATGTATGTATTCGACAACTGCAAGGCGTTTATCCGCACTATACCGCTGCTGATGTACGACGAACATAAACCGGAAGATTTGGACACGTCGATGGAAGATCACGCAAGTGACGAATGGCGATATATGTGTATGGCAAGACCGATAAGCCCGATAATACCTCAAAAACCGAAAGTTATATTGTCAGACCCACTGAACCAATACAAAAAGGATGGATACAAAGCAAATGGATATCACTAAGGACACTATACGAGCAGACGGCAGCAAAGCGCCCGAGCTTGGCAGCGTTGAAACTGCGGCGCAGATGCTTGGCATAAAACCCATTGGGGAACAGCAGATACAGGATTTGATGCAGATACTAAACAAATATCGCGCCGGGAAGAAGTCGGTCGATAGCCGTATCATCGCATCGGAAAACTGGTGGAAGCTGCGAAACGATGTTGAAGAAGACAAGGACGGCCACGCAAAGCCGGGCTTTCGTAGCAAAAGCGGATGGCTGCATAACGTAATCACCAACAAACACGCCGACGCAATGGACGCCTACCCTGAGCCTAACATACTGCCGAGGGAGCAGGGAGATAAGGTGGAGGCGGCTATGCTGTCTAAAATAATCCCTGTTGTGCTGGAAAAAAACCAGTTTGAGGCCACCTATAGCAAAGTCATGTGGTCAAAGCTAAAGACCGGTACAGGCGTGTACAAGGTCATATGGGATAAGAACAAGATGAACGGCTTGGGCGATATCGATGTGCGCAAGTGCAACATCCTTAATCTGTTCTGGGAACCGGGCGTTGAGGATATACAGCAGTCAAAGTATTTCTTTGAGGTCGATTTTCAGGACGAAACCGAAGTCCGAGCCATGTTCCCGGCTGAGCTGCCGGAGGGCAAGAATATACCGCATGATTTTATAACCAGCAAATACAGATACGATGACCATGTAGACACTACGGACAAAGTACCTGTTATCAGTGCGTACTATCACAAAAACGGTGTGCTGCACTACATACTGTTTGTTCCGGGCACGGTGCTTTACGCGACGGAAAATGACCCTGACCGTGCAATGACCGGCTGGTATGACCACAGCAAATACCCGTATGTGTTTGACACGCTGTTTCCCATTGAAGGCAGCCCTTGCGGATACGGCTATGTAGACCTGTGCAAAGCGCCGCAGACTGAAATTGACCTGATGAAAACGGCGTATGTGGAAAATGCAATGGTCGGCGCAAAACCCAGGTACTTTAAGAAAGCCAACTGCGGCGTTAACGTTGAACAGTTTACGAACCTGAATGAAACCATCATAAACGTCGAAGGCAGCTTAAACGACGATAACCTAAAGCCTGTTACGCACGATAACCTTGACGGCAACTATATCAGCATGCTGCAGCTTAGCATCAACGAATTGCGCGAAACCAGCGGCAACACAGAAACCGCAACAGGCACGACAAGCAGCGGAGTAACGGCTGCAAGCGCAATAGCAGCATTGCAGGAAGCCAGCGGCAAAGGCAGCAGAGACAGCACCAAGGCAAGCTACAGGGCATACAGCGAATTAAACTATCTTGTCATAGAGCTGATAAGGCAGTTTTACGATGCGCCGCGCCAGTTCCGCATTCTGGGCGACGGCGGCGAGGAATTGTTTTTAAGCTATTCCAACGAGCACATAAAGCCGCAGACACAGATGTTTGCCGGATACGATATCGGGCAGCGTGTGCCGGAGTTTGATATCAATGTCGTTCCGCAGAAGCGCACGGCATACACCAAGATGTCAAACAACGAATTGGCTTTGCAGTTTTATAATCTCGGCTTTTTCAATCCGCAGCAGACAGACCAGGCGCTTGCATGCCTTACGATGATGGATTTTGACAGCATCGACGATGTACGCAAGACCATCAAGCAGAACGGCACACTGTTTGACAGATTTAACACGGTACTGCAAGTCGCGGCACTGCTTGCGGCCAAATGCGGTGATGCGCAGTCGCTTGCGCAGATACAGGCTATAGCACAGCAGGCCAACGTGCAGATCAGCACACCGCAGGCGAATATACAGCTTGCAGAAGACCCGGCAAAGCGCGAACATGCGCAGGTGTCTAACGCCCGGGCAAAGACGCGCGAGGCGGCAATGCCCGATGGAGAATATGCAACGATATGATAAATGTATGCGTAAACAGCACCGGCAGCACGTTTGAATTAAAAATCGAAGGGCATGCGCAGTCTGCGCCCAAAGGCGAGGATTTGATATGCGCGGCTGCGACAATCCTTGTGCGCACGGCAGCGGCTATTTTGCAGGAAAGTTCCAAAGATATCACGGAAATTGATATATCCGACGGCAAAGCGCGAATAAAGCTGACTGAATATGACCCTGTGGCGGTCGTTGAAATGTCGGTAATAGTCAAGGGCTTTGTGTTGCTGATGCAGGAATACCCGGAATACATAAAAATTTTCACAGAAACTGAAAAAAATGCGCAAGGTGGGGCTGAAAGCAAAGCATAAGTAAATGCTATGCTGAAAACGTGGGTTGCATGAGACAGCAAGTTCACCTCCTTTAAGATGTCGCCCTGGCAGGCGGCGGCTGTAATAGTCTGCTACATCTCCTTTCTTACGGGCGGAGTTCCCCCTTCTCCGCCCCTTTTATATATCGCCTTAGTTTAACGGTAAAACGCTCGGAGAGATAGAGATGCAGGTTCGAGCCCTGCAGGCGGTACGACGGGCTCGCCCACCTACGGGCAAATAAATAGGAGGCATGTAAATGCACAACAAATTCAGTTGGCTGCAGCTATTCGCGGACGGTACCGGCGATGGCGGTGCAGCCACTTCGGGCGAAACATCTGCCGCCGCCGGGCAGAACACGGGCGTTAATGTGTCTGTTGCCGCCGAACAGACAGCACCGAAAACCACGGCTGACAGGCTCGCAGAGCTTGGAGTGCCTAAGGAAAAACTCGGACGGGCGAAATATGGCAAGGCTGTTAATCAGCCTAAAGCCGATGCGCAGGCCGCCGCTGCGCCAAAGGAAGCCATAGAGGCAACAGAGACTAAAGATACAGCAAAGCGGCTTACATGGGATGAAATCATGGCAGACCCCGACTATAACCGGGAGATGCAGAAAGTAGTCTCGTCGGCAAAGACAAAGTACAAGGCGGACGCCGAGGGGCTTGAGAAGCTTGCTCCGGCGCTGCAGCTGCTATCCAAAAAGTACGGCGTAGACTCGGGAGATTATGACGCAATCGCGAAAGCGGTCGCGGACGATGACGAGTATTACGAAGACCGTGCGATGGAATTGGGTGTATCGACCGAGGTAGCAAAGCAGCTCGAGCGCTCCGAGGCTGTGGCAAGAGCAGCAGAAGCGCAAAAGCAGCAGTTTATCAACGAGCAGAAGCTTATGGAGCATCTGAGCAAGATGAACGCGCAGGCCGTTGAGCTTCAGAAGAAATACCCCAACTTTGATTTGCGGAAAGAACTGGACAACCCTACATTCCGACGCTTGACCGCGCCTGACCTGATGTTTTCCCTCGAAGATGCATATGAACTTGTGCATCGAGATGAAATAAAGGAAAGCATACGGCAGGCAGCGCTAAAAGCATCGGTGCAGCAAGTGTCCAATGCTGTGCAGTCGAATAGATCGCGCCCGAGTGAGGGCGGCGTTCCCAAGTCCTCTAACGCTTCCATTCAGACGTTTGATTACAGAAACGCCACACGGGAGCAAAGAGAGGCGTTGAAAGCCCGGATTAGATTGGGTGAAAAGATATATCCCGGGCAGTTTTAAGCCTTGAGCGTTTCCGCGTGGCCTATGACCATGAAAGGAAACGATATGACTAATTTAAATTGGATTCAGATTTTCGCAGATGCAGGCACCGTTGTTAACACCCTTGTAAGCAACGGCACCTCCAACTACACCAACGCATACACCGGCGAGGCCGTCGCGGCCAGCCCTGCCACCAACACGATGGCACCCGAACTTAAGACGTTCTATGACACTGAGCTGCTCGAAAATGCCAGAGTTGAGATGTTCTATGCGCAGTTTGGCCGCAAGCAGAGGCTGCCCAAGAACGGCGGCACCACTGTTGAATGGCGTAAGTTTAACACCTTTGCAAAGGCGACTGAGCTTAAGGAAGGCGTTATCCCCACCGGTCAGCAGTTTGGAGCAACCAAGCTGACGGCATCTATCACGCAGTACGGCACTTACACCTCTATCACCGATAAGCTCGAGATGCGCGCATATGACGATGTCATTCTTGCAGCGACCGAGGAAATGGGCGCATCCGCTGCGGCTACTCAGGAAACCCTTATCCGTGATGCGCTGCTTGTCGGCACTAACGTAATGTACTGCGATAACGTCACCGAGGACGGCACTAAAGTTTCTACTCCTACTTCCCCGGCAACTATGGGCGCAGGCGGCACTACTTCCAGCGGCGGCAGCTCGACTCCTGACGGCTGGGCACTGCTTACCCCCACCATGGTAAACAAGGCCGTTACTAAGCTCAAGAAAGACCGTGTGCCCAAGATAAACGGCAAATACTATGCTGTTATCCATCCCTCTGTCGCGTATGACCTGCGCCAGAGCAAGGAATGGATTGAAGTGCATAAGTATGCAGCTACCTCCGAGATCTTCAACGGTGAGATCGGCGAGCTGCACGGCTGCCGCTTCATTGAGGATACCTATGCACCTATTCTCGGCGCGAGCTACAAGTATTCCGGCAGCACCACCTACAAGAATAAGTCCGACGGCGTTACTTATGCGACTTACTTCTTCGGCAAGGACGGCTTTGGCATTATTGACCCCGAGGGCGGCGGCCTTGAGATGATCGCTCATGACAAGGACGAAATCGGCGGTCCTCTTAACCAGTTCAGCACCATCGGTTACAAGTTCGAGACCAACGGCGCAACTATCCTTTACCCTGAGCGCGTACTCCGCGTGATGTCCGTCAGCTCGTATTCCGCGACTGACGAGGAAAACAAGTAATTATCCCGGGAGGGGCGGAACACTCTGCCCCTCCGCCTGAGAGGAGCGAAATATGGCTAAAAAAACAGAAGATGAAAGAGTTGAAATGTTTATACCGAGAGGCGACAGAAACAGTGACCCCGATCTGTTTGTATCGATAAACGGAAAAAACTATCTGCTGCCCAAAGGCAAAACAAGCCTTGTCCCGAAAGAAGTCGCGGACGAGATCGAGCGCTCCAACTACGCTCAGCGCATGCTCGACGAGCACATCGACGAGATGAAGTTTGCCGCGCACTAATTAATATCAAAAATAACAGCCGCCTCATGGCGGCTATTTTAATAGGAGAACAATATGACAATTGCAGAAGCAATAGACATTACCGATAAGCTTACGCCTAACGCATACGACGAAACCGAAAAGGTACGATGGCTGCTGACTATTGACCAGATGGTGTATACAGACCTGATAGCCACGCACGAGGGCGCGGAGAGGTTTGAAAAGCCTGAGTATGCAGCAGAGGACATAGCAACTGACTTGCTGGTTCCTGAGCCGTATGCAGAGGATATCTATGTTAATTACCTACAGGCCAAGATAGCGCAGCAAAACGGCGAGGATGCCAAGTACAACAAGGCCGTTCTGTTTTACAACGATGGTTATACGCGATTTGCGCAGGCGTATGACGCGGCGCACAGGCCACTGCCGAAACTGACGCATTTCAGATTTTAGGAGGACAGCATGCCGACATATATAACTATACCCGAAAGCAGCACGGTTGAAACAGTCGTTGATACCTTCGGCGGCTATAACCACAACTACAAAATAGGCGACGGAGAGTTTTACGATATGCAGAACCTCACGAGCGATTACTATCCGCTCATGGGCAACAGGGCGGCACGAAGTCTCATTCAGAGCGGCGTGTTTACGTACATAGGTGGAATGACTGTAGACAGTAATGGAGATTTGTATGTTATCGGGAACAAGTCCGGCGGCCAATATAGCTTAGAGAGACTTTATAAAATATACAAAAGCTATCCGGCAGGCGAGCCGGATTACAGTAATCTCGAAGATATGACGGCTATCACATATGATGATTATGCGGATCTGGGAAAACTCTTATTCTCCGACAAAGTGCAATTACTTTTTTTTAACGATGATTTAGTTATATTCCCAACAGGTATTAAAGTGAACACAAAGAAAAATGCCGATGGCTATTATTATTCACACCACCTTTCAATGTACAGCCAGGTTGTTATGACTTCTGCCCCATTGCCTTATGTCAAGATAAGCCCGTGCGATTCGGACGGCAAAATTATAACTTCCGGGACAAGTACATATGTGCGTATAACCATTGCTACGAATGGCAATGACATTTATTCATCATATACGTTTCCGGCCGGTGATGCGGTAAGAATATCCACAACTATAAATAACAAAGAAGACACGATCGGCATAGAGGGGACACACATAATAGTTAAGTCGTGGGTTGAAGGAAATAACACTGAGCATGTTATAGCCGGTACGATAAGCGCAACTCAAACCATTGATTCAAGTGGCAGTATGTTTTTTATGAGCAGGGATGTCCCTGATATGGATTTTGTCATACAAGCGCAAAATCGTTTGTGGGGCTGCCACTATAGAAAGTCTGATAGCGCAAACATGAAAGGAATAAATGAGATATATGCTTGCAAGCTGGGTGATGCAACTAACTGGAATGTGTTTCAGGGCATATCCACAGATAGCTATAAAGCATCGTGCGGCACACCGGGCGAGTTTACAGGCGCTGCGAATGTTAACGGATATCCGATATTTTTCAAAGAAAACTGCTTCCACAAGGTCTTTGTATCGTCAACAGGAGCGCATCAGATACAGGATAAAGTGATAGACGGCGTGCAGGACGGTTGCAGTGGCTCAGTCGCAATGGTTGGGAATGTTTGCTATTACAAATCTCGTAACGGCGTTGTGGCGTTTGACGGTTCTACAACATATTCTACAGGGGACAACCTTGGAGATGAGCGTTACACAGATGCTGTCGGCGGCAGTGCTAACGGCAAATACTATATCTCAATGAAGAATTCAAGCGGACAGTGGGCGATGTTTGCTTACGACGCTGCAAAGGGATTGTGGCATAAAGAGGACGAAAGTCATGCAGTGCAATTTTGCTCAGTGAACGGAGATACTTTATACGTAACGCAGGAGAGCACTGATAGCTATGATATACATCTTATAAGCGATTACAACAAAACGAGCGCACAAGAGAGCGTACCGGAGTGGGAAGCTGTCACGGGTCTGCAAGGCTACAGTTATACAGGGCAAAAGTACATCAGCCGTTTCAACATGCGTATGATGCTGCCGAAAGGTTCATACATGGACATCTATATTGAGTACGATTCAAGCGGAAAGTGGGAGCATCAAGGGCACATCAAGGGAACCGGCATAACTTCTTTCATGATCCCCGTAAGACCGAGACGATGTGACCATTTCAGAATAAAGCTCACCGGCAGCGGGGAGGTCAGACTTTACAGCATGAGCAAATTGTTTGAGGGAGGTACAGACATTCGATGAATATTATTCCACCGCAATCACCTTTATTTAAAGGAACGCAGGAAGAAAACATTGCCGCAATGCAGAGGTATCTGCTGGAATTATCGGATAACCTGCCGTATTTGCTTAACGACAGCATTGCGCTTGATGATGTTTTAAGCGCAAGCAGCAAAAATCCTGTTCAGAACAAGGTTATCAAAGCAGCATTAGATGACAAGCTCAATAAGTCTGACGTTGAAGAAAATCTGGACGGAAGCAGCAAAAATCCCGTGCAGAACAAAACCGTTACTGCCCAGCTTCAATCGAAATTTAATAAGTACGGTGGTGAGATAAACGGGGATGTTCGCTTGACAAACGTTAGCAGAATGAACACGGCGGCTAAAAAAATAGCGGTTTTCAGCGACAGCAACATTATAGAATATAGATCTGCCTCAGAGCTGGCGGCTGATCTTGGAATTGGTGACGATCCCAGCAGCAGCATAGCAGACTTAGTATATCCAGTGGGCAGCATCTATATGAGCGTTAACAGCACTGATCCAGCTCAGCTATTTGGTGGCAGTTGGACGCAGATTCAGGATAGGTTCTTGCTTGGAGCCGGTACTTCCTATACTAATGGCAGAATAGGCGGTGCTGCTACATGTCAGCTAACTGCTGCTAATTTGCCAAGCCATACCCACCCCCAATACGTTGCGACAAGCGGCGGCAGCATATCGGCCAACTTGGACTTTGCAAGCTATTCAACCAGCGCTAAAACAGCTGCCCAAGGCATTCCGACAGGTGCTACAGGCAGCGGAACGGCATTTAATACTTTACCGCCCTATTTAGTGGTCTATATGTGGAAACGCACAGCATAGCACTTTGCAACTAAAGATTAGATAAAGGAAGGCATAAATATGGCAATCAAAAAAACGACATATGATAGGGATACCGATTATCAGAAAAAAATAAACGATGCTGTTGCCGCTGGCAACTATACGGCAGCAGCAAAATATGAGCAGGCGCGAAACGCGAAAATTCAAGGTGAAGCGCTTAATTATGCCCAGACCAACAATTATTCTTCGTACCTTCCCAAAGAATACAACGGTGTTGAATACGATAGCGGCACGGATTATATGAAGAAAATATATCAGGCATTTGGTAAAGGCGATTATACCGCAGCGTCTCAATACGAGCAGCAGCGCAATGCCAAAATAGACGGTGATGGGCTTCCAAACGCTAAGACCAATTACACCTATACTCCGCAGTATGATACACAGATAAATGAGCTTTTCAACAAACTCCTCAACAGAGAAAGCTTCAGCTACGACACCGAGACAGACCCTTTGTATAAGCTGTACAGGGAACAGTACATTAATCAGGGCAGACTTGCCATGCAGGACACAATGGGTCAGGCGGCAGCTCTTACGGGCGGCTACGGTTCAAGCTACAGTCAGGCAGTCGGTCAGCAGCAGTATGATGCGTATTTGCAGAAGCTAAACGGCGTTGTGCCGGAGCTTTACCAGCTGGCATATTCGCGGTATCAGGATGAGGGCGACGAGCTTAAAGATCAGTATAACATGTACATGGCAAAGGATGCACAGGACTATGATAGAGCACAGATAAATTATGCACAGCTACAGTCTCAAATGAATGCGGCGGCAGATCAGGTCAAAGCAATACTTGAGGTCGGTGGCTCGCCTTCTGCCGATCTCGTTTTGCGTTCCGGATTGAGCGATGAGTATGTGCAGACACTTAAAAACTATTACGCACAGCTTGCGGCTCAGGCGGCGGCGCAGAGTGCAAGCGGCAGGAGCAGCGGAGGGGGGAGCAGCAAAAAAAGCTCATCCAGCACTTTTAGCGAGACCGGAGTTGACGATGCTACATATCGCGGCCTGAGAGACACGCTCTACTACGGCAAACAGGCAAACGGTACGACATGGGCACAAAACCAACTTGTTGAAATGATCAGCGAGGGCAAAATCAGCAAAAAACAGGCCGATACTCTGGCAGCTTATGTTGGTTTGAAAATGTAATGAAGTACGAGAGGTGCTAAATGGCTTCAAATAGCATAAAAAAATAC
>ENA-UEQL01000320-UEQL01000320.1-human-gut-metagenome-genome-assembly--contig:-NODE-320-length-33171-cov-35.799390_pt1 | contig 33171 bp, 31 predicted proteins | sample MGYA00242905_ERZ507926 | MGnify/ENA primary metagenome ERZ507926 (study PRJEB26167, sample SAMN06115531) | human gut metagenome | host: Homo sapiens | place: China:Henan | collected 2015-09-09...
ATCCGCAGCGGAAGAAGTTTCGAGACGCTCGAAAGCCGACTGTCGGTTGGGTATCTGCTGCTGATGCTCTTGTGCGGCGGCGCGCGGATGATGCTGCCGTATGTAAACCTTGGCGTGACGGCGGCGGGGCTGATGACGATGGCGGCAGCGGTGTATCTGGGGGTGTGCCCCGGCTGCGTGATGGGGCTGATGGCGGGCGTGACGCTGGCTTTACAGGGACTTCCGCTGAGCGTGACGGTCGCGCTGTCGCTGGGCGGTTTCCTCGCTGGCATGGGGCAGATGACCGGGCGGCGGATGGTGCCGTGCGTACTGTTTGCGCTGGGAACGGGCGGAATGCTGGCGTACACGGGGACAATCGCGTGGGGAGCCTTGGGTGCGGCGGCGGCTGCTCCGCTTATCATGGGCGTGCTGCCGCGGGAGGCAGACGAATTTCTCCGTCAGCAGACGCGGCGGTTTCATCCGCTGCCCGATGCGCCGGGGGATGCGTATGCTGCCTATGCCCTCCGCCGCTGGGAAAAGACGGTCGGCGATATGGCGCGCGCTGTGCCGTCGCCCGTGGGACTGGGTGAAAAGCGCACGCCGCAGTGGTGGGAAGAGCATCTGTGCGCCTCCTGCCCGGAGCGGGCAGTGTGCGGATGCATGAACACAGAATTGGGACAGAGCCGCGCCGAATACATCTGGAAAGCGCACGAGGCGTCGGACGAGGTGTGGGCACAGCGGCTTGAATCACTTCGGGGACTGGGGTGCGCGCGGCTGTATCAGCTGATGGACAGCATGAATCTGCTGCGCGCTGAGAACGCGGACGAGCAGCGCATTATCCGGCGAGCGTGTCAGCAGCGGGACATGCTGGTGACGCATCTCACTGCGCTTTCGGGCAGCGCAAGGCATCTGGCGGCGCTGTCCAGCGGCGAAAGCTGGTGGGATGAGCAGTACGCGCGCAAGCTCCGACGCGCCTTGGCGGAGGAGGAAGCAATGGCGCGCCTGTCGTTCGTGCGGCAGGTGGATGGGCACTTGCAGGTAGCCTATGAACTGCACGGCGCAGGCAGCGCGGATGAGCAGGCGGCGCAGCTGTGCGGCATCACAAGCCGATGCCTTGGCAAGCCGATGACGATTGCCGAGCGTGAGCGGGCGCATGTCCGCCTGACGGAAATGCCGCTGATGATGGTGGAGGCGGGTGCGGCGAGCCGGTGCATCGCAGGCGCGGATATTTGCGGCGATACGTTTTCGCTGGGGCAGTTGCAGGACGGGCGATTCGTGGCGGCGCTGTCCGACGGCATGGGGCACGGAAATCAGGCGGCGCTGGAATCGCGTCAGGCGGTGGAGCTGCTGCGGATGTGTCTGGATGCCGGGTACGACCGGGCGCAGACGCTTACGGCGGTCAACGGCATGATGCTGCTGGCGGGGCAGGGGGAGCGGTTTACGACGGTGGATTTGTTCCTGTTGGACTTGTGGACGGGCAAGGCGTCGCTGGACAAGCTCGGCGCGGCGGGCAGCTACCTGATGCAGGCGGAAGGCCTGTCGCTGTTGGGCGGCGACGCGCTGCCGCTGGGGATACTGGAGAACGTCGAAAGCGGGGAAAAGCTGATGCAGCTGCATCAGGGGGACACGCTGATTCTGCTCTCCGATGGCGTGGAGGATGCCTATGAAAATCGGCAGTCCATGGAAGAGACGATTCGCGACGCCTTGACGCTTGAAACTGCGCAGGATGCCGCAAACGCGATTTTGACCGGTGCGCAGTCCGGCGACACCGCCCCTGCCGACGACCAAACTGTGCTGGTGCTGCGCTTGATTCGCGCGCGGGCGAATGCGAAGATTGAGGAAATGTATCAATAGAGTGAAGCACTTTTCCATAAATCGGCTGACAAAAAAGCAGAGCAGCGAATGAAGAAAACGAAAGGCTTTACAATGCCGCATCAAATCAGTATAATAGACCCCGAAAGGATGATGCGGATGTGGAAGAAGAACCGCTGGATGCGTCCGGAACGGGTAATGGCGCTGGGATTTCTCGCACTGATTCTGCTGGGCGGCGTGCTGCTGTCGCTGCCGTGCGCCGCGCAGAATGGACGAAGCATTGGATTGGGCAACGGCTTGTTTACGGCGACGAGCGCGGTCTGCGTGACGGGGCTTGTAGCCGTCGATACTGGAACGACTTTTTCGCTCTTTGGGCAGCTGACGCTGCTTTTGCTCATCCAGATTGGCGGCCTGGGCTTCATGGCGTTCGCGACGCTGACGATGGTGCTGCTGGGACGAAAAATCGGTCTGCGCGACCGGATGCTCCTGCGCGAATCCATGAATACAAGCGGATTGTCGGGGCTGGTGCGCCTGACGCGCTGGTACTTGACGGCGGCGCTGGTCATCGAGGGCGGCGGCGCGGTACTGCTTGCAATTCGCTTCGTGCCGCTGCTGGGCTGGGGGAAGGGCGTGTACTTCAGCATCTTCCACGCCGTCAGCGCGTTCTGCAACGCGGGCTTTGACCTTTTCGGACATTTCTCCAGCCTGACCGCGTTTCAAAATGAACCGTTGGTGCTGCTGACGATCAGCGCGCTGATTGTGCTGGGCGGTACGGGGTTCGCTGTGCTGGGCGAGGTCACCCGTCAGCGCTTCCAGTGGCGAGAATTGTCGCTCCACAGCCGATTGGTGCTGGGCATGACGGGCGTGCTGCTTCTGATGGGGATGACGTTCTTCTGCCTGACCGAGTGGCGCAATCCGGCGACGCTTGGCGGCATTTCCGGCGCGGAAAATAAACTCGTAAACGCCCTCATGCAGTCCACAACGATGCGCACGGCAGGCTTCAACTCGGTTGACCTCGCGTCCATGCGACAGTCCAGCAAGCTGATGAGCATCATCCTGATGTTCATCGGCGCGTCGCCCGCGTCCACTGGCGGCGGCGTGAAAACGACAACCGTTGCGGTGCTGGCGCTGACGGTCTGGTCGGTCATCCGCGGCGACGCGGACGTGCAGCTGGCGCGTCGGCGCGTTCCGCCGGGACTGATTCGCCGCGCGCTGGCAATCGTGAGCATCTCGCTGGCGATGGCGCTGGGCGGAACGATGCTGCTGACGCTGCTGGAAGGCGACGGACAGCCGTTCCTCGACATGATGTTTGAGGCGTTCTCCGCGATGGCAACGGTTGGCGTATCCAGCGCCGGAACGCCAAACTTATCGGCGGGCAGCAAAACCGTGCTGGCACTGATGATGTTCTTCGGGCGTGTCGGTCCGCTGACGATGGCAAGCGCGCTGGCGAGCCGGCAGAATCGCAATGCGTCAAAGATTCGCTACCCGGAGGAAGAGATTACGATTGGGTGACAATTCAGACGCGAAAACGCACTTTTCGATCAGAAATGCTGGAAAAATCGGGGATTTTTTGCTATACTGACGGTAATCCCGATGAAGAACGAAAGGAGCGAGAAATATGACGAAGAAGCCGATTACTCCTGTGCTGGCGATGCTGCTGACGCTGGTCGTCTTGGTGCACGCCGCAGTGCTGCTGGTGCAGCAGGAAACGGCGTGGTGGCTGGTGATGGACGCGGCGTGCGGCGTCATCAGCCTTGGCATGGGTGCAATGTGGCTGTTCTGCCGGAAGCGCGGCGGAAAGAAAACTCTGTGGAAAATCGTACTGGGTCTGATTGTCGTGCAGATGCTGACGACAGTTGCGCTGCAATTTGTCCCGATTGAGCAGAATCGGTATCAGCTGCTTTTCTGGGGATTCATGTCTGCCATCCAGTGCGCACTTGTGAACGACATGCGAGAAAATTCGCCAGCGTCTGTGCCGCGGAGCATGAGCCATTCGATGCTGCTCCTGAACAAAATCATATTCGGCGTGGAAACTGCTGTGCTGATTTTTGCCGTGGGGATGCTGATTTGCTATGGTGAAAGGAGCTTCTATCAGGCGATGGAACTGATGGGGCTGTGCGTGATGGTCATGGCTCAATCAATTCTGGAAATGAAGCAGAATGAAGCGGCGGAAGCCCTGAAGCGCAACGAGGACGTGGAAAATCAGCAGAAGTTGACGCAGGCGGGACACGAATGAGGGAAGTGTCATGCAGGAATGACCCATCAGGCGCATACACTGTCCTGCACGCCGTCCCCTCAATCAACACGCGGGCGTTGTATGCAGAAGTCACCAACTCAATCGCGAAAAAGGGAGTCCAGAGGGTCGAAGACCCTTTGGCGGGGTCAAGGGGGCAGCGCCCCTTGGGTTCCCCGGAAAGGAATTGTTATGAAGAAACAGAAGCAGTCGTTTGTGGTGCTGGGCTTGGGGCGCTTCGGGTCGAGCGTGGCGAGAAGCTTGTGCGAATTGGGACATGAGGTGCTCGCGGTGGATCGGGACGAGAAGCTGGTAGAGAACATTGCGCCTGATGTGACGCAGGCGGTTCAGGCGAATGCCGTGGATGAGGACGCGCTTGCGGAACTCGGCGTGCAGAACTTCGATGCCGCCATCGTTGCCATTGGCACGGATATCCGCGCCAGCATTCTCGCAACGGTTTTGCTCAAGGAAGCTGGCGTCCCCAAAGTCCTCGCGAAGGCCGTCGATGACCTCCATGCCCGCGTCCTCTATAAGGTCGGCGCTGACCGCGTTATCTTCCCGGAGCGCGATATGGGGCAGCGCGTCGCCCGTTCGCTTGTCGCGCCCAATATCCTCGACCTGATGGCGCTTTCCGACGACGACCAGATTGCCGAACTCACCCTCCCGACGGACTGGGCGGACAAAACCATCGTCGAACTCAACATCCGCCGGAACTTTGGGGTAAGCGTGCTGGGCATCCACCGCGGCGGCAAATTCCTTACTTCGCCCGGCGCAGAAACAATGCTGATGGCGGGCGATCTGCTGCTGGTGATGGGCAAAAAGGAAGCGATTTCCGCTGTGCAATAAGGAGGAAGCAACATGAAAACGCGCCCGGAAGTGGACTTTTCCTCGCCACTGTGTCAGCCGTACGAGGTGCGGCAAGGGGAACACGGCGTGCTGCTGATGCACGGGTTTGCGGGCTCGGCGGCGCATATGCGGCCGCTCGCGGAAGGACTTGTGCAGCAGGGCTTTGGTGTGCGCACCATCAACCTGCCCGGTCACGCGACAACGCTGGAGGACATGCGCCGCTGTTCGTGGCAGGATTGGCTGAACGCGGCGAAGGAAGCCTTCCGGGAAATGAAAGAGCAGTACCGCTTCGTCAGCGTGACCGGGCTGAGCATGGGCGGATGCCTGACGCTGATGATTGCCGAGCAGAGCGACCCGACTGCCATTGCGCCGATTTCCGCGCCGATGGGGGTGCTGAACCGCTGGTTTCCGCTGGCACGATTCGCCGCGCCGTTTTTGCCGGAAATCAGCTGGCAGGCGCGCAAGGACGACACACTCACTCCCGACTACGATTTGGGGTATACCGGATTTCCGACGAAAAGCGCGGTGGATTTGCGCCGCATTATCCACGAGGCCCGCAATAACCTCTGCGCGGTCACCTGCCCGGTGCTGTGCGTGCAGAGCAGCGGCGATCAGGTCATCACGCCTGACAGCGCGGATGTGATTCTGCAGGGGGTGCGAAGCAAAACGAAGGGCGTGCTGCGCTTGAAGAACGTGCCGCATGTGTGTACCATCAGCCGGGAAGGCACGCGCATTGCACAGGTGCTGGGGGCATTCTTCCGAGAAGCGGAAGAATCCGAGCGCGCATAAGTGATACTATTTCCAGATTCACCTGCGCCATCTGGAAATAGTATGAAAAGCCGCTGAAAGTGCGAAAATGCACTTTACACAGCGGCTTTTTCTTTCGCCTCGATTTTACATAATCGCCGTTTGAAAGTTTACATTCCTCCGGTAGAATACATCTTGTTCAGAAGAACAAGACGAAGTACGTGTTCATGTTCATCGGCGATGGCATGGGCAACCCGCAGGTGACTGCAACCCAGTACTATCTGGGCAGCATCGAAAACCCGGACAGCAAGTTCCCGGTTCCGGCGGATTTGTCCTTCACCAAGTTCCCGTACCTCGGTCTGATGACCACCTGCGACAGCTCTTCCTTCTGCCCGGATTCCGCTTCGACCGCCACGTCGATGGCTTCCGGCAAGAAAACGCTCTCCGGCGGCTAAACCCCATTCTTCATGGCGGTGAGCCATATCATGAACAACAAGGCTGGACTGTCCTACACCTCCTATGCGCATAGCGGCTTGCAGATTCCGGTGTACGCCTATGGGGTGGGCGCGGAAAAGTTCTCTGGCCTGTATGACAACACGGGCATCTTCACCCGCACGATGGATGCGATGGGGCTGACCGCGGACGCGGAGTAAATCGAAGCAAAACAAAGGGCAGGGGATGATGAAACATCTCCTGCCCTGTCTATATGGGGGAATTTGAAATGGGAAAAACACTGGCGCGCTGATGGATTTGTCGATGGACATCAGCGTGTCGATGGAGGAAGTGCACCGCCACAAACCGGACATCAGCCGCCGGGCGCTGATGAAGTCGGGACTGCTGGTCGGGCGGAGCGTGTTAGGCACAATGACGACGCCCCTGATGCTGGCATATTCCGGCAATTACCTGTCGATGCTGATGTATTTCGCCGGGCAGGGAACGCCGCTGATGGACATCATCAACCTGAAATATGTCGCTTCGCAGCTGCTCAACACGCTTGTCGGGTCGTTTGGCTTGACAGCGGCGACACCGCTGACGGCGCTGATTGCCACGGGCATGTATCTGCAAAAGCCGAAACCGGCTGAATTACGCGCTGGGTAATACGCGCGTATACCGCACGTCCCGCACGGGTTCGCCGCCGATTTTGTAATCGACCGCGTCATCCGTGCGCAGAAAGCCATGCTTGCGGTAGAAGCCGTCGGCGATTTCGTTGCCGTCAATCGCCCAGAGGTAGAATTTCTCATAGCCGTCCAGCTGCATCAGCCGGATGACTTCTTCCAGCAGCTTGCCACCGATGCCTTGACGCATCGTGTCCGGCAGCAGATAGAGCGACACAATCTCGCACCAGTCGCCGTAATCCTCGTCGCGCCCGCGGCCGTAGATGCAGCAGCCGACGGGCTTATCGTCGTCATAGACCATCAGCCCATACAGCTGCCCGCTGGACAGCCATGAGCGGATGGATGGCACCCAGTATTCATCGGGCAGACGATCCAGATAATGCTGGGCGATATGCCCCCGATAGGTTTTACGCCAGCTGGTAGCATAAATGTGGCTGATAAGCCCCGCCTGATCAGCGGTTGCGTCCCGAAAAGTCAGCATCGCCATGCACCTCCTCCAAATAAAACGGATGAATTGACGAATTTCCTGCCTTATTATCCCGCAAGAATGCAAAAAAGTCAAGGGGAACAGAGACGAAGCGTGTCGATAGCATAAAAAAGAGGCTGGATGCAAGCATCCAACCTCTTTGCTTTTCTTGACGATTGCAAGAAGGCGAAACGTAATTCCGAAGAATTACTTGATTTCGCATTCGCCGCCGACTTCCTTGAACTGGGCAGCCATCTTGTCGGCGTCTTCCTTGGACAGGCCTTCCTTGACGGTCTTCGGGCCAGCCGCAACGGCTTCGACGAAGTCCTTGGCTTCCTTCAGGCCCAGACCGCACACTTCGCGGACGAGCTTCAGAACCTTCAGCTTCGCAGCGGCGTCGAAAGACTTCAGCACCACGTCGAACTCGGTCTTTTCTTCCGCAGCGGGAGCAGCGGCGCCAGCAGCGGGGCCAGCAACAACAGCGGTCGCAGCAGCGGACACGCCGAACTTTTCTTCCATAGCCTTGACCAGATCGGCCAGTTCCAGCACCGTCATGGACTCGACGGCGGCAATGATCTCCTCATGAGTCATGTTGATTCAGCCTCCTATATCGGTTGATATCGTAATGAAAACTTGTCGTTGTTCAGACCACAGGGGCGTAAAGCCTCATGCGGCATCGGCGCGGATTATTCCTCGCCATTCTTCTGCTTGCGGATTGCATCCACCACGCGGACGAAGGACGCCACGGTGTTGGTCATGCAGCCAAGCAGCTTTGCCAGCAGCACTTCGCGGCTGGGCAGGGTCGCCAGATGCTTCACAGCAGCCACGTCGAGGGTTTCCGTACCCAGCACGCCGCCGGTGATCTTCAGGCTTTCCAGCTTGTTCTTTTCGATGTAGTCGTTGATGATCTTCGGGCCGGACACAGCGTCCTTCATGGAGAACACGAAAGCGTTCGGGCCGTTGAGCAGATCGTCAAGACCGGTAATGCCCACTTCATTCAGCGAGCGCAGAACCAGACGGTTCTTCAGGACGCAGTACGCGGCGTCATTCTCACGGCACTGCTTGCGGATTTCAGTCACCTGCTCCACAGTCAGTCCGCTGTAGCTGCAAATCACCACAGACTGGGCATTCTTCAGCTTTTCGACGATGTCAGCAACAGCTGCCACCTTCTCCGGCTTCACCTCATGCACCTTGCTCATTTCTTGCACCTCCTTAACGGTTTGGGAGTAAAAGAAAACCCTTGCAACAGGTGCAAGGGATGAGCAAATTTCATGCTATATCCTTCACACCTCGGCAGGCGGAGCGAACTCCTTTACATCCTTGCGGATACCGGCTGTCTACGGCACAGGTTTCTTCAAAACCTTGTTTATTATAGCAGGACAATCCCGTTCTGTCAAGCCTTCTGCGAAAAAAATCTGCACAAGCGGCGAATTTCCGCATAGACTGCGATGGAGGGGAGGAATGCGCATGTGTGACAAGACGTATAACGTGCTGAAATGGATGGCGCAGCTGCTGCTGCCCGCGATGGGGACGCTGTATTTTGCGCTGGCGAGCATCTGGCGCCTGCCATACGGTGAGCAGGTCGTCGGCACTATTACCGCGGTGGATACGTTTCTCGGTGTGATTCTGGGAATTACCACCGCGCAGTATAAGCAAAAGCAGAAAACCGACGCGGCGTGAGTAAGCAATATTAATGAAGAAACCCGCCTGTCAAGCGACAAGCGGGTCAATTTTTGCAACGCAATCCGGCAGCATGGAAAAGGAAACACACTGGATAAAACGCTGCTCTTTCCCGCAAGAAATTGCAGTGGCGGGGGGAGTCCAGAGGGGGCTGAAATCCCCGCTCTTTACCTTTTCAGCCCCCTCTGGGCGTTCTTTGGTTACTTTCTGGCGCGCCAGAAAGTAACATAGTCGCCTCCGCAGAGGCGATGAATGCAACAACAAAAATCAAGCAAGAGGAAAGAAAGCGCCTACGCCGTGCGAAATCGCGCGTTCCAGCGTTTTGCGCTTAGAAACGCCCCTTCACTCGCACTCAATGCCATCCGAGTACAGCACCAGCTGCGGCTGCTCTTCGTTCGCGGGCAGATACCGCCAGCATTCCTCTCCCCCGGATGTGTCTACCAGAATGCTCCACACCGCGCCGTTGTCAAAGCACAGCGTCACATCCCCGATAGAATCCACCATCACCGTGCGGACGATGAAGCGATTTTCGATGCCCGTCAGCACATCGTTCAGCTCCACAATGCGGTCATCAAGCCGGTTCGCGCCCAACTCGTCACAGCGGTAGTCATCCGGAATGACATCCTCCTCCAAACCCTGCTTGCGCCACAAATCCCACATGGCTTCCGACGGCTGGAAATAGTCACTTCGCGCCAAGGAAACCCGCCCATCCTGCACCAGACGATAGTAGCATTGCAAGTGCAGGGATTGTTCCTCCTGCACCTCGGTCGTCAGCGCGCGCGGAGCAAACGACAGGCAAAGCAAATCCGCCGTGCGGGAGAGGTTGATGAGGGTGCAGCCGACCAAATCATTGAGCTTCTTCTGGACAAAAAGCATGTCCGTGTTGTTCATATTAGTCCCTTCCAATTTTCCACTGGGGATTTACTTTCCGCCAAAAGCGTCCAGCACCGCCTGCGCCATGCCGCCCTTCTCGCAGTGCGCCGTGTGGCGAATCGGCAGGGAACGCAGTGCCTTCACCTGCTGCGGCACGGGCATCCCCGAACGCGCTTCCAATTCATCCGAGCAGGCGAATGCATCCAGTCCGGCGACGGCGTTCTTTCCGGCGACGGCGGTCAGCACATCGGCGGCGAACTTGTAGGGGCTGGCGGTGGACACGATGACCGTCGGGGTCAAATCGCCCGACGTCTCGCGGTACTGGCGCAGAACGCGGCTCGCAATGGCGGTGTGCGTGTCCATCAGGTAGTGATACTGCTCAAACACGCGGGCGATTTCCTCCGCGCAGTCGCGGTCATCAGCGTACCCGGCGGCAAAGACGCTCAGCAGCCACTCCTGCCGCTGCTGACCAACGGCGTAGGACTGGCTCGTGCGCAGCTGCTGCATCCAGCGGGCGATCAGCGCGCCGTCGCGGTCGGCGCATTCAAACAGCAGACGCTCCAAATTCGAGGAAATCAGGATATCCATCGAGGGGGAGGTCGTCTTGAAGAACTGCCGGCGCGTGTCGTAAACGCCGCCAAGGAAGAAATCCGTCAGCACGTTGTTGCGGTTGGAGGCGCAAATGAGCTTCTTGACCGGCAGCCCCATGCTCCGTGCGTAGTAGCCCGCGAGGATATTGCCGAAATTGCCCGTCGGCACGACGAAATTCACCTCGTCGCCCAGCGCAATCGCGCCCGCGTTCAGCAAATCGGCATAGGCGGAGAAATAATAGACAATCTGCGGCACGAGGCGGCCGAAGTTAATCGAGTTGGCGGAGGAAAGCACCTTGCCGCGCGCGTTCACCTGCTGATGGAAATCCGCGGAGGAGAACAGCGCCTTTACGCCGGATTGCGCATCGTCGAAATTGCCGTTCAGGGCGATGACGTGCGTGTTTTCGCCGCCCGTGGTGGTCATTTGCAGCTTCTGCACGTCGCTGACGCCGTCGGTCGGGTAGAAGACGGTGCAGGATGTTCCCGGCACGTCCTTGAAGCCTTCGAGCGCCGCCTTGCCCGTGTCGCCGCTGGTTGCGACGAGGATTGCCACTTCGCGGTTTTCACCGTTCTTCTTGGCGGAGAGCGTCGTCAGGTGCGGCAGCAGCTGCAGCGCCATATCCTTAAACGCGAGCGTCGGCCCGTGGAAAAGTTCCAGCACATGGGTGTTGCTGTCGAGCTTTTTCGTGGGCGCAATCGCGGCGTCATCGAACTTGGCGGCTTCGTAGGCGCTGGCAATTGCGTCTGCCAGTTCCTGCGCATTGAAATCATCAAGATAGCCACGGAGGATGGTCAGCGCGCGGGCGCGGTAGTCGAGCTTGGTCAGCGCGGCAATGTCCGCCAGCGTCATCTGCGGGAACACCGCCGGGACATACAGACCGCCATCGGGCGCAAGACCGCGCAGGATGGCTTGGGATGCCGTGACGCAGGCGCCGCCGCGGGTGGAAATGAATGACATGGAAATCACGCTCCTATCCGCAGGGCGATGCCTGCTGGGTTGAGGGCAAGAAAGGGTTCTTGCCGAGTTTCTGCTTGCGGTTGCTGGGTTCCCTACCTATTACAATAGGTGATAATGTTGCAGGGGGGTCGCTCCTGCGGGAACGACAAGGGACAATGAAAACAGGAGAAGCCTGCACTCGCCCCCCTTGCCCCCTTGAGCCCTTCGCGCGAAATATCAAAAGGGCGGCGGCTTACATGCTCCGCCGCCCTCGTGGGCTGTTCCAATTAGATGATGTAGCCCTTGCAGAAGTCGGGCAGCGCTTCGGGATCGGCGCTGACGGACAGCACGAACGTCACATCATGCTTCTGCGCGTACTTTTCGAGGCTGTCGAAGAACCACTTCGCGTCGGCGAGGTCAATCTTGATCAGCTTGAGGAACGCGTCGATGAAGACGGTCTTGACGTCGTAGTTGCTGGCGAGCATACCGCCGAGGAAGCCGAGGAACATTTCCGCGCTGGAAACGCTGTACTCTTCGACGTTGACGAAACGAACCGCACGGTCCACTTCGTACATATAGCTGTCGTTCTTGTCGAGGAAAACGACGTTGCCGGAGCTGGTCTTGACCGCGTTGTTGGTCATGTCAATCAGCCGCTTGGTCTTGCCGGAGCCCTTCTTGCCTGCGATAATCTGAATCATGGGTAAACGCCTCCTTGTGAGTGAGAGTTTCGTATCTCTATTATAAACCATTTTGCGCCCGGATGCAATGCCTCTGATGAATTTCCTTTGTGTTCGGGAGAAAAATTCACCGCTTTTACGGTGACGTGTCCTCCTCATTGCCGGGTGCATCTGTATCATTCGCCATGAGGGTCAATAAATCCTGCTTCTTCAGCGGCGGAAGTTCACGTTTTTCATGACCGGGGATGGACGTGTCGAGCTTGCAGACTCCGGCGCAGTCGCACCACTGGCAGGCGTTCCAGTCTCTGATGACGGCGGGGGACGGGGTGATTTCGCCGCTGCGGATGCGGTCGGCCAGCTCCGCCGCCATCTTCTTGGCGTGGGCAAGCAGTGCTGCCATTTCCTCCGGCGTGTAGCCATCAGACGAGGAAGCGACGCTGCTATCCGCATTAAAGATTTTCGTGAACGAATATCCCGGATTGGAATCCAGCGCTTCCACCACGTCCACATCTGCCAGCACAATGCCTTTCAGGTGCAGCTTTTTCGCAATCGCCTTTTCCGCAGATTCCTTTACATCCGCCGTATCTACCATCGGGTCTTGAATCGTGAAGTAGAATGCGCCCGCCGGATTGCCGTCCAGCCCCTCACACGCGGCTTGCAGATACAGCAGCAGCTGCAATTGAAGCCCGTACCATAGGCGCGTCGGGTCAATGTCGCGGTGGCTGCTCTTGTAGTCGGATACGAGCAGATACACGCCCTCGTCGCCCTCCCAGCGGTCGATGCGGTCGATTTTGCCGCGCAGGGCGATTTTCCGTCCATCATGCAGCGTCAGCACCACCGGGGGCAGCCCGTCCTCCTCGCCAAACACAACTTCCTCGCCGACGGTGCGGAAGCGGCTGTGCTGCGCGTGATGCGTGAACATCCACGCGGCGCGGTGCACCGTTCGGCGGTACTTCTCACCCTGCAGGCGCAGGGAGGGCGTTTCATTCAGCGGACCATCTGCCCACGCGGTCGTCAGCGGCAGCAGCACCGTATCCATCAGCGCGTGGATTTTTTCGTCCGGCAAATCCGGAAAATCCGGCTCCTTCAGCGCAAGGGCGGCGTACCCCTCCATCGCGGCATGGTAGAAATCGCCCACATCCGCCGGGTCGAACTCGTACTCGCGGCGGATGACGGGCTTCAAGCCGTAGTTCACAAAGTGCCGATACGGGCACTGCGCGAAGCCCTCCAAGCGGCTGATGGACACCTTATCCTGCGTGAAGAGCCGCCGCGTGTGGTCGCGGGAGAGGAAAATTGCCGTGCCGTGGCGGTTCAGCGCATCCAGCACGGCCTGACAGCGGCTGTGCCACTCCGGGTCGAAATACAGCCAGCGCAGGACGTTTGCCCATTGCTCCGGAAGCGGCGTGTCGGTGTCGACAGCTTGCCGCAGGTGGTGCGGCAGTGCATCCAGCGCCATGGCGGGGGAGAGCGGTGCGACGTCGTTTGCCAGCACGCCGCCGGATACCACCATATGCGGGAACAGCTGCGTCATGTCCTCCAGCAGCCCCGCCGGACGAAACGCCGTGCCGTCCTGTCCGCCCTGCGAACAGGTGACGGTCAGAAAGCGCCGGGGGAGGGATAGTGTACGGTAGAAGTCCGACTGCCGCAGGGCGCACGTCTCCTGCTGCGTCAGGCCAATCGCGCGCTGCGCCAAGTCGCACAGCGTGCGCCGCTCCGTCTCGGACAGGAGCGAATCCGCCGTACTGCCCAGCGCGCCGTCCTGCATTCCCATGACGAGCAGCGCATCAATCCGCCCGGTCATCAAATGCCCCGCTTCGCCGATCATCACCGTGTCCGGCTGCGGCGGCAGGGACGAAATCGACGCGCCTGTCAAACCTGATTCCACGAACCGTGCCAAATCCCGCTGATTTGCCTTTTGCGTGCTCAGCAGCGCATACAGCTGATCAAGCAGCGTCATCAGGATTGTCCATACCTGCCGATTCTGCGTTGCTTCCGCCGCCATCCCGCGCGAAAGCAGCGCTTCCTCGCGCGCCATCAGGCGGTCATACGCATTGGTATCCTCCAAGAAGCGGAAAATTGCCTCGACGGAATCCCCCGCTGTTTTTGCGCGGCGGAGCGCATCCCGAAGGGCCTCCACAGGCGAAATCAGCCGGACGCGCAGTTCGTCCATATCCGCCGCGTCGTCGCCATAAGGGAACGGACGCAGCCACTTGCCGCGGTTGATGCCGTGTGTGATGGCGTAGTTCTCCAGCGAATCGGCTTCGTCGCGGGTCAGGGAAGAAAAGCCGCTTTTTGCCACTTGCAGCACATCCGCGCGGAGAAATCCGCCGGAGATGCAACGCAGTGCGCCGACGAGCATCCGACTCAAGCCGTGCCGCGCCGCACTGTCCTTCCGCGCCTGATAGCAGGGAATCCCCGCGCTTTGCAGCGTGACGGCGAGGATGCCGGCCATACTCTGCGCATCCGCCAGCGCGACCGCCATATACTGCCACGGAATGCCGCGCTCGTGCCAGCTTTGCAGCGTCTGCGCGGCGAAAGCGGCTTCGGCATACGGGTTTGCGGCGGCATGGATCGTCAGGGCGGACGCGTCGCCGGGGTACACCGCGCCGTCGCGGGCGAACAGGTGCGCTTCGAGGTGGCGGAGGGCTTCGTCGCGCCCGTCGGGTTCGCTTGGCAGCCACTTCCACTGCACGGGAATGCCGCGCTGACGCAGCCATCCGGTCAGCTCCGCCGCACTCCTGCGCTGGGAGGCGAAAACGTGCCCGTCGCTTGCAGTGTCCTTGTCCATCGTGAACGCAACGACCATGCGGGTGCATTCCGGCGCAGCGGTCGCCAACAGGACGCACAGCGGCGTTGGCAGCATGTCAAACTGGTAGACAAACACGGCGGCATCGCGCATCAGCCCGCTTTCCGGCAGCCGTTCCACCAGCTCAAACTGCTGCGTCGGCTCATCCTGAAAGCGCTCGGCAATCAGCACGTCATACGTCTGCCAAAGCAGCAGCAAATCATGCGCCTTTGCCTTCAGTGCGCCGGATGGCAGCTCCTCCGCATAGGCGGCAAATTCTTCGCTTGACAGCCCCGTGCGCTGGAAGTCCATCAGCAGCGTGGACAGCTTCTCTGGCAGCCCGGGTGACAGCGCGACGCGGCGATAATAGTGCAGTTCCTCCTGCTTTAGGGAAAGCGCCTGCGCCAGCGCCATCCGTCGCCCGCTTTCGTCCAGCGCGGCCTTGGGCGAATGTCCCGCACTCTCTCGGATACGCCGACCCAGCCTGCGCGGCGACAGTACATCCAAATCCAACAGCCCCGGCAGATGAAGCTGCTCCACCAGTTCTCGCTCGGCTTGCAGGGTGTACTGCTCCGGCACGAGCAGCAGGACGCGCTGACCAGCTTCACGGCATTTGCGGATTTCTTCAAACAGGCGGGACTGCGTCTGCCCGGCGCGTGCGCCCCAGATTTCGACGGTGGTCATAAAATCCCCCTCACAAAGCGGCAAATGCGGTCAAATAGCGAATCGCCTCCGCGTCATGGCGGCGGTTAAACCCATGCGCTCCGCCGTCAATCAAGTGCAGTTCTGCGTTCGCATACGCTTCCGCCGCCTTTTTCGCATAATCCGGCTTGACGATGCCGTCCGCCGTGCCGTGGACAATCAGCACCCGCCCGGTGTACGGCGTGATTTCGCGGAAAACGTCCATGTGCATGACGGCTTCGGGATAGCAGCGTCCCAGCGGCATCGGCCCGCAGTGAATCTTCTCCGGCAGATTTTGAGGGTCGAAGTGCGCCATCATCATGTGCCCCGCGCGCGCGTCGTCGGGGATGCAGAATGCCGGGTAGAACAGCACGAGCCTGTCCACTGCATCCGGATGCTTCGCGGCGGTCAGCGCGGACACCATCCCGCCCTGCGAACAGCCCATCAGCAGCAGCGTATCGCCGGTATAGGGAAGCGACTGCGCATAGCGAATGACAGCTTCCAAATCCTGCACCTCGGTCAGCACCGACATGTCCGTCGTCGCGCCGTCACTCCGTCCCAAGGGCGGAACGCTGCCGCCGCAGAAGTCGAAACAGTACGCACAGTAACCAATTTTCGCCAGCACCCGCGCGTACTGCCGGACGGTCTGCTGATTTGCCATAAAGCCGTGGCAGACAATGGCAATCGGGAGCTTTTCGCCATTCGGACGGTACTCTGTGCCGCAGATGGTCAAATCACCGCGCATACAGGAGAACGTCCGACGACGGATGGGGGAGGAAGAAAACAGCATCGAAATCGCCTCACGGAAGATTGTTTCTTCTATTGTAGCATAGTCGCGCGAAAATGAAAAGATGGAAAAACAAGACTTGAAGCGGCGGGGAGAGACGTGTTATAATGGAGCGAACCCACAGAGAATGAAGGAGTACATACACGATGAGCAATTTCCGCCGACTGAAGCACCTGACCACCCGCCGAATGCAGGAAACGCGTCCGAATCCGCCGAAGGAGCATTCGACTTCCCCGCGTCCGGCGCGCGAAATCCGCTGGAACTGTCCCGTCGCGGCGAAATGCGGCGGATGCCAGCTGACCCGCCTGTCCTACGCGGAGCAGCTGCAATGGAAGCAGCAGCGCGTGGCGGAACTGCTGGACGGAATTTGCGAAGTCCACCCGATTCTGGGCATGGACGACCCGTTCCACTACCGCAACAAGGTTCATGCCGTGCTGTCGGTGGACAAGGCGGGCAAGCCCATCAGCGGCGTGTACGCCATGGGGACGCACCGCGTCGTGCCCGTGCGGCACTGCCTGATTGAGGATCGCCGCGCTGACCGCATCATCCAGACCATCGTCGCGATGCTGCCTGCCTACAAGCTGCGCATCTACAACGAGTACACGCACCGCGGCTTCCTGCGCCATATCCTCATCCGCACGGGGCATGTGACGGGGCAGATTATGGTCGTGCTGGTGGCAACGAGCCTTGAATTTCCGGGCAAAAAAGCATTTGTGCAGGAGCTGATTCAGCGCCACCCGGAAATCACGACTGTGGTGCTGAACTGCAATCAGCGCGAAACCAGCATGGTGCTGGGCACGAAGGAAATTACCCTCTATGGCGAGGGGTACATGGAGGATGAACTGTGCGGCAAGCGCTTCCGCATCAGTCCGCAGAGCTTTTATCAGGTGAACGCGAAGCAATGCGAAGTCCTCTACAGAACGGCGATTGACGCGGCGCAGCTGACAGGCGCAGAAACCCTGCTGGACGCCTACTGCGGTACGGGTACGATTGGCTTGTGCGCGTCGGACGGCTGCAAGCAGCTCATCGGCGTGGAGCTGAATGCCGATGCCATCCGCGATGCGAAGGAGAACGCCCGCCGCAACGGCGTGGAGAACGCGCGCTTCCTCTGCGACGACGCAGGGCGCTTCATGCAGAAGCTCGCCAAGGAGGGAAACGCGCCCGACGTGGTGATGATGGACCCGCCCCGCGCCGGTAGCGACCAGAAGTTCCTGCAAAGTCTGCTGATGCTGAAACCAAAGCGGGTTGTGTACGTTTCCTGCAACCCGGAGACCCTCGCAAGGGACTTGCGCGTGCTGGTGGACGGCGGGTATCAGGCGGAATGGGCAACGCCGGTGGATATGTTTCCGGGAACGGAGCATGTGGAAACCGTTATGTCATTGGTCCAACAAAATCCGGATGATATCGTCAAGGTCGGCATCGACGCAGACAAGCTCGCCGTCACCAAGGCCGAAAGCAAGGCGACCTATGGCGAGATTCAGGCGCGCGTGAAGGAACAGACCGGCCTGAACGTCACGCCGCTGTACATCGCACAGGTAAAACGGAAGCATGGGATTATCGAGCACGAATGCTACAACAAGGCAAAATCCGAGAGCGCAAAGATGCTGATCTGCCCGCCGGATAAGGAAAAGGCGATTGAAGATGCACTGAGGTTCTTTGGGATGATTGCGTAAAGATTTCAAACCGGATCGGTCGGGGAATACTACCCGCTCGATCCGGTTTAATAAATTGAACCGATGTAAATCTGAGCCAGAAACGAATCCGATGGATTGATAGGACGTCGTTCTATGTCATTTTTTCATCGTGACAAATTTCTTGTTGACGAAATGGAGATTTCATGTTATACTGCCATCAGCGAAAAGGATTTTAAAGGTCCATACCTGTTATTTATTGCTCATGACAAATCGAGGTGAACCCATGAAGTTAGGCGAACTGGCAACCGTCCGAAGCGGGCTGGTTTTATCCAGAAAACAGGCGCGCAAAGGCGCCCCCGTCAAGATGCGGTATCCCCTACTGAGCTTTCGCGCCATCCACCCAAACGGATACATCGACATGGAACAGCTGGATGGTTTTGACGCCGCGGAGCAGTTATCGCCGGAGTACCTGACACAGGTCGGCGACGTCATCATCCGCCTGACCTCGCCGTACACCGCTGTTCTCATCGACGAAGCATCCGCCGGCATGGTCGTTTCATCAAACTTCGTCATCATCCGTGTTGATCGAAGCAGGCTCCTGCCCGGATATCTGGTCTGGCTGATCAACACGCCGAAGATCAGGAAAGCCATTTATGAAAACACCAGCAGCAACATGCTGGGCGCCATCAACGCCAGATTCTTTTCCGAATTTGAAATTCCCCCGCTGTCCATCCTCCAGCAGCAGAAAATCGCCGAACTGCATCTGCTGGCGAAAAAGGAGACGGCGCTGCTTCGCCAGTTGTCGGCAGAGAAGGATCGCTACTACGATCTGCTGATCCGCAATGTACATTCGATCATGAAATGAGGTATGCACCATGACGACCCGCAACGATATCGAACGCGTTCTCTGGAAGGCCTGCGACAGCTTCCGGGGAAAAATCGACAGTTCCCGCTACAAGGACTACATCCTTTCCATGCTGTTCGTGAAATACTTGAGCGACGTCACCCTCGAAAGACGCGCCCTGTACATGGAGCAGTACGACGGTGACGAACGGCGCGTCGAGCGCGCCATGAGCCGGGAGCGATTCTCCCTCGACAGGGAATCCACCTTCGATTATCTGTACGAAAACCGCACGGATACAGAGATCGGCCAGAAGATCAACGTCGCCCTTTCCCACATCGAGGATCACAACAGCGGAAAGCTGCGCAACGTGTTCCGCGCCATCGACTTCAACTCCCAGGTTGACTTCGGCGACGTCAAGGAAAAGAACGCGACACTCCGCAACTTGCTGGAAGACTTCCACGACCTCGATCTTCGTCCCGGTCAGCTCGGCTCTGCAGACATCATCGGCGACGCTTATGAGTACATGATCGCCAACTTTGCCTCCGACGCAGGCAAAAAAGGCGGCGAGTTCTTCACGCCGAGTCAGGTTTCCGAGCTGGTGGCCTCGCTCGTCAAGCCGCAGGAAAACGACCGCATCTACGACCCCACCTGCGGAAGCGGCGGCCTGCTGCTCAAGGCCTACAAAAAGGTGCCAAGCGGCAAGGTTGCCGTCTACGGTCAGGAGCTGAACGCCCAGACTTGGGCGCTCTGCACGATGAACATGTTCCTCCACGGCGTGGATGACGCCCGCATCTGGCAGGGCGACACGCTCTCCAATCCGCAGAACCTTGAGGACGACAAGCTCATGAAGTTCCAGGTGGTGGTCGCCAATCCCCCCTTCAGTCTGGACAAATGGGACAGCGGCTTCCTCTCGAAGGCCGGTCCGGATGAAAAAGGAAAGAAGCCGGAGAAAATGACAGCCTCTCTGGACGAACACCATCGGTTCGACTGGGGCGTTCCGCCCTCCTCCAAGGGCGACTATGCCTTCGTGCTCCACATGCTTAACAGTCTGGATGCGGAGAACGGGCGCATGGCCGTCGTCCTGCCCCACGGCGTGCTCTTCCGCGGCGCCAGCGAAGGAAAGATTCGCAGGCAGCTGATTGAAATGAACCTGCTGGACGCGGTCATCGGCCTGCCCGCGAACCTGTTCTACGGCACGGGTATCCCCGCCTGCATTCTGGTGTTCAAAAAGGGCCGCACCCGCGACGACGTCTTGTTCATCGACGCCTCCGGCGAGGGCAATTACGAAAAGGGCAAGAACCAGAACCTACTGCGGGACAGCGATATTGCCCGCATCGTCAGCACCTACGAGGCGCGCGAGGCGAAGGTGGACAAGTACAGCTACCGCGCCTCCCGCGCAGAAATCCGCGAGAACGACTACAACCTGAACATCCCCCGGTATGTGGATACCTTTGAGGAAGAGGAGCTGGTGGACATTGACGAGGTGAAGCGGAATATCGCCAGCATCGAGGCGGAGCTTTCGCAGGTACAGGCGCAGATGGCGAAGTACATGGAGGAGCTGGGGCTATGAGCAATGAGATTGAATCCGCGCAGATGGCTGGTGTCGAGGCAGGGCAGGATTTCGCCATTTTCCAGAATTACGGCTATCAAGGACTGTACGGAGGCCTCGGCGCAAAAGAAATCCACGCTCGTAAAGGTCTCAAGGAAAACGAACAGATTCTTGATCACATGGGCAGCACCGAGCTGGCTGCTAACCTGTTCCGCGCTACGCAGACAGACGAAAAGCTGCGCCGCGAAAATATTCGAGGCAAGGAAAAGGCCAATCAAACCCACTACGAGGTCGGCAGGAAGGTCAGACAGACCATCGCCGAGCTGGGCGGCACCATGCCGGAAGACCTGCCGACGCCGAAAAAGAGCATCAGGCAGATTGAGAGTGAGCAGAAGAAGCGCATCAACGGCAAATGAGCCTGAATGAGGTGAACGCATGACACCCGAAGTAAGAGATAGAATTGACCAAATCCGACAGGGGATTGTGCCGGAGGGGTATAAGAAAACAAAGTCCGGCATCTTACCTGAGAGCTGGTCAGTCCGCACGATAGCTGAATGTCTTGAGCGCGTGGAACACCCAGTCGAAGTACAAGCCAATGAGATGTATACACAAATTGGAATACGCTCTCACGGAAAGGGATTATTCTATAAGGAACCCGTTACAGGGGACTCCTTGGGCAATAAATCCGTGTTTTGGATTGAACCTGACTGCTTTATTCTGAACATCGTTTTTGCCTGGGAACAAGCCATCGGAAAGACTACACAGGCAGAAGCGGGCATGATTGGTTCCCATCGTTTTCCCATGTATCGTCCGATCAATGGAAGCATTGACATTGATTATCTCATTTCCTACCTGCTCACCAAGCGCGGAACGGACATTCTTGAAGCTGCTTCTCCCGGCGGAGCAGGCCGAAACAGAACCCTCGGACAAGACCGCTTCATGAAAAGCAGAATTGTCCTTCCGCCGCTTGACGAACAGAAGAAGATTGCCGAAATCCTCTCCACGCAGGACAAGACCATCGAACTGCAAGCGCGCAAAATCGAGGAGCTGAAAAGGTTCAAAAAGGGCTGTCTGGAAAAGATGTTCCCGAGGAAAGGGCAGAAGGTTCCGGAAAAGAGATTCCCCGGATTTACGGACGATTGGGAACAGCGTAAGTTGACTGAGTTTGTTGAGTTCTTTTCAGGATTAACTTATACGCCTAATGATGTTCAGGAAAATGGAACCCTTGTGCTTCGTTCATCAAATGTAAGCAACGGCGAGGTTGTCGATGCAGATAATGTCTATGTGAATCCGCAAGTTGTTAATTCTGAGAATGTTAAAGTCGGCGATATAGTTGTTGTTGTTCGTAATGGCTCTCGTTCACTCATCGGAAAACACGCACAAATTAAGGCTTTTATGCCCAACACGGTAATCGGAGCGTTTATGACTGGTATTCGTTCAGAATGTCCAAAGTTTACAAATGCGTTGCTCAATACTTCAAAATTTGAAGAAGAAATCGCAATGAATATGGGAGCAACAATCAACCAAATCACGGGATATATGTTTTCCAAAATGGAATTCAAAGTGCCATGTTTGGATGAACAAAAGGAAATAGGCGAATATTTTGAAAATCTCGACCACCTTATCACCCTTCATCAGCGTAAGCTGGAAGAAATGAAAAAACAGAAAAAAGCCCTGATGCAGCTTCTGCTGACGGGGATTGTGAGGGTATGATGATGAATCAGGAAAACACGCAGGAGCACCTCACCAAGGAAGCGCTGAAACGCATCGTTGACAACAGCCCGAATTACTCCGATCAGGTCAAGCAAGACCTGAAAAACATCATCGACGCAGACCATACACCCGAAGAGATTGCTAAAGCGATATTACTGTACTTTTCATTCCTGCATTTGAGTTAAGCGAGGCATCCCCCTGCCCCGCTATTCCTGCATATAACCCCTTTGCGAAAGGAGGTCTCTCCATGGACAAAGACGCCTATCTGGAAATCAACGCAAGCCAGCGCCCCGCCCTTGCGCTGTTTGAGGCCATGGGCTACACCTACATTTCCCCGGCGGATTGCGACAAGCAGCGCGGCAGCCGGTATCATGTGCTGCTCCGGGACATCCTGCGCGGCCAGCTCCGCAGGCTCAACCGCTATGTCTATGCGGGCGCGGAAAACGAGTTCTCCGCCGCCAACATCGAGCGCGCCATGGAGGATCTGGACGAACCGCTGACGGACGGCCTCGTGCGCACCAGCGAAAAGATTTACGACGCGCTGCTGCTGGGCAAAAGCTATCCGGAGACCGTCGGCGACGGCAAAATGCTCAGCTTTAACCTCCGATATATCGACTGGGACAATCCGCAGAACAATGTGTTCCACGTCACGGAGGAATTCGCCGTGGACAGCCGGGACAGGCAGCACAACGCACGCCCGGATATCGTGCTGTTCATCAACGGCATCCCCTTTGCCGTCATCGAGTGCAAGGCTCCGCATATTCCCGTGGATGAAGCTGTCGGGCAGATGATCCGCAACCAGCAGGCGGCGTATATCCCGCAGCTCTTCAAATTTGCGCAGCTCGTCGTGGCGACCAACAAGAACGCCGTCAAATATGCGACAGTCGGCACGCCCAAAAAGTTCTGGAGCGTATGGAAGGAGCAGGATGCTGACTGGCTGCAGGCCCGGCTGAGCGCGCTTGTCCCGGATCTCATGCCCACCGAACAGGACAGAAACACCGTCTCGCTGTTCAGCCGCGAGCGCGTGTTCGAGCTGATTCGCTATTTCATTCTCTTCGACGCCAACGTGAAGAAGGTCTGCCGCTATCAGCAGTTCTTCGCCGTCCGGGAAATCATGAAGACCATCGCCGAAAGCGACGAGCACGGCAACCGCCAGAGCGGCGTCATTTGGCATACGCAGGGCAGCGGCAAGAGCCTGACCATGGTCATGCTGGCGAAGTATATCCTGATGGAGCTGAAGGGCTGCCATCCCCGCGTGGTCATCGTCACGGACCGCAAGGAGCTGGACGCGCAGATTGCCGCCACCTTCGCCCATACGCGGCTAACCCCCGCCCGCGCGACCAGCGGACGTCATCTGGTGGAGCTGGTAAACAGCGCCCGGGCGGACGTCATCACCAGTATCATCAACAAGTTCAATACCGTCGAGCGGCAGGAGGTCAAAAACCCCTCCCGCGACATCTTCGTGCTCGTGGACGAAAGCCACCGCTCCAACTACGGCCTCATGGCGACCCGGATGCGCAGCGTATTCCCCAACGCCTGCTACATCGGCTTCACCGGCACGCCGCTGATGAAAAGCGAAAAGAACACCATGGCCCGGTTCGGCAGGCTGATTCACAAGTACACCATCCGGGACGGCGTGGAGGATGGTGCGATTGTCCCCCTGATCTATGAGGGGCGCTTTGTCGAGCAAAAGGTGGACGAAGAAAATATCGACCTCTGGTTTAAGCAAACCACCCGCCGCCTGACGGAGGCGCAGCGGGAGGATCTGCGCAGGAAGTGGAGCAGCATTCGTCGCCTAACCTCCACCGACGCACGCATCAAGCGCATCGCACTGGACATCAGCGAGCACTTCATTGAGGGCTACAAGGATACCGGCTTCAAGGCCATGCTCGCCACCAACTACAAGCGCGACGCGATCCGCTATCTGGAGTGCTTTGAGCAGTTCGGCGACCTGAGCTGCGCCGTCGTCATCTCGCCGCCCGACATGCGCGAAGGCGTCGATGACGTCGACGAGGGTGCGGACGATCTGGTTGTTTCCTTCTGGAGCAAGATGATGCGGCAGTATGGGGATGCCGATCGCTACGAGGAAGCCATCAAGAACAAGTTCTGCGATGGCGAAATCGATATCCTGATCGTGTGCAGCAAATTGCTCACCGGCTTTGACGCGCCGCTGTGTCAGGTGCTCTACATCGACAAGGAGCTCAAGGAGCACGGCCTTTTGCAGGCCATCGCAAGGACAAACCGCCTGCACGAGGGCAAGGACTACGGCCTGATTGTCGATTATCGCGGCCTGATTGAAAAGCTGGACACCGCCATGGACATGTACAGCGGCGCTGGTCTGGAAAACTTTGACGGCGGCGACCTGAAGGGCGTCGTGGTCGATGTGACGGCTGCCGTCGGGAATCTCCGCAGCGCCTATACGCAGCTGGTAGAGCTCTTTGCCCCGGTGGGCAGCATCAGCGACACGGAAGCCGTCGAGGTGTTCCTCGCCGATGATAAGGTGCGTCAGGATTTCTATACCCTGCTCTGCGCCTTCGGCCGGGCGCTGCATTTGGTGCTGAATGCGGAGCAGGCATACAACGCGCTTGGCAAGGAGGAACGGCAGAAGTATCAGGACACGTTCATCTTCTTTTCAAAGGTTCGCCGCAGCGTCAAGCTCCAGTACTGCGACGCCATCGACAACGCCGAGTATGAACCGCTGATGCAGAATCTGCTCGACACGCACCTGTCTGTCGCCGGGCTGAAGAAGATTACAAGCCCCATCGACATTCTGAACAAGGACGACTTTGAAAAGGAGCTTGAGGAGCTGGGCTCGCTGCGGTCAAAAGCTGATGCGATAGCCAGCCGGATGACCCGAAGCATCAGCGAGAAGCGCGACGAGAATCCCGCCTATTATGACAGCTTCTCCAAGCGGATCAGGGACGCCCTTGCGCTCTACAAGGAAAAGGTCATCTCCGAAGCCGAATACCTTGCCAAGATGCGCACCATTATGGAGGATTATCATGCCGGCAGGAGCACCGTCAGCTATCCGGAGCGCATCAAGAATAATGTTCACGCACAGGCCTTTTTCGGTGTGCTGACCGCACTCTTTGACGAGGTGGAGGACGAACGGATTACACCCGATTTCGTTGCAGAGGTTTCCGAGGAGATCACAAAAATCGTCGCCTCCCACAGTCAGGTGGACTGGACGAACAACAAGACCATCCACGACCGCATTTCGCAGGACATCGACGATCTGTTCTACAAATACGAAAAGGAGCATGGTCTGAAGCTCTCGTTCGATCTCATCGACAAGATCATCGACAATGTCAAGACTGTTGCCCTGCGGAGGTTCTGAGCGATGGACATCACCTGCCAACGAACCATAACCGCCGATGGGCGCGAAATCCTATACAGTCTTGAAAGAAAGCAGGTCAAAAACCTCAATCTGCGGGTGCGGAAGGATGGCAGCGTGTGGGTTTCAGCAGATCCGGGCGTCCCCTGCGAGGAAATCGACGCCTTTGTCGCCGGCAAGGCCCCGTATATTCTAAAGGCCCTTGACCACTTTCATGAGATTGCCCAGTACAAGCCTCAGCCAAAGCAGTACGTCAGCGGCGAAACATTCACCATTCTGGGGCGGGGTCTGCGCCTGCAGGTCACGCAGGCCGCAAAGGATTCCATTTCAGCGGACGGCATCTATATTCATTTGGGCGTTCGGGATCTCTCTGATACAGAAAAGAAGCGGCGTATCGTCAGCAGATTCCTGGATCAGCAGTGCAGAACGGTATTTGGCGACGTGATGGATGCGCTGTATCCGTCGTTTCAAAAATACGGCGTGCAGAAGCCTTCTCTGAGAATCCGGGACATGGAAACGCGCTGGGGATCCTGTCTGGCGAAGAAGGGAATCATCACACTGAACAAGCGTCTCCTCGAAGCACCAAGGCACTGCATTGAATATGTCGTCATGCACGAGCTTTGCCATCTGGTTCACCCCAACCACTCCAGGCAGTTTTATGCCTTTCTCACGATGCTGATGCCGGACTGGAAGGAACGGAAACTGTTTCTCGACAAAACCGCAGCCTATTGGCTCTGATCACGCCAATAGGCAGCTAAAAAGAGCTTTATGAACACATTGTAAAGGCAACCACACATTCTTTGCACTAATTGTTGGAAAACAGCGGCCATGCAGTTCATACAATTCCTGTCGGAAATTAAGTAAACCACGCAGAAAACACAACGCCATCTTCCGAATTCTTGATTTCACAGGAGGCGTTGTGCAGTTCGAGAATCAGCCTGACCAGATACAGCCCCAGTCCGCTCCCGCCGGATTGACGGCTGCGGGACTGCTCCACGCGGTAAAACGGCGTGAAGAGCTGGGGCAGAGCTTCTTCCGGGATGGAAACACCCGTGTTTTCAATCGTCATCGTATGCGCATCCAGCAAAATGCGGATGCTCGCGCCCTGCGGGGAATAGAGGATGGCGTTCATCAGAACATTGTCCAGCGCGTTGGTCAGGAGATTCTGGTTTCCCCGGATTGTCACGTCCGAAGCCATGTGCTTTTCAATGTGCAGCCCCTTTTGCGCAAGCAGCTCTTCATCCAGCTCCAGCTGCCGTTCCATCATCTCGCTCAGATTGACCGTATCCGTTTTGAGGACAAAGCTGCCGGCCTCGATTCGGCTGATGATCAGAATCTCCTTGATGAGGCTTTCCATCCTGCCGGTAACCTGAAGTGCCCGTGCCAGGTACTTGTCCCGATCCCGATATACGCCGATTTGCGCCAGCATACCGCTCAGCTGCCCCTTGAGGATCGTCACCGGTGTTTTCAGCTCGTGCGAAGCCGCTGAAAAGAACGCGGAGCGCTGACGCTCCATGTCCCGTTCGCGCTCCATATCCTGCTGCAGGCGTTCATTGGCGGTTTTCAGCTCCGTCAGCGCGTCGGAAAGGTTGTCGGAAAGCGTGTTCAGGCTGTCGCCCAGAGCTCCGATTTCATCCGTGCGATGCTGTGCCCAGCGGGAGCTGAAATTAAGCGCGGCGATGCTTGCGGCGATATGGCTGATGTCCACAATGGGCCGGGTAATCCATCTGGCGTAGAAAAACGAGGTCAGCAGCGAGACGCCAAGAATCAGCAGCGCGAGAAACGGCAGTGTCTTCTTCATGGCCTCCGACGCCTGATTGACGGCCTTTTTCCCGCCGATGACCAGCAAATGCCCCATCGTTCCATCCCGGAAGAAAAAAGTTTGTGCTTCATCGGCGGATATGTACGCATCGGTGACGGTGATCTGATAGATGACGCTCTCCGCTGTGCCGGTCGCGTCTCCGGTCTCCGTGGCCTGCATAACCGCATCCTGTTCAAGCGTTTCACTGTCTTCCGTGGTGATCGCCGCACGCTCTGCGGTGCCTTCCACAAGATAAGCCTCAGACGAAATCGTATCGTACAGAATTCGCCCATATTCGTCTGACAGACGGAGCGCTGCGCCCGTCTCCCTGCAAAAGGCGGAAAGCAGCTCGTCGCACGCAGACGGCTCCCGCCCGGACAGCACGGTCAGGAGCGCTTCGGTCTTTTGGTCGAGCTCCTCCTGCAAAATGCTCGTATAGGTGAGCGGCGTCAGATACGCAATCGCGCCATAGGTGGCAGCGCAGACGGCGATCATCAGGCCGCAGGTCATCAGAAAGATGCGAAGCGTCAGGCTGTGCTTAATCCTTGTCCACACGATAGCCCACCCCTCTGACCGTCCGGATGTAATCCGCACCCAGTTTGCGGCGCAGATTCTTGATATGGCTGTAAATCACGCGATCGTCGCCCAGATAGTCATAATTCCAGATGCGGCTGACAAGCATCTGGTAGGTCATCACGCGCCCCTGATTTTGCAGCAGCTCCCGCAGACATTCGAACTCGCGGTTGGTCAGCTCCAGCATCCGGTCGCCGCGCATGGCGGTATAGGCGTCCAGATCGAGCGTCAGGTCGCGGTAGCGCAGCAAATTTGCGCCCGGGCGATCCTCGCCTCGGCATCGCCGGAGAATGGCGCCGATTTTGCGCAGCAGCACGGGCATGGAGAACGGCTTGGTGACGTAATCGTCAATCCGCAGATCGTAGCCGCGAAGCTGCTCCTCCTCTCCGTCCAGCGCGGTCAGCATCACGATGGGGACATCCGATCTTTTGCGAATCCATTCGCATACGCCAAAGCCGTCGAGCCTCGGCAGCATCAGGTCGAGCAGCACTAAGTCAAATTGCCCGCTTTCAAAAACCTCCAGCGCTTTCAGTCCATCCTCCGCCTCAGCGGTCTGATACCCGGCTTCGGTCAGCCAAGATTGAAGCAGCTCCGAAATATCAAAATCATCTTCAACGATGAGAATACAATACATGTCCTGTGCCTCCTTATACAGGACAGTATAGCATACCTTTTTGGATTTCTTCTGAATTTTCCGAAATATTCATAAACCTGCGAAAGAGCCTTTGCCCCTTCGCAGGTTTCGCATTTATCGCACTCTTTCTGCCATCATGCCGATCAAAGCGCCATCGCCGTTTGCGTCCGGTTTGGTATAATCCCGAATGACCTCAATATCAACCTCTCCCTGATCGTCATCGCAGCAGACTATGCTCGTCATGCTGCCATGGAAGCGTCCGCTGTCAAGCGGTTCGCCATTGCTCTGGCGAATGTCCAGAAACCGGCGCACACGCTGTCCCTGAAAGACCATCTCATCGCTCGCCGCATCGTAGCACAGGCCAAATGCCGCGTAGGGCGCGAAGAAGACCTGCTTTTCGGCAGCAGTCATTTCGCCCTCTGAGGTGGCGGTCGTTTGGAATGTGCTCCCGCCTTGGCTTCGCGCGGCGGATTCCTCCCCGGTCAGCGCACGGATTCCTGTGAGCAGGCCTTCCGGGCTGAGCGAGCCGTCCGCATGGCGAATCAGCCGGGTCTGGTCGCGCTCGGTTCGCAGGTCGATGGTTCCCTGCTCGTCCGTAAATTCGATGATCGTGCACACGCCGCCGCTCACCGAGTAGGCGTCCGTGAAGGAGTGCACCCGATGCCCCTGATACATGAGCGTCCGGCTTTCCGGGTCGCAGCTTAATCCGTATTCCGCATACGGCTCAAAGCGCCTGGCCCAGGCTTCATTATTCTCTGGATACGAATAGGAGTATTGCGTATACACCGCAATGGCCTCCGCAGCCTCGTATGCTGCTGTACCTTCGCAGATGACTGTGGAATCGTCCGTTTCCTGCCCGGCAGCGGCAGGATGCCCATCCCGTCCATCCAGCAAGATTGCTGTGTCTTGCGTCCGAGCAAGCTCCAGCGTGCGGTCTGGGAACCCCGGCTCCTGAATGATGACGGACTCCGCGCCGATGATGAACGTCTTTCCATCGGCCTGATAGGTTCCCTCGCCGCCCGTGAACGTGTACACCTTGCCGTCCATGGCGATGCCGGTCGTCTGCGCCAGTGCAGATGCACAAACCAGGCACACCAGCATCAAAGCGATCAGAGACACACAAAACACTTTTTTCATCGTACAACCTCCTTTTTCCCCTTTCATTGGGGATGCACCAAGTATATCCCAGCACTTTGGAGTTGGGTTGTACGGTGTTTGGATATTGTCTGAAGAATCAATTTAGAGACTAGGGGTTTGGTTTTGTTAAGAAATATCAGGAGACTATGATAGCGAGATTCCTACTGTTTATCCCTGATATGCAAGGTTGCAGGCTCTATCTGTTCATTGAGGATGCATGCCGTCTCAAAACTCGGCTTTCTTTGCATCATCCATATCCTCATGAATGATATGCGAAAAGTAATCCGTCTCATTGATTTGCGCCACCTCAAGCGTGCGCATATAAACATCCATCTCATCAGGCGCATATTCCTTCATGACCTTCTGGCGCGCCGCTTCCAGTACCGTGTTCATATCCTGAATTCGCATATCCGCGATGCGATCTACGACGATCTCGATGTCTGCCATCAGCTGGCGGAATCTGGGGTGCGTCATCATTTCACAGAGCAAGCGGTTATTGATCTTCCCGCTGCGCAGCAGCTCCAATACTTCATCACTCAGATGCAGGGACGCCACGTCCACATCTGAGTGATTTTTTTGTTCTTCAAGCCCAGGAGATAATCGGTGGATACGCCATAGAACTTTGCCAGCTTCTGAATGGCGTAGTGATTGATGTCGCCGCAATCCTCGCTCTCATATTTGCCAAGTGCAGACTTCGATAAGCCGGTCTGCTCCGCCAGCTGTTCCAGCGTCAGCTTCTTATCGATCACACGAAGGTCCTTCAGACGCTCGGCCATTGTCAGTTGAACGTACATTTTCCAGCCTCCATAACCAGTTTCAACCCTATCATACCACATTTCCATAAGCGTGGAAAGACAGGGGTTTTTGCGGGTTTTCCATCGTTTCGGACATAGGCCAAAGCATGGGGTTTGTCAGGTATACTGTCTGCGTTCCACAGAACACAGAACCTTGACAACCCATCCCGAAGCCCTTTGCCCGATATACCGCCATGACCTTCCGGTTACCCCCGCGTCCCCCTGGCAAGCACCTTCCCCGGAAGCAAGCGCCTCTTCAGGACTGACTGTGAGCCAAACAAGGTTTCTAGCCGGGAACAGGCAAGGGACACCCATACAATAGAATTCCAAATAAGAAGCATAACCTTTACTCTAAAAAACTGAAAGAGAGGTACATTATGAAACAGCTTAAGAACATGCAAATCATCGGAATTGACAATGGCTACGGCAACCTGAAAACCGCCAGCGGTATCTTCCCCGCCAGCGTCCTGACCTTCGACCACGAGCCCGTCCACGCGCAGGACCTGCTGGTTTACGACGGCAAATACCACGTCATCGGCAGCGGACACCGGGAGTTCACCCCGGACAAGGTCAGCAACCCGGATCACTATGTCCTGACCCTCGCCGGCATCGGTCAGGAGCTTTGGAAAAACAGGATGACCAAAGCCCGCGTCTACATCGCCGCCGGTCTGCCCCTGACCTGGGTGGAGTCCCAGCGTGAGAGCTTTCGTGCCTATCTGCTCCAGAACGACCATGTGGATTTCATCTGGCGCGGCATCGAATACCACGTCGATATCGTCGGCGCTGACGTGTACGCACAGGGATTCTCCGCCATCGTGCCCATGCTCAGGCAGTTCAAGGGCGTGAACATGCTCTGCGACATCGGCAACGGCACCATGAACATCATGACCATTCAGGACAGGCGCGCCGTCATGGACCAGTGCTTCACGGAGAAGTACGGCACCTACCAGTGCATGCTCCGAGCACGCGAGGCCCTAACGCAACGCTTTGGGCGCACTGTGCCGGATGCCATCATTGACGAGGTGCTCCGAAACGGCGATGCGAACATCGGACGCGACTATGTGGAGACCATCCGCGAGGTAGCCGCCAACTATTTAGCAGAGATCATGCGCAGGCTGCGCGAGCACGAATACGACCCGCAGACCATGCGGCTGTGGGTCGTGGGCGGCGGCGGATGCCTGCTGCGCCACTTCGGCGAGTATGACCGTGACCGCGTAACCATCATCGATAACATCCACGCCAACGCCGAGGGTTATGAATGCCTTGCGGAGCGGCGCCTCAGGCGCGAGGGTATTGCCGGATGAGCCAGATGTTCCGCACCACCCTCCGGCTTGATCTGGACAAGCCTGCCAGCGCAAATGCTGTCGCTCTGCTGCGTCAGCTTCATGCAGAGCGCGGCTTGTCCTACAGCGCGCTGATCGTTCCGGCGGTCAATGCTTATTATGGCAAGCCAACCGTGGATGAAGGCTTGCGGGAGACGATTCGCTCCATCGTCCAGGAGGAGCTGGCAGCTCCATCTGTTCAGCTTGGTGATCTGCTGCAAACGCTGAACATAGTCACATCTTCGACAGCTCCTTCTCCCATCCGAAGTGACGAGCCTGACGACGATGATCTCGACGATGCGCTGGACAGCTTCGGTTGCTGATGCTCTTTGGTGCTCATACGCACTACAATTCCATCTCCAGCTTCGTATCGCGCGATACCTTTGGCACCAGAACGCACCACCATGCACCAACCCCGCAAAGCAGGAAGCCATGCCGTCAAAAGCATGGCTTCCTGTCTTTGAGCCGGGTGCAGGGCGGCAGCGCCTGCCGGGTGTGCAGAGGGCAGCGCCCCTTGCCCGATGTCCAGAGGCGGAGCGCTCTGGCCCACGGCACTTTGCTGGATTCCGCAGGAAGACAGAAAGTGTCATAGTGGGTAGTTACACTTTCGCAAAAAGTGCCGCGCCCCCGTCACCCCGTGCCCCAAACGAACCATCATCACACCCACGAAAGAAAGGAGGCGCTTCCATGGCAAGAAACGATGGCGTGGACCGCACCACCGTCCGCAACCAGCCCCGAACGGAAAGCAACATTGCCGATGCCGAAGCCCATAACGAGCGCCAGAAAGCCTGTTACCGGAACGAGGACATTGTTCCCGAACGCAGTCACCTGAACATCCATTCCAAGGAACCTTCCAGCAGCTATCAGGACATGTTTCGGCAAATGGAGCAGGACAGCACCATTTCCACCCGAGGTCTCAAGCAAGATGCCATCCACTACGACGAGCTGGTTTTCGATGTCAACTCCGCGTATTTCCACAATCACGGCGGCTACGAATACGCCAAGGCGTTCTACGCCGAGGCATACCGGGCCGCCGTCGATATTGTCGGCGGCGAGCAGTACATTCTCTCTGCCGTGATGCACGCCGACGAACGCAACCAGGGCATGAGCAAGGCCCTCGGCTACGACGTCTGGCACTACCATCTCCACGTAGTCTATGTGCCCGTCGTCGAAAAACAGATTCTGTGGTCGAAGCGCTGCAAGGACCCGGCGCTGGTTGGCACCGTCAAGGAGACCGTCATGCAGATCAGCCACAGCAAAAAGTGGCAGTCCCGGCACGTGCTGGATGAATTCGGAGAGCCCTTGCGCACGAAAACAGGCAAGATTGTCCTGAAGAAATCCTACAGCATTTTGCAGGATCAGTACCACGACGCCATGTTCGCTGCGGGCTACACCGACGTGGAGCGCGGCGAACGCGGCAGCACCGAGGAGCACCTGACCACCGTGCAGTTCAAGGTCATGAAGGAACAGGAAGCCCTCGATGCGATTATGGCGCAGCAACAAAGCGCGGAGCAAGCCGTGCATCTGGCGCAAGCGAATCGGGAGGAGGCTGAGCATGAAGTCGAAGCCGCAAAAAGGAAGATAGATGCACTTGCGAAGAGCGACAAAGAGGTCAAAGCATTCGTACA
>ENA-UEQL01000332-UEQL01000332.1-human-gut-metagenome-genome-assembly--contig:-NODE-332-length-32855-cov-9.525749_pt1 | contig 32855 bp, 24 predicted proteins | sample MGYA00242905_ERZ507926 | MGnify/ENA primary metagenome ERZ507926 (study PRJEB26167, sample SAMN06115531) | human gut metagenome | host: Homo sapiens | place: China:Henan | collected 2015-09-09 | study...
GCGTATTAAACATACGCGAAAGTCGCCGTTATCGCGCAGCAACTCGTTTTTAGCCCAAAAGCATTCGCCAAATCAGGTGTGGGTGTTTGCGGGGATTACAGCTGTCTTTGTGACGATGAGTATGCCGTCGCGCACATAGAGGCCGTCGGATTCCCATTTGTCGGGCTTTCCGTCGGGAGAGAGCCGACAGTTGTCGCCGATGCTCGCGTTTTTGTCGATAATCGCGTTTTCTATGTGGCAGTTTCTGCCTATGCCGAGGCGCGGGGTCTTGTTGTGGCTGTGAAAGTCGTACATGTCTGCGCCCATCATTATGACGTTTTTCATGTACGTGCCCTCGCCTATTATGGAGCGCACGCCGACGATACAGCGTTCAAGCGTGGCGTTGCGTATGAGGCATCCGTCGGAGATGTCGCACCTCTCGACGCGGCTGCCGAATATGCGGGCGCCGGGCAGAAACCTGCTATGGGTGTAAACGGTCTGCCCTTTTTTATAAAAGTCGAACGGGGGAACGTCGTCGGTAAGGGCGAGGTTTGCGTCGAAGAACGAGCGTATGGTGCCGATATCCTCCCAATAGCCGTTAAACACATACGCTCTGAGCTTCTTTTTCCCGAGCATTCCGGGAATCACCTCCTTGCCGAAGTCCATCTCGCTTCCGCCCATCGCCTCTTCGAGAATTTTTCTTGAGAACACATAGATGCCCATCGACGCCATGCAGTATCCCGCGGGATCGGGATTTTTTATGTCTGAAATCACGCTTGGGCTCACGAGGAAAGAGTCTATAACCGCGGGATCTTTGGGCTTTTCGGCGAATTCGACTATGTTGAGATCCTGGTCGACCTTCATGACGCCGAGGTTCGGAGCCTCCGAGCGCGGCATTGGTTTCGCCGCGATGGTGATGTCCGCTCCGCTTTCAATGTGGGCGTTTATCATCTTGGTGAAATCCATCTGGTAGAGCTGGTCTCCGGAGAGGATGAGATAGTAGAGGTTTTCGCCCTGGTAGCGCTCGAAATGGTGCATGTTTTTGCGCACGGCGTCGGCGGTGCCCTGATACCAGCTTCCTCCGGAATCGGTCTGCTCGGCGGCGAGAATATCCACGAACCCCTGTCCGAAAGAATCGAATTTATAGGTCTGCTGGATATGCTTGTGAAGCGAAGCTGTGTTGAATTGGGAGAGGAGATATATGTGGTCGTAGCCCGAATTTATGCAATTGCTTATCGGGATGTCAACGAGCCTGTACTTCCCCGCTAGCGGAACCGCCGGCTTGCAGCGGTATTTTGTCAGGGGATAGAGGCGCGTCCCGCGCCCGCCGCCCATGATTATGCTGATTACGTTGTGTCTTGTCATATTTCGGAATTTTAGGCGATGGCGTTTTTGACCCGCAATACGCGCGGGAGTTCCGGAAAGGCGGCCCGATCTGCGAAACCTCCCCCTCCGCAAAAACGCGGGAATTTTTATCATTATAACCCCCGCAGTTTGCAGGGGATTATCGCATTTCCCCTCCGCAAATCCAGCTTTTTTTGATTATATTTCCGTTAGAAGAAATTCAAACATAAGGCGGCCGCAACAGTAGGCGAACCCTTTACGGGCGCAAGGCGCGCCAGCCATGGGAAGTGCTTGAATAGCCAATCCCCTCCCAATTGCCCCCCGCTTTCGGGTTTAGGGCATGTTCGAGCGAGTATGGAAGACCGGAAATGGCGCGCGGCGCGCACTCCCGCGGGGACTCGAACCCCGATTAACGGTACCGGAAACCGTTGCTCTATCCATTGAACTACGGGAGCGTAAGAAAAAAGTGAAAGCTTGCCGAGGCTCTCAAACGCGGCAGGCATACCGCAAATTTCAGGAAAAGAATCTCAAAACAATCCGAGTTGTCTTGCAAGCGCAAAAAAATCGCCCATTCTATTTTTTTAGTTTTATGAGCCGGCAAAATATGTAATGTAATCGGGTTATGGCCGCCAAAATTTTCGCAATAGCAAACCAGAAGGGGGGAGTCGGCAAGACTACCACCGCAGTCAATCTCGCCGCGGGGCTCGCGAGGCGCAGGGTTAGAACGATTCTCGTCGACATGGACCAGCAGGCGAGCGCCACGAGCGCGCTCGGATACGAAAAGACGCGCGGGGCGAGCCTGTATCAGGTTCTCCACGGCGAGGGATCGGCGCGCGACAAGCTCGTGCAGACGCAGCGTCAGAATCTGTGGCTGATTCCCTCCGAGACGGACATGTCGGCGATTGAAGTGGAGCTCTCGGGGAGCGAAAACTACCTTGTGCGCCTGCGCGACTGCCTCGCGCCGCTGAGGGACTGCGGCGAATTCGACGCGATAGTAATCGACGCCCCGCCGTCTCTCGGGCTGCTGTCGATGAATTCGCTGGCGGCGGCGGACTACCTGCTGATCGCTCTCCAATGCGAGTATCTGGCGATGGAGGGCCTCGGGCAGATAATGGGGGTCGTTGAGCAGCTGCGGAGCGCGGGGGTCAGCGACTCGCTCGAAGTCGGCGGGGTGGTGATGACGATGTACGACTCGCGCACGAACCTTTCCAAGCAGGTTTTGAGCGAAGTCAAAAACTATATGGGCCCGCTCGTGTTCAAGACGCTCATACCGCGCACGGTGAGGCTCGCGGAAGCGCCGAGCTTCGGCAAGACGATATTCGAATACGCCAAGTGGAACGAGGGCGCGTTCGCCTACGAAAAGCTCGCGAAGGAAGTGGACAGGCGCTTCGGGCTGCGCGCGTGAGAGTATGGATTTGCCAAAATACATAAAGAGGCTGTTCAAGCCGTCGGTGGCGCGCCGGGCAAAAGCCATGCGGCGGGCGAAAAAGGCGAGGTCGAACGCCGCCGCTGAGGCCGAAAAGAAAGCCTTTTCAAAGTTGGAAAAAAGCCTCGGGTACAAATTTTCCGACAAGTCGATTTTGAGGGAGGCGCTAACGCACCCCGGGGCGGTCGGATTTTCAAAGGGCAAGATAAAGTCGAACCAGCGGCTGGAGTTCCTCGGCGACGCAATATTGCAGTCGATAATAACCGATACGGTATTTAAAAAATTCGAGGAGCTCGACGAGGGCGACCTGACGAAAATCCGCATTGCGCTGACGCAGGGCGTGTTTTTAAGCGATCTTTCGGAGCACATCGGGATTCCCGAATGCCTGATTTTGCCGAAGGGCTGCGAGTGCCTGCGCAGCTGCGCGAGCGCCGCGGAGGACGCTTTCGAGGCGGTGGTCGGGGCGATATACATGGACAGCTCCTTTGAAAAGGCGCAAAAAGTCGTGCTCTCGTGGTACAAGAGGAAGCTCGACGACCTCCCCGACCTCGTGAGCCAGCAGAACCCGAAGGGCGCGCTCCAGGAGCTCGCCGCCAAAAGGGGAGACAAAATAGTCTACAAAATGCTCGGGCAGACGGGCCCCGACCACAGCAAGGTATTTGAGGTCGAGGTCGAAATAGGCGGAAAGGCGTACGCGAGGGCGTCGGCAAGCTCAAAAAAATCCGCCGAGACCAAGGCCGCGCGCGCGTCCCTGAAAGACTACGCCGCGGACTGCGCGGCTTCCGGCGGGGGCGATTCCCCCGCGGCCGCCGGCGGAGACGCAGCGTAACCAGAGCGCAAAAAGCCGAAAGCCGAGCGGCAGAAAAAGCAATAGTTTTGGGAATTTCCGCCGATGGCATATTTTCATCGGATTGCAGAAACATGAGGGTAGCTCGTCCCAGGAAAGGCTCCGCTTTTTACCCCGACGTCGCGCAGGCGGCGTGGGGGGTTTTGTGCGCGCGAATCGCGCGAGCGGACGGCGCGGGGCTTGCGATAGCTGTTTTGGATTCCGCGGCGGAGTGCGAATTTTTCTATCCGAAGCTGAAATATTTTTTGGAGCTCGACGGAAAGCCGTTTGAAATAAGAATGCTGCCCGGCCCGCCGCGCGCCGCCGACAGCGACGCGGCGCGCTTCGACGCCGCCTGCGAAAGAATCGGGACGCTGCGCGCGATGGCGGACGCCGGTCGGGAGGGCCGCCCGCAGCTATTTGCCGTGGCGACGGCGGAGGCTCTATTCGCGCCCGCCCCCAGCCCGTCCGCGGCGGTTCCGCTGGAAATATCCGCCGGCATGAAAATCTCGCCGCGCGAGCTCCGCGAAAAGCTCGCCGCGTTCGGATACTACAACGAAACCCTCTGCGAGGCGCCCGGGCAGTTCGCGGCGCGCGGCGGGATTCTGGACGTCTACCCCGTCTCCGCCGACGCCCCCGTCAGAATCGACTTTTTCGGCGACGAAATCGACGCAATCCGGAAGTTCGACCCCGACACGCAGCTTGCGGACGCGAAAATTTTTTCCGCCGCGATAGACCCGATTCCCGAAACATTCGGAGCGGACGGCGGGGCGTGGAACGCGCTCGACTACCTCGGGAAAAGACGGGCGGACTGGATATTTTTCGAGCCCTCCGCGATAGCGGCGCGCTCGCCCGACCTGTTTCTCGAGCCGGAGGACGGAAAGATCCGCCACCGCGGATTCGGGGAGGTTTTCGCGCGCGCGGGGGACGGATTTTTCGCGGTGTCGGCGCTCGAAACTCCGGCGGAATCGTTCGAGGGGGCGGAAAAAAAGATTTTCCGCGCGGACGGGCTCGACGGAATCTCCGCCATAGACGCCGACGGGGAGATCGGCGGGGACAGGTTTGAGTCCGAAACGCGCAGCAGGATAAAGTTCGCGGAGAAGCTCGCGGAGTGGGCGGAAGAGGGCGTCGACGTGTTCATAGCCTCCGACGGGAGCGGCGACGAGCGGCTCGCTGGGGGGATTTTCGAGGCCGCCGGAAAAAAGTTCAAGGGCGCGTTTGTGCCGTCCGGATTCGGCGAGGGGTTTGTAGTGCGCGACTTCGGCGAACTGCGCCCCGATTGGAAAATCCTCTCCAAAGGCGCAGCGGGCGCGGCGTTTGTCGGCGCGCGGGAGCTCTTCGGCAGGCGGCAGAAAACGCGCCTCGAGCCGCGCCGCAGAATGCTTTCGCGCAGGGCGCAGGTCGACCAGCTGCTCGACTTCTCCGAGTTGTGCGAAGGCGACTACGTCGTGCACCTCGGGCATGGAATATGCCGCTACCACGGAGTGGCGAAGCTCGAAACCGACGGCGGTAGCGAAGAGGCCATAAAGCTCGAATTCGAGGACGGGGCGATGCTGTATCTGCCGCTGCACAAGTCGCACCTGCTCAGCCGCTACATAGGCCTCGACAAGCGCCACCCCAAACTTTCGCGGCTCGATTCAAAGTCGTGGACGAAAGTCAAGACCGCCGCCGAGCTCGCCGCGCTCGACTACGCCGCCGAGCTGCTGGAAATGCAGTCGCGGCGCGAAATCGCAAAGGGGTTCGCCTTTCCGGAGGACGACGAATGGCAGAGGGACTTTGAGGACTCCTTCGAATACGCCGAAACCCCCGACCAGCTGCGCGCCGCCGCGGAGGTCAAGGCGGACATGGAGTCGGAAAAGCCGATGGACAGGCTGCTGTGCGCGGACGTGGGCTTCGGAAAGACGGAAATCGCGATGAGGGCGGTTTTCAAGTGCGCCATGAGCGGCAAGCAGGCGGCTGTCCTCTGCCCCACGACGGTTCTGTGCCAGCAGCACTTTATGAATTTCCGCCGGAGGTTCGGGGGATACCCGATAGTCGTCGAAATGCTCTCGCGCTTCCGTTCCAAGGCCGAGGCCGACAAGATAAAGGCGCAGCTTGCCGCGGGCAAAATCGACGTGCTCATAGGCACGCACGCCATGCTTTCGGACTCTGTGGTTTTCAAGGATTTGGGACTGCTCGTGATAGACGAGGAGCACCGCTTCGGCGTCCGCCACAAGGAAAAGATAAAAAAGCTGCGCGCCGGCCTCGACGTGCTCTCGATGAGCGCGACCCCCATACCCCGCACGCTCTACTTCGCGATGATGGGCGCGCGCTCCATGAGCCTTATGGAAACGCCCCCCAAAGACAGGTTTCCGGTGGAGACTTTCGTGCGGGAATACTCCCCCGAGACCGTGAGGAGCGCGGTTGAGCGCGAGGTCGCGCGCGGGGGGCAGGTTTTCTACCTCCACAACCGCGTCAAGACGATTGCCGAAACCGCCGAAGGGCTGCGCAAAATGTTCCCGAACCTGCGAATCGGCGTCGGCCACGGCCAGATGTCGGAGCAGGCTCTCGAGAAGCTGATGGCGGACTTCATAGGCGGCAAATACGACATTCTAGTCTGCACGACCATCATAGAGTCGGGATTGGACATACCCAACTGCAACACCATAATAATAGAGGGCGCGGACAAGTTCGGGCTCGCCCAGCTCTACCAGCTGCGCGGGCGCGTGGGGCGGTTTACGCGCCGCTCCTACGCGTGGCTGCTGCTGCACCGCCACGCGGGGCTCGTGGAAAGCGCGCGCAAGAGGCTCGGGGCCATCCGCCAGTACAACAAGCCCGGGGCGGGATTCAGAATCGCCACGCGCGACCTCCAGCTGCGCGGCTGCGGGAACCTGCTCGGGGCAAAGCAGAGCGGGCACATCGCGGGGGTTGGATTCGACCTTTACTGCGCGCTGTTAAAGCGCAGCATATCCCTGCTGCGCGGAGAGAAGACCTCCAACGTCCTCCGCGCGCGCGTGAACCTCGACTTCGTGCACCTCGGCGAGGGCGAAAAAGCGGCTGTGGACGCCTCGCAGGCTGAAAACTACTTTCAGGAAATCCGCATGAGGGAAATTTCGGACGGGAATCCGGAGAAAGTCCGCGCCTACATTCCCGAAAGCTACATTCCCCAGACCCAGCTTAGAATCGACCTGTACCGCAGGCTCTCGATGGCGTCCTCCGAAAGGGAGCTCGACGCGCTGCTCGCGGAGGCGAAAGACCGCTTCGGCGCCCTTCCCGACCCCGTGAAATTCTGCTTCTACGCCGAGCGCATAAGGGTTCTGGCGGAGGCGGCGGGCGCGCTCGGCGTGGAGGCGCAGGGCGAGCGGCTCAAAGTCCTGCTGCCCGCCCCCAACGGCGGAGAATACGCCAGAATCGGCGGGCATTTTCCCATCTTGACGAAACGGCGGGCCGTCGCCAAACTTCAAGAGATTGAAAAATTTTTGAAATACACCCTTCCAAGCATAAGGAAACAATGAAAACAGCATTTAAAACCGCCGCCGCCGTTTTATCGGCGGCCCTCGCGTCGGCGGCATGCGCGCAGGGGCTGCTCGGCAACGCGGGATTGCAGGAAACGGGCTCCAACGGCATACTCGCCGTCGTCGAAGACCGCGTCATAACGCGCGACGAAGTTATGAGGGAAGTCGCGCCGTTCATTCCCCAGATACGCCAGAAGTCGCTTTCGGAATTCGAGTTCAACAAGAGGGTCGGCGACTACATCAGGGAAATCGTCCAAAACATGGTTGACCGCGAGCTCATCGTAAAGGAGTTCCGCGACAAGGGCATGACAATCCCCCAGAGCTTCCTCGACTCGCACTTTGAGGACTATATAAAGAAAGAGTTCAACGGCGACCGCGCGGAGTTCATAAAATTCGTGCAGGCGCAGGGGAAAACGATAAAGCAGTTCAGGCAGGACCAGGAAAAGGATCTGATAGTCGGATACATGCAGAGCAACAAGCGGCAGACCGTCGCGGAAATCAGCCCCAAAAAGATAAAGGACTATTACGAGGCCAACAAGTCCAAGTGGTACACCCCCGCGAGCGCGAAAATCAGCCTGATCACCCTCAAAACGGGCAGAACCGCGACGCTGGAGGAAAACAGGAAACTCGCGAAGGAGATAGTCGCAAAATACAACGCCGGCGAAAAGTTTTCGGACCTCGCGCGCAAGTACAGCAAGGACGACAGCTCCGCAAAGGGCGGCGAATGGGGATGGTACAAAAAGGGCGAGCTCAACCCGCTCCTCGACAAGCAGGCGTTTTCGATAGAGGCGGGCAAAATCACCGAGCCCGTTGAAATCGGCGACATGATATTCATACTGAAAGTCGAGGAAAAAAAGCCCGACGGCATAAGCCCCATCGACGACGTGCGCGAGCAGATCGAATGGACCATCGCCGAGCAGAACGGGCGCGAGACGTACAACAAGTGGGTCGAGGGGCTGCGCAAAAAAGCCTTCATAAAATACTACAAATAGCGCCTCCCCCTCCCTACCGGCCCCGCGCGGCGGCCGCCGCGCGGGTTTTGTTTTTTCTCGACTGCCGCGCCCGGAGGGATTTAAATATCCCCCATGAAAAAGCGTTTTTCAAAAGTCGATCCCGCCGCTTTCGAATCCGAAATCGGCTCCAAAAAAACGGGGCTATTCATCCTCCGAAACGAAAACGGCATGGAAATGTCCGTGACGAATTTCGGCGCGCGCGTGGTGGAGCTATTCGCGCCCGATAGAAACGGCGATTTCGCCGACGTCGTCCTCGGGCACGCGACTCTCGAAAAATACGTCAACTTCACGGGCGAAAGGTTTTTCGGCGCGACCATCGGACGCTTCGGCAACAGGATAGCGAACGCCCGCTTTTCGCTCGGCGGCAGGGAATTCAAACTGCCGCAAAACGACGGCAAAAACTGCCTGCACGGCGGCGCCGCGGGGTTCGACATGAAAGTGTGGGACGTGCTTGAAGCGGCGCCCGACATGCTCAAACTCGGGCTCGTGTCGCCGGACGGCGACGAGGGGTTCCCCGCGGAGCTCAAAGTGCGCATGACATACCGCCTGACCTCCGACAACCGCTTTGAGGTCGAGCACGTCGCCCAGTCCGACGCCGACACAGTTGTAAATCTTACCCACCACTCATTTTTCAACTTGCGCGGCGAGGGCGACGGCGACGTAAATTCGCACGTCATGCAGATAAACGCCGACAAGTACACCCCCGTGGACGAAACCCTGATCCCCACGGGCGAAATCGCCGGCGTGGAGGGAACCCCCTTCGACTTTCGCGAGCCGCACGCGATAGGCGAGCGCCTCGGCGACGACGACGAACAGCTGAAGCTCGGGCGCGGCTACGACCACAACTGGGTCGTCAACCGCAAATTCCCCGAGGCGCTCGAATTGGCCGCGCGCGTATTCGAGCCCGAAAGCGGCAGGGAGCTTGAAGTCTACACGACGGAGCCAGGAATGCAGTTCTACGGCGGAAACTTCCTCAACGGGGAAATCGGCAAGAGCGGCAGGCCGTACTCTTTCAGAGGGGCGTTCGCTCTGGAAACGCAGCATTTTCCGGACAGCCCCAACCGCCCGAATTTCCCGTCAACGCTCCTGCGCGCGGGCGAAAAATACTGCCACGTCTGCTCGTACAACTTCTCGGCGAAGTGAGCGATGGACGGCACCATATTCAGCGTAGAGGAGTTCGCCGTAAACGACGGCCCGGGAATCAGGACGACGGTCTTTCTAAAAGGCTGCCCCCTGCGCTGCCGGTGGTGCCACAATCCCGAGGGCATGGCTTTCGCGCCCCAAATCCTCAAAAAGAAAAACGGCGCGGAGGAAACCTGCGGGGAGAGGGTGTCGCCGCGGGAGCTCGCCGGCAGGCTGCTGCGCAACGAGCGCATATTCAGAATGAACGAGGGCGGAGTCACCTTCACGGGCGGGGAGCCGCTCGCGCAGCCGCAGTTTCTGTTTGAGACTATGGCGCTGCTGAAAGGCCGCGTCCACATCGCGCTGGAAACGAGCGCGCACGCCCCTCCCGAAATCTTCCGAAGGGCGGCGGAGCTCGCGGATCTGATTCTGATAGACTGCAAGTCGTGCGATCCGGAAATCCACAAAAAATTCACGGGCGTCGGCAACGCGCGGATTCTCGAAAACCTGAAATACCTATGCGGCTCGGGTGCGGAGTTCGTCGCGCGCGTACCGCTGATCCCCTCGGTAAACGACACGCGCGAAAACATGTCGAAGCTTTCGGAAATCCTGCGCGGCGCAAAAAGCCTGAGGCGCGTGGAGCTTTTGAGGTACAATAAAATCGCCGGAGCCAAGTATTATATGCTTGGCAAAACCTATTCTCCGGGATTTGATGCAAACAAGACACCCGAGATTTGGGACGAATTCACAAAAAATGGCATACCTTTCATAGTCCTATGAACGAGCGTATAAAAAACCTGAAAAAATATACGACAATCGACAAGCTCCACCGCGGCCTGCGCAGGAGCGCGGCGGAGGCGGGAATCGCCGAACTGCCGGAAGATTTCAGGGCGGCGGGAATGCCCTTCCAGGAGAGGGCGGGCAATATGCTCTCCGCTTTTCTCGACGCCGAAAAGCCGGTGTTTCTCCCGGGCGAGAAAATCGTCTTCACCCGCACAATAAAAGACATCCCCGACTACGTGACTCCCTCCGAATGGGAGGAGATAAAAAAAGCGCATTTCGTCCACGAAAAAGGGGAGGTGTTCAACATTTCCGCCGACTACGAGGGGATTCTGCAAAAGGGCTTGGAGGCGCGGAGGGCGGAATTTGAAAGGCTCGCCGAATCGTCCGGCGGGGAGAAAAAGATTTTCGCGGAATCGGTCGAAAAGGTCCTCGCCGCCCTGCAAAGGCTCATCGGAAGATACGCGGACGAGGCCGAAAGGCTCGGGCTCTCCGAAGAGGCCGCCACCCTGCGCGCCGTCAGGAACGATCCCCCCAAAACCTTCCGCCAGGCGCTCCAGCTGCTGCGCGCCGTCCACTTCGCGATATGGGCGTCGGGCAGCTACCACAACACGCTCGGCAGGATAGACCAATACCTGTACCCGTTCTACAAATCGGACATCGAATCAGGCGGGCTCGACGGCGGCGGCGCGTTCGAGCTTTTGGAGGAATTTTTCCTCGCCTGCAACCGCGACAGCGACCTGTACGTGGGAATGCAGCAGGGAGACAACGGGCAGAGCGTCGTGCTCGGCGGCAGAAACCTCGATGGGAAAAGCGTGTACAACGAGCTCTCCGAAATGGCGCTGAAAGCAAGCTACGAGCTCGCGCTCATAGACCCGAAAATCAACATGAGGGTAGACGCGAACACCCCCCTCGAAATTTTCGAGATGGGCTCGCGGCTAACGAAAATCGGACTCGGATTCCCCCAGTACTCGAACGACGACATCGTAATTCCCAGCCTCGTGGAGAAGGGGTACGACCCCGCCGACGCCTGCGAATACGTCGTCGCCGCCTGCTGGGAGTTCATCATACCCAAGTGCGCGCTCGACGTGCCGAACATCGACGCCATGTCGCTTGCGGACTGCGTGAACGAATGCGTCGCCGACCTCGAGATCTGCGAAAAATTCGACGACTTTTACGCGCTCGTAGAGCGCGAAATCCGAAGGCGCGCCGCCGCGATGGGCGAAAGGCACAAAAACATATTCATGAAGCCCTCGCCCATAATGTCAGCATTCTCGCAAGGCGCGCTCGAAAGCGGCCGCGACATTTCCTTCGGGCTTAAATACAACAACTACGGCGTGCACGGGACGGGCATCGCGACGGCGGTCGATTCGCTCGCGGCGATAAAAAAATACTGCTTCGACGAAAAGTCGGTCGGCAAGCGCGAACTCATCGACGCGCTCAAAAGCGATTTTGAAGGGAACGAAAACCTTCTCAAAAAGCTGCGGCAGCAAGCCCCGAAAATGGGGACGGACGACGACTTCGCCGACGCGCTCGCCGTCAGGCTGCTCGATTCCTTCGCCGGCGCGTTCAAGGATATGCGCAACGACAGGGGCGGCCGCTACCGCGTAGGGACTGGATCCGCGATGTTCTACATCGCCCACGGCAGGGGGCTGGGCGCCACGGCGGACGGCAGGCGCAAAGACGAAGTCCTGCCCGCGAACTACTCGCCGTCGCTCTTCATAAAGCAAAAGGGCCCGATATCAGTGGTGAAATCCTTCGCAAAGCCGCACCTCAAAAACGTTGCAAACGGCGGGCCGCTCACGCTCGAATTCGACAGCTCGGTATTCAGAAACGACGAATCCGTCAGGAAGCTCGCGATGCTCGTGCGGACATTCATAGCCCTCGGCGGGCACCAGCTTCAGCTCAACACCGTGGACAGGGACAAGCTCCTCGACGCCAAGGCGCACCCCGAAAAATACCCGCACCTCATCGTGCGCGTATGGGGGTGGAGCGGCTACTTCGTCGAGCTCGACGAATGCTACCAGGACCACGTGATAAGGCGGATTGAATTCGCCCTGTAATTCGGGAGCGCGCATTATGAAGGAAAAAGCAAAAGGGTTCATGTTCTACGTCGCGCTCGTAGCGTCTCTGGGCGGGTTTCTGTTCGGCTTCGACACCGTGGTCGTGTCGGGCGCGGAAAAGGGGATTCAGGCATACTACGGGCTCTCCGGCTGGCTGCACGGCTTTACGATGGCGGTGGCGCTCTTCGGCACCATCGCGGGCGCGCTCTTCTGCGGCCGCCCCGCCGAAACATTCGGAAGGCTCGCGAGCCTTAAAGCCATCGCGTATCTGTATCTCTTCTCCGCGCTCGGGTGCGCGCTCGTGACAAACTGGTGGGCGCTCGTGTTCTTCCGCTTCATGGGCGGCGTGGCGGTCGGCGCCTCGAGCGTCGTGGGCCCGATGTACATAGCCGAAATCGCGCCTTCTGACTGGAGGGGCAGGTTTGTGGCGTTCTTCCAGTTCAACATAGTCCTCGGGCTCGTGACGGCGTACGTCTCAAACTGGTGGCTCAGCGGGCTCGGCCTGCAAGACGACTGGCGGTGGATGCTCGGGGTGCTCGCGATTCCCTCGGCGCTATTTGCCGCGCTGCTTTACACCATACCCGAAAGCCCGAGGTGGCTCGTGCTCAAAGGGCGCAAATCCGAGGCGGAGAGCGTCCTCGAAAAAATCGGAGATTCCGACGCCGGAGTGGCTCTCGCGCAAATAGAGGCTTCCGTGTCCGAGTCCGCAGAGTCGGAGCCCCTCTTCCAAAAGAAGTATTGGAAGCCGATTCTCATAGCGTTTTTCGTGGCCACTTTCAACCAGCTCTCGGGCATAAACGCCATCAACTATTACGCCCCGAGAATCCTCGAAACCGCCGGCGTATTCCGCGAGTCCGCCCTGCTGCAATCCATATTCATAGGGCTGACAAACCTCGTGTTCACGATGTTAGGCATGGTTCTGATAGACAAGTTCGGGCGCAAAAACCTGCTCTACGTCGGCTCCGTATTCATGACCGCGGCCCTCCTCTCCGTCGCCGCCGGATTTGAATTCAAGTCGCTCGGCGGCTATTACATGCTATTTTCGCTGATGCTGTTTATCGCGGCGTTCGCGATGTCGCTCGGGGCGGTGATATGGGTTCTGATTTCGGAGGTTTTCCCCACGAGCGTACGCGCGAAGGGGCAGGTTTTCGGGAGCATGACGCACTGGACGTGGTGCGCGCTGCTGACGTGGGTTTTCCCGATCCTCGTCGAGAGCGGGCTGTCGGTTCCGACATTCTGCTTCTTCGCGCTGATGGCGGCCCTTACGTTCGCATTCGCAATGAAGCTGCCCGTGACGAAAAACAAGTCGCTCGAAGAAATCCAAAGGGAATTGACGTAGCCCCCGCCTGTTCAATTCGCGCGCTCCGCAAAGAGAAAAAAAGCCCCGCAAAAGTGGGGCTTTTCCGCGCGTGCAAACGGGGCTGATTCCGGAGAGCGAAGCATTCGGACGCCTTCGCGGGGGGAGTATTGGCTTGACAGTTTGCCGCGTTTGAAAATCCTTTTACGGTTCAGCTGTAATATAATAATGGAAATTTCAAAAGCGTACAATCCTTCGGAAGTAGAAGACAAGTGGTATGGGAAGTGGGTCGAGTCGGGCTGCTTCAAGGCCCGCAAGGCGGCGCGCGGCGAGGCGTTCTCGATAGTAATCCCCCCGCCAAACGTCACGGGGGTGCTCACGATGGGGCATGTGCTCAACAACACGATTCAGGACATCCTCATACGCCGCGCGCGCCAGCTCGGGAAGAACGCCGTGTGGATTCCGGGCACCGACCACGCGGGCGTCGCGACGCAGACGAAGGTGGAAGCCTATCTGCGCAGGGAAAAGCACACTTCCGCAAAGGAGCTCGGGCGCGAGAAATTCGTCGAAATCGCAAAGCGGTGGCGCGACAAGCACGGCGGAATAATCATAGAGCAGCTCAAAAAGCTCGGGGCGTCCTGCGACTGGGACAGGCTCGTGCACACCCTCGACGACGGCTACTCAAAGGCGGTCCTTACGGCTTTCGTGAAACTCTTTAAAGAGGGCTACATATACCGCGGCAAGCGCATGGTCAACTGGTGCCCCGCCAACCTGACCGCCCTATCCGACGAGGAGGTCGTGATGGTCCACTGCAAGAGCAAGCTCTACAAGATGAAATACGAGCTCGCCGGACAGCCCGGGACATACCTGCAAATTTCCACAACCCGCCCCGAAACCATCATGGGCGACAGCGCTGTTGCGGTAAACCCCAGGGACGAACGCTATGCGCACCTCGTCGGCAAACGCGCCATACGCCCCTTCCCGCGCGCGGAAATACCGATCATCGGGGACGAATATGTGGATATGTCATTCGGTACGGGCGTACTGAAAGTCACCCCCGCGCACGACCCCGCCGACTTTGAAATAGGCCTGCGCCACAACCTCGAAGTGATAGAGGTTATGAACCCCGACGGCACGATGAACGCGCTCGCGGGCAAGGATTTTGAGGGGCTCGACAGGTTCGAGGCGCGCGAAAAGGCGGTCAAAAAGCTCGACGAGCTCGGCCTGCTCGTGGCGGTCGAGGACTACGAAAACAACGTGGGCTACTCCGAGCGCGGAAACGTCCCGATAGAGCCGCGCCTCTCCGACCAATGGTTCATGCGCTATCCGAAGGTGAAGGAGGCGAAAGCCGCGGTGGAGTCGGGCGCGATAAGGTTCTGGCCGCAGCGCTGGGAGAAAACCTACACCCACTGGCTCGACAATATCCGCGACTGGTGCATTTCGCGCCAGATATGGTGGGGGCACAGGATTCCGGTATGGTACAGGAAGGGCGTCGAAAACCCCGACATAAACGACCCCGAACAGGTGCACGTCTCCGTCGAAGGCCCCTCCGACCCCGAGAACTGGACGCGCGATGAAGACTCCCTCGACACTTGGGCGAGCTCGTGGCTCTGGCCGTTCGCGACGATGGGCTGGCCGGACGAAGACAAAATGCGAGAGCTCGAAATGGACAAGTTCTACCCCACCTCCGACCTCGTCACGGGTCCCGACATCATATTCTTCTGGGTCGCCCGAATGATAATGGCGGGCCTCGAATTTCTCCCGGGGCCGATGAGCTCGCGCATACCGTTTAAAAACGTCTATTTTACGGGAATCATACGCGACATGAAGGGGCGAAAGATGTCAAAGAGCCTCGGCAACTCCCCCGATCCCCTCGACATAATCGCCCGCTACGGGGCGGACGGCCTGCGCTTCGGCGTCATGAACTGCGCGCCGCAGGGCCAGGACATACTGTTTAGCGAAGAGCGCGTGGAGCTGGGGCGCAACTTCTGCAACAAGCTCTGGAACGCCTGCCGGTTCAGGCAGATGGCGGGGGGCGCTGCGGACAATTCGTCGATAGAGGCGATAGCCGCGCGCATAGACACCTCCAAGCTCGACGCGAACGACCACGCCATACTCGCCAATCTGCGCAAGTGCTCCGAAAACGTCGCGAGGGACTACGAAGCCTACCAGTTCAACTCCATAACGCAGGAGCTCTACGCATTCTTCTGGAACGATTTTTGCGGCTGGTACCTCGAAGTTTCCAAGGCGCGCATGGCGGACGAAAGCGCAAAGTCGACGGTGCTCGCCGTCCAGGATTTGTGCCTGCGCCAGACATTGCTTTTGCTGCACCCGTTCATGCCGTTCATCACCGAGGAACTCTGGCACTCTATGGGCTTCGGCCGCGAGGGGGAATTCATACAAAACCAGTCCCCCGAATACGCAGAAAAACTCGAAGGCCTCGGCGTCTGCGCGGACGAGGGCGCGGCGGCGGACGTCGAAAAGCTCAAGGATTTCGCCACGAAGTCCCGCGCGCTCAAAGCGCAGGCAAAGCAGGCTTCGCGCAAGGACTCCAAGCTGCGCGCGGTATGCGACTCCGGCGGCTCGAAAAGGCTGCTTTTGGAAAATTTGGAAAACCTCAAAAAGCTGATAGGAGCCTCGGAAATATCGATAGTCGATTCCTTCGACGGCCCCGCGCAGATTACGGAACTCGGAACCGTCTACATAGACGCGGGAGCTTCGGCGGCGGACGGAGAAGACCTCAAAAGGCTCGAAAAGGAGCTCGAAAAGCTCCGCGCGGCGGAGAAATCCGCCGAAGCGAGGCTCTCCAACGAAGCTTTCATATCCAAGGCTCCGCCGAAAGTCATAGAGGGCGCGAAAAGGCAGCTGGAAGACTGCCGCGCGAAAATCGCCGAAATTTCGAGGCTGATGGGGCGATGACCTCCAAAAGCGCCCCTCCGCGGGATACCGCTTTTAAGCCCGCAAAAAAACCGCGCCGTCCTGCGGCGCGTTTTTTTTGCGCAATGCCGAAGAAGTCCGCCGCCGCGGGGCAATCCGTCGCGCGGCAAACTAAGCGGGCTTTTAAGCGCGCCCCTCCGCCGGCGGACGGCAAAAATCCCCCGCAATCAAAAAAACGGGCAAACCGCGCGAAATTGGCTGCGCGGGTCGGGAAAGAAAACGCCCTCACCTCCGCGCAAAAACCGCAACTCAAAAACCCTAAACAAACACGCCGTCCGGAGTGCGCAAACGCGTTTGCCCCGCCGCCGCGCGCCCGCGCTCAGCGCAGGCGGGAATTTTTTGAGAATCCATCGAGCAGCGCTTTAAGGCGTGGATTGTTCAAATCCTTTTCCTTCTCGTTTACGTCGTCGGAATGCTCGGGGGAAAATCCGTCGAACGTCTCGCGGAAGGCATGGTTTGCCCAGCTCCACCCGCGCGACTCGAAAAATTCCATGCAGTCGCGCAGATACCGCCAGCCGTTCGGCGCCCAGCGGACGAGCCCGAATTCTCCCAAAAATATCTTCGCCCCGTATTTGTCCTCAAAGTCAGTCACGGGCTTGAGCTCGCGCGCAATGTCGGCTTTGGAAAACTTTTTCGATGGATACTTTACCGTCCTGCCCGCGCGCATGTCATCCATCGTAGTTCCCGACTGTATCCCCTGGTGGGTGTACTCGTGGGGGCGGTACATGTGAACGGAATACAAAATGTCTTTCATCGGGAACGGCCGCAGACGCTTGAACGAACTCGGGTTGTTCCACCCGTCGCTCGCCACCACCAGCGGCTTGTCGGGGTCGATTTCCCTAATCGCCTTCGCCGCGGCATATTGGAGTTTCAGATAGTCAACCTCTGGATTCGGGAGCGCCTGGACGGGCTCGTTGATAATGTCGTACGCAAATATCGCCTTTTCGCCCTTAAAAGCCCGCGCGAGCCTCTTCCACACTTCAACAAAATGTTCGGCGTATTCGGGCTCGTAAAACATCATCATGTTGTTGTCCTTGTCGACGCCTCCGGTCGGGGTGTGCATTTCCACCACGATTTTTATGCCGTACTTGCGCGCGAGCCCCGCGAGATTTTTGAGCTTGGCGATTTCGCCGCCGATCCATTTGTCGTAGTCGGCCTTGTCGCGGTTTTCGCCCGGGCGCTTGTAGTTCCGGCTTATCTGCCAGCGGATGAGATTGGCGTTCCACGAAGCCAAATCCGCTATGTCCTTTTCGTCGTATTTGAAACACGAAACGAGGTTCATTCCCCGCATTTTCGGCGCGTCCGCAACGCCTGGCGAATACTCAGCCTTAAAACCGTCGGAAACCTCCGGGACGGGCTCGAAAACCTGCGCCGCAAACGCGGCGGGAGCGCACGCCGCGGCGAAAACCGCGGCAACTTTAAACAGAAAAATCGGCGTATTCATATGGCAATGCTAATAAACGCTTGCGGAAATGTCAAACCGTCGCAGACTTTCACCCGAAAAAATGACAAGGGACGCATCATTGGGGGACGCCGCGGCGGCAGCCGCAATATACAACAAATGCGTCCTGGAATCGACCGCGACGTTCGAAACCGACCCGCTCTCCGACGCGCAAATGCGCGCGCGCATGGCGGAAATCATCGGGAGGGGTTTCCCATACATCGCGGGCGAGATCGGCGAGGAATTCGCGGGCTTTGCCTGCGCGCACCCTTGGAGGGAGCGTTCGGCGTACGAAAGAACACTCGAAACCTCGGTGTACGTGGCGGAAAAATTCCGCGGGCAGGGCCTGGGCTCGGAGCTGCTCGGCGGGCTTCTTGAAAGGTGCGAGAAACTCCCGAACGCCCACGCGCTCGTCGCCTGCATAACCTCAGAAAACCTCCCGAGCGTGCGCCTCCACGAAAAGTTCGGCTTCCGGCGGGTTTCGGATTTTCGGGAGGTTGGCTTCAAATTCGGCAGATATCTGGGGGTATCCGACTTCGAGCTGCTGCTGCCGCGCGGATCCGCCCGATAAAAAAGTGTTGATAAAGCCGAATTTTCAATCAAACTGTGCGCTTTTAATCGAATCGGAGAATTTTATAAATGAGTTCCATTCTTATAGGATTGTTCACGCTTATCCTCATCATCGTGTGCCTGTTGCTGGTGCTGGTGATCCTCATGCAGCGCCCCAACGCAAATTCGGGAATGGGCGCCAGCCTCGGCGGAGGCGCGGCGGAGGGCGTATTTGGCGGAGAGACCACCAATGTACTCACAAAGACCACCGTAAAGCTCTGCGTGCTGTTCTTTGCAATATCGGCGGGCCTATACCTCGGCTACATCTATTCATCTGACAAACCCCAGATCCAGAAGGTGCCCTCGATAGTCGCAGTCGCCCCCGAGGCGCAAAAGGGCGACGCCAAGAAGCCCAATCCGCTCGAGGCGATAGCCGAAGACGCAAAATCCGCCGCCCCGAAGGCGGACGCCGCAAAGCCGGCGCAAAGCGCGCCCGCCCCCGCGGCAAAACCCGCCGAAAAGAAATAGCCGTATGCGCAGGCTCTTTGCGGCAATGGTGGGCGCTCTCGCGGCGCTCATTTTTGTTTTAAACGCCCACTCCGCGCCCCGCGGCGGCGCGGACACCAATTCCGTGCGCGCGCTCTCCGGAGAAGAGGCCGCCGAAATGTGGGCGGAGTTCTCGCGCTCCGGAATCGCCGGAGACTACTGCATGGAATTTTCCATAGCCCACCGCCCGCGCCGCGGCGAGGAAACCCGCGCGTTCGGCGAAATCTTCGGCTCGAAAACTCCCGAGGGGTTCGACGCCACGCGCGTGAGAATTTTCACAAAAAAATCCCCCGATGCAGCGCCCGCGTGCGCCGCTGACTTCATACTCAAGAACGACCCCGCCTCCCCCCGCGTATACAGGGTGGAAAACGGAAAGGCGCGCGAGATTCCCCGCGCCGACTGGGCAAAGCCCTTTGTCGACGGTTTTATATACTCGCCTTTCGACCTGCTCATGCCCTACAAATTTTGGAGGCCGAAATACGACGGCCCGGGCAGAATCGGTCAGGCTGTCCATTTTTTCAGGCTCGAGCCTCCAGAAAGCGCGCAGGGGGCGGTCGGCGCCGTCAGGCTCGCGCTCTCGCGGGAGTTTTCATCGCCCGTGCAGGCGCAGGTTCTGGGCGCGGGCTCGCGGCCGGCAAAGACGCTGAAGCTCGCCTCCGTGAAAAAAATCGGCTCCCGCTGGATAATGCGCGAAGCCGAACTGCGCGACGAATCCACCCGCGACAAGGACATTTTGCGCTTCCTGTCGGTTAACTTTTCCGAGAAAATTCCCGCCTCGCTTTTCGACGCGGACTCTCCCGAGCCGCGTCCCAAAAAGCCCGCGATGGAAAAAATCTAAAAAAACCCTTTTGCCGCGCGCAAAAACTTCCGAAAGCATTGCAGGCGGCATTTCGCAATATGGACCCAAGATACTCAAAACTCGCAAAGACCCTCTGCGGGCATTCCGCAAAAATCGCGCAAGGCGAACATGTGCTGCTCGACCTCTCCGAAACGCCCGCCGAGATGGCGGAGGCGCTCATCGCCGAAATCTCCGCGCGCGGCGCATACCCTCACGCCGAAATCTCGAACCCGCGCATAAGCCGCGCCCTCGCGCTCGCCGCAACTCCCGAAAGGCTCGCGGTCGCAGCCGAATGCGCGCTTGAAAAAATCAAAAAAATGGACGCTTACATCGCCATACGCGGGGCGGCCAACATATTTGAAAACTCCGACGTGCCCCAGGCGAACATGGCAAAAATCGCCGCCGCGATGAAGCCCGCCGTGGACTGGAGGGTTAATAAAACCAAGTGGGTGGTGTTGCGCTGGCCGACGCCGGCGATGGCTCAGCAGGCGCAGATGAGCTCGGAGGCTTTCGAGGACTTCTACTTCCGCGTCTGCACTATGGACTACGACAGAATGGAGGAAGGTATGGAGGCCGCCCGCAGGCTGATGGAATCGGCGGACAAAGTTCACATAACCGGCCCGGGGACGGATTTGAGCTTCTCCATAAAGTCAATGCCGGCCATACCGTGCGGCGGGCAGTACAACATTCCCGACGGCGAAATCTTCACCGCCCCCGTCCGCGACTCCGTGGAGGGGACGGTTTCGTACAACGCGCCCACCGTGTACAACGGAATATCGTTCGACTCCATAACGCTGACATTTGAAAAGGGCAAAATCGTAGACGCCAAGGCCGGCGCGAAAACCGCGGCCCTCAAAAAAATACTTTCGAGCGACGAGGGGGCGTCGCGCATAGGCGAATTTGCCATGGGCTTCAATCCGCACATAACCTCCCCCATGCGCGACATACTCTTCGACGAGAAAATCGCGGGCTCCTTCCACTTCACGCCCGGCCAGGCGTACGAAAACGCCGACAACGGCAACCGCTCGCGCATACACTGGGACATGGTGTGCATACAGACGCCGGAGTGGGGCGGCGGCGAAATAAGCTTCGACGGGAAAGTCGTCCGCAGGGACGGGCTGTTCGTCGGGGAGGGAATCGAAAAGCTAAACCCGCAGTATCTGCTCGGATGACGCGCTGAAAATGCCGGAGCGCCTCACATACGTCCATCCCGACGGGTCGGAGCCCATGCGCGCCGACAAGGCGCTCGCCGCGTTCCTGTCGGGCAGAATTTCGCGCTCGCGGCTGCTTGTGAGCTTTTCGGAGGGCAAGGTCATGATGGGCGGAAAACCCGTCGAAAAAAAGCTGCTTTTGCGCGCGGGGGACGCGCTCGAAGTCGGGCTCCCCGAGCCCCCGCCCGACCGCGTGGAACCCGCCGACATACCGGTTGAAATACTCTACGAGGACGACGACGTCGCAGCCGTCAACAAGCCCGCGGGAATGACCGTCCATCCGGGCAGCGGGACGGGCCCCGACACCCTCGTGCACGCGATGCTCTCGCACTGCCCGCTGAGCCTCGCGGGGGGCGCAATGCGCCCGGGCATAGTCCACCGCCTCGACAAGGAAACTTCCGGCGCGATGGTGCTCGCCAAAACCGACAGGGCGTACTACGCCCTCGTGGAGCTGTTTTCGGCGCGCGAAGTCGACAAGGAGTACGCCGCGCTAATCGCCGGAGTTCCGACAGTCCGCAGCGGTTGCATAAAAAAGAACATCGGCCGCCACCCCGCCTTCCGCACAAAAATGTGCGTGTGCGACGCCCCCCTCGGGCGCGACGCGCACACCGAATGGTTCATAGAGGAAAAATTCGGCGCAAAGGCCGCCCTCGTGCGGTGCAAGATATTCACGGGCAGAACCCACCAGATACGCGTCCACATGTCGGATCTCGGTTTCCCCATAATGGGCGACTACGCCTACAAATTCCAGAAGAACAAATTTCGGGAGATCGAGCCGCCCGCGCGCGTGATGCTGCACTCCCGCCGGCTGCGCCTGCCCCACCCCGTCCGAAAGGGGGAGGTAATCGACGTGACCGCCCCGCCGCCGGACGACTTCAAAAAGCTTGCCCAAACCCTGCGGGAAACATACGGTTTTGAAGGATAGCAATGAAAAAGAATCCGCACATAGAAACGCTCGCCGTGCAGGCGGGCTGGGAGCCCAAAAACGGCGAGCCGCGCGTGGCGCCCATCGCCCAGAGCACGACGTTCAAGTACGACACCGCCGAAGAGCTAGCCAGGCTCTTCGACCTCGAAATTCCGGGGCACTTCTACACGCGCCTCTCCAACCCCACGGTGGAGGTTCTCGAAAAGAAAATGGCGGCCCTCGAGGGCGGCGCGGGCGCGATAGCGTGTTCGAGCGGCCAGAGCGCGACCTCCATACTCGTGATGAACCTGTGCGAAGCGGGCGACCACATAGTGAGCGCGGGAACCCTCTACGGCGGAACCTCCAACCTGCTCGCGCACTCTTTTAAAAAATTCGGGGTCGAGACGACTTTCGTAGACCAGAACGCCCCCGAAGATGAAATTTTCGCGGCGGTGCGCCCCAATACCAAGCTGATTTTCGGGGAAAGCCTGTCCAACCCGAGCGTAAAAGTTCTCGATTTTGAAAAGTTCGCGCGCGTCGCCCGCCGCGCGGGGATCCCGTTCGCGGTGGACAACACTTTCCCAACGCCGTGCCTCTGCCGCCCGTTCGACCACGGCGCGAACATCGTCACCCACAGCCTCTCCAAATACGCCGACGGGCACGCGTGCAGCCTCGGCGGAATAGTGGTTGACAAGGGCGACTTCGACTACGAAGCCTCCGGCAAATTCCCGGGGCTCGCGACCCCCGACGAAAGCTACCACGGGCTCGTCTACACAAAGGCGTTCGGGAATCTCGCCTTCACAGCAAAGGCGCGCGCGCACGTCATGCGCGACTTCGGAATGATGATTTCGCCAATGAACGCGTGGCTGACGAACATGAATCTCGAAACGCTGCCGCTCAGAATGCAAAAGCACAGCGAAAACGGCATGAAGCTCGCCGAATACCTGGCATCGCACCCGAAAGTCGAATGGGTCGAATACCCCGGGCTGCCGGGCTCTTCCGAAGCGGAGCTCGCCAAAAAATACCTGAAAGCCTGCGGGGGCGTTATGACTTTCGGCCCGAAAGGCGGGCGGAAGGCCGCGGAAAAGCTGCTCAACTCGCTCGAGCTCGCCGCCCTCGTAATCCACGTCGCCGACGCGCGCACGGGCGTCCTGCACCCCGCGAGCACGACCCACAGGCAGCTCTCCGACGAGGAGCAGCGGGCGACGGGAATCCTCCCCGAGCTCATAAGGGTATCCGTCGGCCTGGAACACATAGACGACATAATCGCCGACTTCGAGCAGGCTCTCGCGAAAATCTGACGCTTTCCGCACGCATTCCTAACGCGCGCGCGGTATCCCGAAATGCGCGGCGCGCGCGGCCGCCGGAAAATTCGCAACGCCCGCCTACGTCGCGAATTTGAACTTATGCGGCGCGAAATTGTCTCAATTTCCGACCGCGCGCGGGCATACCTTTCCGCGAGACACCCAAAGAAAACGACATGAAATCAGCCCAACACTGCGAAAACAAGTACTTCAACAGGGAGCTAAGCTGGCTCGCCTTCAACAGAAGGGTGCTAAACCTGTGCTCCGAGCCCTCGTTTCCCGTCCTCGAAAGGCTCAGGTTTCTCTCGATAGTCAGCAACAACCTCGACGAGTTCTTTGAAATCCGCGTGGCGGGCCTCGAACAGCAGCTCGAGTCCGGCGTTCCGGAGGTCGGCTTCGACGGGCTCGGCCCGCGCGAGCAGCTGCGCCGCATAAGCGAGATCACCTCCGCCATGAGCGACGACGAATACCGCGTGTGGGCAACCGAAATCATGCCCGCCCTGCGGAGGGAAAAAATCTTTTTCAAGACCCCGAAGGAGTGCTCCGCCGCCGAAAAGGCGTGGCTGAAAGAATATTTCGACAACAACATCTACCCCGCCCTCACGCCGCTGGCGGTGGACCCCGCCCACCCCTTCCCCCACCTGCGCAACAAGGGCCTGTACGTGCTGCTGCAAATCGCCAACCCCGCCGTCAAGCGCGCGCCGAGCGACATCGCCATAGTGCCGATCCCCCCCATTCTGCCGCGCTTTATAAAAATGGACAACTTCGGAAAGGAGGGCGAAAACCGCTTCGCGTACCTCAGCGACACCGTGAAATATTTCGCCGAAGAGCTTTTTCCGGGCTACAAGGTGCGCAACGCCGCGATATTCAGGATCACCAGAAACTCCGACCTCTACTTCGACGAGGAGGAAACGGAAAACCTTTTGCAGACCATAGAAAACGAGCTCCACAACCGCAGAAAAGGGGCGGCGGTGAGGCTCGAAATCGAAAGCTGCGTCAGCGAGACGGCCCTCAGGGAGCTCGTCGCGGCGATAGACCTCGACGGCGCGTTCGTCTATAAAATTTCCGGCAGCCCGCTCAACCTCGCGCGCCTCGCCTCCGCCTACGACATGATAGAGCGCCCCGACCTCAAATTCCCGCCCTTCAAGCCGTACACGCCCCAGTGCTTCAAGAACTGCGACGACATATTCGCCGTAATCCGCGAGCGCGACAGAATGCTCCACCACCCCTACGACAGCTTCTCGCCGGTGGAGGACTTCGTCTCCGCCGCGGCCGACGACCCAAAGACGCTCGCAATAAAGATGACCCTCTACCGCACGGGCAAGGGCTCGCCCGTTGTGAACTCCCTAAAAAGGGCGGCCGCCAACGGCAAGCAGGTGACGGTGCTCATAGAGCTCAAGGCGCGCTTCGACGAGGAAAACAACATCCAGTGGGCGCGCGAGCTCGAAGAATGCGGCGTGCATGTCCTGTACGGGATAGTGGGCTACAAGACGCACTGCAAGACGTGCCTCATCGTCAGGAGGGAAGACGACGGAAAGCTGCGCCGCTACGCGCATCTGGGAACCGGCAACTACAATTCCAAGACGGCGAAGTGCTACACCGACATTTCCCTGTTCACCGCAAACGCCGAAATCGCCTCCGAAGTCGCCGACCTCTTCAACACGCTCACCGGCAAGGTGCTCGACCCCAAGTTCAAGAAGCTGTGGGTTGCGCCTTTCTGCTTCCACTCAAAATTCATAGACCTCGTGGAGCGCGAAATATCCCACGCAAGGGAGGGCAAAAAGGCGCGCATAATAATAAAGGTAAACTCCGTGATAGAGCAGTCGTCGATAGACGCTCTATACCGCGCCTCGAACGCGGGGGTGAAAATCGACCTAATCGTGCGCGGGATATGCGGGCTCGTGCCGGGCGTAAAAAATATGAGCGAAAACATTTCCGTGCGCAGCATCGTGGGGGTGTACCTCGAGCACAGCCGGATATACTACTTTGAAAACGGCGGCAGCCCGGAAGTGTTCGTCGGCAGCGGCGACATCATGACGCGCAACATGTTCAAGCGGATCGAATGCATTTTCCCCGTGGAGGATCCGGAAATAAGGAAGAGGATCTGCGGAGAAATCCTATCCGGAATGCTCGCGGACAACAAGTTCGCCACGTTCCTGCACTCCAACGGCGCCTATTACAAGCACGAGATTCCCGACGGCGAGCCGCCGTTTTCATGCCAGGAGCATTTCTGCGCCCTGAGCGTCGAAAGGGAGGGAACGCACGCTGTCTGACCGCCGGCGGAATCCGCGGAAATCCGCCCCAAACCCCGCGGGCGGGGGGGGGAGAAATTTCTCTTGATTGCGCGCGGCGCCGGATCCATTATCGACTGGAAGTTTTTTATGCGAATCCCGAAAACCGCAATGACGGCGATTGCCGCAGCCGCGACCGTGGCGGCGGCGGTGTCCGCGCGCGCTCAGATTCCGCAAAACCGGACGCCCGACGCCCCCGAAGCCGCGTCGCTGCAACAGAGCATATACTCGCTATTCGAAAACAACAGAGGCAGCGTCGTAAAAGTCTACGCGAGGAAAGAGGCCGTCTCCAAAGACACCGCCGGCAACGAAACGCACACCACCATTCTCGATGTGGGCTCGGGATTCATCGCAAGCAAAACGGGGGCCGTCATGACCAGCGCATTCGTAACGCGCGGGGCGCGGAAGCTCTGGATAGAGTACGACGGCCGCCTGCTCGACGCCGAGAGCGTGGGCTTCGACCCGATCACGACGGTTTCGATAATAAAAATCGCGGGCAGCTTCAAATCTGCGGATCTTCCAGTCGTGGTGATAGACCCTTTCGCGGAGCCCGTGAAGCCCGCCACGGTTCTCGTCTCGATCTCGCACGAGATGGGGCTTGCCGCATCGCCGAGAATGGGAATGGCAACGGGGCGGAATATCGAGTTCGGCGGAAGATTCCTGCCGACGGTCTACGTGCGCACCAACCTGCCCGCCCCCCGCGGCAGCACTGGCGGGCCCGTGTTCTCGCTCGACGGCAAATTCGCGGGAATGATAGTGGCATCGCTTCCGGAAATCGGCGGCAGCTTCATACTGCCCGCGCGCGCCGCGGCTAAGATACGCGACGACATCATGATTTGCGGGGAGCCGATTTACAGCTGGTTCGGAATGCTCGCCAAAGACGTGCGCGACCCCGCCAACGGCGCGAAAGTCGTAGTGGAATTCGTCGCCGAAAACGCCCCCGCAAAAAAGGCGGGCTTCATGGTCGGCGACGAAATAGTGGAGATAAATTCCCAAAAGGTGTCCGACAACACGCAGCTGCGCGAGCAGACCTTCTTCATACGCCCGTCTGAGACTGCGGTGTTCAAAGTCCGCCGCAACGGGAAAATCGTCAGGCTCGAGCTCGTCACCGAGCGCATGGCAAGCGACATCGTGAAATCGGCTGAGGCGAATGTCGCCCCGTCCCACAGGGGAGCCGCGCCCGCGCAGGCCGACGGCCCCAAAACCCCGCGCGGCGAAGGGGAGAAAAAATGAACGACTCCGAAGGCTCCGCATTCCGCTCCGGCGAATACGAGGGCGAAGTCGGCCTCGTGGCGCACTCGGACTTTCCGTGCCGTGAGCCCCTCGATTTCGAGCTCGGGGGCCGCCTCGAATCCTTCAACGTAAGATACGAGACCTACGGGAGGCTCAACGCCGACAAGTCAAACGCCATACTCGTCTGCCACGCCCTCACCGGCGACCACCACTGCGCGGGCGTCTATTCGCTCGACGACAAAAAGTCCGGATGGTGGAACAACATCATAGGCCCCTCAAAGCCGCTCGACACCAACAAGTACTTCATAGTGTGCGCCAACTGCATAGGCGGCTGCCGCGGCACGACTGGCCCGTCCTCCATAAATCCGAAAACCGGCGAGCGCTACAATCTGACTTTCCCCGCCGTCACAATCCGCGACATCGTCGCCGTCCAGATGAGGCTCGTGGACCATCTCGGAATCGGAAAATTGAAAATGGCAATTGGCGGCTCCATGGGCGGAATGCAGGCGCTGCAACTTGCCATAGACTACCCCGAAAGGGTTGGGAAAATCTGCGCGCTCGCCACCACGTCGCGCATCAACGCGCAGGCGATAGCCTTCAACGAGGTCGGGAGGTCGGCGATAATGCAGGATCCCGTCTGGAACGGCGGCAACTACGCGCTCGACCGCACCCCGAGCGTGGGTCTGAGCATAGCGCGCATGATGGCGCACATCACCTACCTGTCCGACAAGGGGCTCGACGGCAAATTCGGGCGGGAGCACAAGGCGGCTTTCGCAAACTCCGGAATTTTCAAGCCGTCCTTCGAAATCGAAAACTACCTGCACCACCAGGGGCAGTCGTTCGTCAACCGCTTCGACGCGAACACCTACCTCTACTTCACGCGCGCGCTCGACCTCTTCGACCTGCGCGCCTACGGCGGCGGGACGCTCGAGGGCGCGTTCGCGGGCGTGCGGGCCAAAACGCTCGTCGTGGGGTTCACCTCCGACTGGCTCTTCCCGCCCGAGCAGAACCGCGAGATCGTCCGCGCCCTGCTGCGCCTGCACAAGACGGCCTCCTACGCCGAGATAAAAAGCGACCTCGGGCACGACTCCTTCCTTATCCACTCCCCAAAACTCTACAAACTCGTCGAGTATTTTCTCGGCTCCTGAACCATGGGCGAAGACAAATCGAGCCTCAAAAAGAAAATCGAGCTCAGGGCGATAAGCGAATGGGTCTCGAAGGGCGACAGCGTGCTCGACCTCGGCTGCGGGCGCGGGATTCTGCTCGCCGAGCTCGTGAGGCTCAAAGACGTCTACGCCGTCGGGGTTGACATGGACTTCGACAAGATTTCGAGGTGCATAAAGCGCGGCGTAAACGCATACCACGGCGACATCATGGAGCTGCTGCGCTCCTTCGACGGCGACTCCTTCGACTGGATAGTGTGCTCGCGCACGCTGCCGGAGCTCGAGAACGCGCGCGAAGTCGTGCTCGAATCGCTGCGGGTCGCGCGGCGCGTGGCTGTGGGCTTCGTCAACTACGGCTACTGGCGCAACAGGCTCGCCGTAGCCGTCTCGGGCGACAGGGTCGTCAACGAGGTCTATCCCGAGCGCTGGGAAAGCTCCCGTCCGACAAACCAGATTTCCGTAAATTCCTTTAAGGAATTCTGCGCCAAAAACGATATAAAGATACGCAGGCGCCACTTCCTGCGCGCCGACTGGGAGACGCCGTGCGCGTTCCTCCCGAACCTTATGGCGGGATACGCCATCTTTGAAATTTCAAAAGACAAGCACATATGAACGAAGAAGAATGCGAAAATAAAAAGGAGAAGAAAACTCCCGTACCGAACGAAATCGCCAAGAGGTTTCTCGACGAGCGCAAGATTTTCCTGTGGGACGCCATAACCGACGAGACCGCCGCCGCCGTCGTCGAAAAGCTCCTATACCTCGACATGCTCGACCATGAAAAGGAAATCACCCTCTACATGAGCACCCCGGGCGGCTCAATAAGCGCGGGCATGTCGGTCTACGACACCATGAAGCTCATAAAGGCGCCAGTGAAAGTCGTCGTCACGGGAATCGCGATGAGCATGGGCTCGATACTCCTGAGCGCGGCTCCCAAGGGAAAGCGCTTCCTCTTCCCGAGCGCGCGCGTCATGATACACCAGCCGCTGATAATGGGCGAAATGACGGGTACGGCGGTTGACATGCACATACAGGCGATGGAGCTCGAGCGAATGAGGGAGGAGCTGAACAAAATCCTCTCCGAAGCCTCGGGGCAGCCGATAGAGAAAATCGCCGCCGACACGGACAGGGACTTCTTCATGACGGCACGCCAAGCCATAGACTACGGCCTCGCCGACGCGATAGTGACCGAAATCTGACGCTTTGCCGCGGCGGGCCTTCCCCGCCCAAAGCGGATCCCCGCCCCGCGGGGAAATTGCCGGAAAATCCGTTTATCTTATTAAAAGATGGACGGATTTTCAATTTTCGCCTAAGAATTTTCCGCATGAAAAACATCGGAAGAAGGGGCTTTTTGAAGGCGGCGGCCGCCGCCGCTTTTGCCGGAGCCGCCGGATTGCGCGCCGAAACCGGCGGCTCCGACAAGCTGCGCGCCCTCTCCCATTCGCTGCTGCGCGAATGGTGCGGAGGGCTCGAGAGGTTGCAGATAAAAAGCGGCCCGCGCGAGAGGCTCGGCGGCATAAAGTGCCCCGCCTGCGATTTCATACACGGGCGCATAGGCGACGCCGTATACCCCTTCCTGTCCCTCGCCAAGCGCGACGGAAACTCGCGTATGCTCGACGCGGGCATGATGCTCTACGGCTGGATGGAAAACAACGTATCGCAGCCGGACGGGTCGTGGATAAACGATTTCTCAAACCCCTGGAAAGGAACGAGCGTGTTTGGCGCCATATCGCTTGCGGAGGCAGTAAAACACTGCGGCGGAATACTCGAAAAGCGCGACTTGGAGCGCATGAGGCTGCGCCTCGGCAAAGCGGCGCTCTTCATAGCCTCCTTCATAAAATTCGGAAGGCCGGACGTAAAATTCGACGGCCCCAACATAAATTACCTCGCGGCGGCCGCCCACGCGCTCGCGCTCTCGGCGGAAGTCCTGGACGACCCAAAGCTAATGGCGGAGGCAAGGAAGTTCGGCAGGGGCTCGGTAAAATACATCACGCCGAAAGACCGCCTGGTATTCGGCGAGACACAGCCAACGGGAAAGACGAGCCCCAATGGGTGCAAGGGCGTGGACCTCGGCTACAATGTCGAGAAAACTCTTCCGTCGCTCGTCGGATACGCGCTCGCGGCGAAAGACTCCGAAGTCCTCGAAGCCGCCGAGGAGTCTATGAAAGCCCACATAGAATTCATGCTGCCCGACGGCGCGTGGGACAACAGCTGGGGCACGCGGAATTTCAAGTGGACGTACTGGGGCAGCAGGACTTCCGACGGCTGCCAGGCGGGATTCGCCGCGCTCGCCGGCAGGAATCCGCGCCTGTATACGGCCGCCCTGAGAAACCTCGAACTCCTCGAATCGTGCACCGAAAACGGCCTGCTCTGCGGCGGCCCGCACTTCCGATCCGGCGGCATACCGGCGTGCATACACCACACTTTCGCGCACGCAAAGCCGCTTGCCTCGCTGCTCGACTCCCCCGCCAAAGCGCCGGCCGCGCCGCCAAAGCTCCCCCGAGAGGAAAGGTACGGGGTAAAATCGTTCGACGACATACGCACGCACCTCGTATCAAAAGGCCCATTCCGCGCGACGGTCACCGCCTACGACACGGAATATTACGACCTCAAAAACGGCCACCCGACGGGAGGCGCGCTCTCGATGCTGTGGCACGAAAAGGCCGGGCCGATATTCGCCGCGGGCATGACGGAATACGCCGTGATAGAAAAGCCCAACATGCAGTCCGACGCCGGAATGGACTCCATGCCGCTCGCCCCGCGCGCAGAGCTCGATTCCGGCGGGAAAAAATACAGAAATATCAGCGACCTGTCCGCAAGGCTTTCGCATTTTGAGGACGGGGAAGCCTCCGTCTTTGAGGCCGCGTCGAAACTGCGCGACGCCTGCCAGAACTCCCCCGATTCGGGCGAAGTTGAATGCCGCGCCCGCTACGAATTTCGGGCGGACGGAGTGGCGGTGAAAATCTCGTGCCCGTCGGAGTCCGGGAAATCGGCAAAAATCATCTTCCCGCTGATCGCGAGCTCCGAAGAAAAATTTTCGGCGGACTCCCCGACTTCCGCGCGCCTTGAAAAAAAGGGCTGCCGCGTGAAAATATCCTCCGACAGGCCGATGAAAATCCTGCCGACGAAAACCGGAAGGGTTTTCAATTTCGTGCCGGGCTTCGAGGCGGTTCCGATATGCGTTGAGGGCGGGAGCGCCGAGATAAAAATCGAGGTGGCGTAGCGCCGGCGGGAAATCCCCAAACCGGACAACGCCGTCCGGATAAATCCGCGGCGTTCAAGCGCCCGCGCGCACAAACGAAAACCACCGCGCGCCGTCCGCGCCGCAATGTCTTTTTGCGCATTGTAATGTCTTATTTTTCCTTTGCCGAACCGCCGTTTCAGATTTAGAATTTCCGCAAACATAAAAATCGCGCGTATGAAAAGAAGGGACTACATGAAGCTTTCCGCCGCCATGCCGGCGTGCGCCATATCCGCCGCCGCAAGCGCCGCCGCAACGGGCGAAAATTCCAAGGGCGGCAGCGCAAGCTTTTCGCTCGACATTCCCGTAAAATACGACACGGACGTGTTCGTCGCTGGCGGGGGGCCGGCGGGAGCCGCGGCCGCGGTTGCCGCGGCAGAGAGCGGCGCGGACGTATACCTCGCCGAAAACCTCTCTTGCTTCGGCGGCATGGGAACTTCCGCGCTCGTTCCGGTTTTCATGCAAATGACGGACGGTATAAATTTCCTCGCGGCGGGCTTCGGGTCGCGCGTCAAAAAAATGCTCGACTCCGAAAAGTCCTTTTCGGGAGGCGCGCACGACATCGAGGCGCTGAAGCGCGTTTACGACGGGCTCGCCGAAAAGTCCGGCGCAAAATTTTCATTCTGCACGAAAGTTATAGGCGTCAAAGCCTCCGGAGGAAAAATCGACTATGCGGTATGCTCGGGACTCGGCGGGATTTTTGCGGCAAAGGCGAAAGTTTTTATCGACGCCACTGGCAACGGAGACCTCGCATATATGGCGGGCGCGGAATATGAAAAGGGCGGCAAAAACGGCGGCATGATGCCGGGCTCGCTCTGTTCAATGTGGTGCTCGATAGATTGGAAGAAGTGGCGCGCCAACCGCCCCGACATGCCGCAGCCGCAATCCTTCAAAGTCAGGGAGGCGTTTGAAGCGGGAGTGTTTTCGTTCTACGACCCGCACATGACGGGCATTCTGGAAATCGGCGACGGGCTGGGCGGCGGCAACATCGGGCACGCATTCGGAGTGGACGGGACGGACGAGGATTCCGTCACGCGCGCGCTCCTGCATTGCAGGAAGTCGATGCGCGAATACAAAAACTACTACAACAAATATCTTCCCGGATTCGAGAACGCGAAAGTGGCGGCGACGGGATCCGCCATGGGAATCCGAGAAACCCGCAGGTTTGTCGGCGACTATGTCCTGAACATAGACGACTACATGAAGCGCGCGGTCTTCGACGACGAAATCGGCAGATACGCCTATCCTATCGACATACATCCTTCGGGCTTCAAAGGCGGCGAGCTCGAAAAACACCGGATGGAATTTGACAGGCTCTACAAATACGCAAAAGGCGAGAGCTACGGAATCCCGTACAGGATTCTTACGCCGAAAGGTTTTTCAAACCTATACGTTGCCGGCAGGTGCGCGAGCATGGACCGCCTCGTCCACGGTTCGCTGCGCGTCATGCCCGGATGTTTTATAATGGGCCAGGCGGCTGGAATAGGGGCGTCTATTGCGGCCGCGTCCAAAGCCTCAGTCCATGAAATCGACACGAGAGAACTTCAAAAAAAGCTGATAAAGTTCGGCGCATATCTCCCAAATTTCAAAGCCTAACCCCAGGGTCGGGACGCGCCAGGCGGCAGTGCCGCTTCCATTGAAGGGGGCGGCAGTGCCGCTTCCATTGAAGGGGCACAGCCCCTTACGCCCATTGCTTCGCAATAGGGCTATCCCCACTATTTCGGAGTTCGTTTTAAAAAAACCAAAGGTTCCCCGATTTGGCGTAATGATTTTGGATGAAGAGCGAGTATAGGGAAGCCGCCAAGGGCGCGTGGCGTATTCGACATACGCGAGCGGTCTTGGCGGCTTCCCTAACG
>ENA-UEQL01000335-UEQL01000335.1-human-gut-metagenome-genome-assembly--contig:-NODE-335-length-32687-cov-7.775253_pt1 | contig 32687 bp, 26 predicted proteins | sample MGYA00242905_ERZ507926 | MGnify/ENA primary metagenome ERZ507926 (study PRJEB26167, sample SAMN06115531) | human gut metagenome | host: Homo sapiens | place: China:Henan | collected 2015-09-09 | study...
GTGGCCCGCAAGGTGCAGTCCATTCTGCAGCGCTATCAGGAGCTGCAGGACATCATCGCCATTCTGGGCATGGACGAGCTGGACGAGAACGACAAGCTCACCGTCGCCCGCGCCCGCAAGCTGCAGAAGTTCCTGTCCCAGCCCTTTGCTGTGGCCGAGAACTTTACCGGCCTGAAGGGCAAGTATGTGCCCCTGCAGGATACCGTGCGCGGCTTTGCCGCCATTGTGGACGGCGAGGCCGACGACCTGCCGGAGTGGGCGTTCTTCAACGTTGGTACGCTGGAAGATGCCCGCCAGAAGGCAGCGGAAAAGCTGGCTGAGGAAAAGGGCGGTGCCGTCTGATGAACAAGTTCATGCTGAACATCACTGCGTCCAGCGGTGAGTACTATCAGGGCGATTGCGAAGACCTTGTGCTGCCCATCAGTGATGGCGTGTACGGCATACAGGCTGGACACAGCCCGGTACTGGTGGCCATCCACATGGGCATCCTGCACTTTGAGGTGAACGGTGAAAGCCGGGACATCCTGGTAGGCGACGGCATTGCCGAGGTGACGCCTGCCTACGTGATGGTGCTGGTGGACAGCGCCGAGCGTCCGGAGGATATCGACAAGAACCGTGCCGAGGCTGCCCGCATCCGTGCCGAGGAGCGTTTGCAGCATCAGCAGAGCATGCATGAATATTATCAGAGCAAGATCGCGCTCGACCGTGCGATGCAGCGCCTGCAGGCCGCTGCAAAGTACCGGCGCTGAGAATGAGCCGCATCTGCCAGGACCAGATCTGAAAAAAGAGCATCATTTGTATCCGTTGAGGATGCAAAGTGATGCTCTTTTTTGTTTCAGGCTGTTCCATGGAACGCAGCTTTCGTGTATAATAAGGTCAATGCAACCCCGCGTGTTGTGCGGGAAAGGAGGAGGTTTTCCATGATCCAATTCGGCCTGCGTCTGCATGACGCGGAAAAGCTGCCCGTTGAACAGGTGCTGCCGCTGGTGCGCCAGAAAGGCTTTACCTGCGCCCATGTGGCTCTGAGCAAATCCTTCAAGGAGCTGCCCTGCACCCCCAGCGCCCTGACCCCCGGCTATGCGCTGTATCTGCGGCATCTGTTTGAGAAAAACGGCATCGATATTGCCGTGCTGGGCAACTACCTGAACCTTGCCCACCCGGATGCGGATGCCCTGCACGCCATTCAGGAAAAATACTATGCGCACATCCGCTTTGCAAGCCTGCTGGGCTGCGGCATGGTGGGCACCGAGACCGGTGCGCCCAACGCGGAGTACAAATTCTGTCCGGAGTGCCGCAGCGATGCAGCCCTTTCTACCTTTATCAAGAACTTCAAGCCGGTGGTGCGCTGCGCCGAGCAGTACGGCGTGACCATTGCCATTGAGCCGGTGGTCAAGCACATCGTGTACGATGCCAGACGCGCCCGCACCGTGCTGGACGAGATCGGCAGCCCGAACCTGCAGATCCTGTTCGACCCCGTCAACCTGCTGAACATGGAAAATGTGGACCGCCGCGAAGAAGTGTTCGCCGAGGCCATCGAGCTTCTGGGCAAGGACATCGCCATGATCCACTTTAAGGATTTCCTGCGCAAGGATGCGGGCGGCCAGCTGGCTGCTACGGGTGCAGGACAGGGCGGTATGGAGGACTACCGCACCATCCTGCGCTTTGCAAAGCAGGAAAAGCCCTATATCTTTGCAACGCTGGAGAACACCACCCCGGAAAACGCGGTGGAATGCCTGAACTACCTGAAAAAGCAGTACGACGAGTGCTGAACACTTTATAACAAGAAAAACATCTGCAAGCTTTGCCCGGAATGGGGCAGCTTGCAGATGTTTTTTGTATCAGATGAAGTTTATGGTTCGGCCTTTTACAAATTGCAATTAAGAAGTAGTTTCGCTGAAAATGCCCAGAGCGAAAGCGGAGGACATTAAGATCATTCCAGATCCAGCTTATGCTCCATCAGCCAGCGGGTCAGCAGAAAGTACCCTGCGGCAAAGGCAATGCTGACCGCCAGCCCGAACAGGGTGGTGAACGCACTGGGCGCAGCGATGGAAACATCTACACCGCCAAGGGTGGGATCGGAAACAGCCTGCAGCATGTCGGCACTGCTGACACCGGAGCTCAGCCAGTTCTGCAGGAAGGACAGCAGGAAAAATGCCAGAATACCGGCCGGGACCATGTGCTTTTTGAACTGGTGGCCGATCATGCATGCGGCATAGATGCACAGGATGCTGGACACCAGTGCCACCAGCCCGTTCAGCGTTTCAAAGATCAGCCAGAGCCACCCGGAGCTGCCGGTCATGCGGAAGATCTCTACCACTTTCTGCCACAGCTCCGGCAGCTGCTGCAGGGCCGCGCTGTTCAGAGACAGAGCCAGCAGCATCACCGCAAAGGAGAAAATACCCACGATGCTGCTGCAAAGCATCCAAACTACGCTGGAGATCAGCTTGGAAAGGATGAGCTGGCTTTCCGTCACCGGCAGGGTGTGCATCAGGTAGCCTTCGCGGCCCAGCAGATTGCGGGTGAAGCGGGTGACAATGGTCATCACGGACACCACTGCCACCGCAACGGCTACGACCATGTAGGCGAACAGCAGCAGAGATGCAAAGTTGTCCTTGGAAGAGTTGCGCAGGGAAAAGCCGCTCAGCACTGCCAGCGCAACAAGGGCCAGATACAGCCCGCCATAGGTGCGGCCGGTGGCCTTGAATTCATATTTTAACAGCTGTTTCAGCATTTGAATACCTCCCGGAAATATGCATCCACGCTCATGCCCTCGGTCTCGCGCAGCTCTTCGGCATTGCGGTGGGCGAACACCCGGCCATCCTTCAAAAAGACGGCTTCGTCCAGAATGGGCTCGATATCGCCGATGAGGTGGGTGGATAGAATGACGGTCGCATCCCGGCTGTAGTTGTTCAGGATGGTGCTCAGGATGTAGTCCCGGGCGGCAGGGTCCACGCCGCCAATGGGCTCATCCAGCAGGTAGAGCTTTGCGGCGCGGCTCATGGCCAGGATCAGCTGCACCTTTTCCTTGCTGCCCTTGGAGAGGGTCTTGAGCCGCGCCTTCGGTTCCAGTTCCAGCCGGGCCAGCATTTCGTTTGCCTTAGCGGGGTCAAAATCGGCATAAAATTCGTGGAACATTTCCACCAGCTGCTCCACACGCATCCAGTCCGGCAGCCAGTCGGCGTCCGGCAGATAGGACACGATGGCTTTGGTGTCCGGCCCGGGGGTCATGCCGGCGATCCGGATGCTGCCTGCACTGGGCTGCAGCAGACCGTTCGCCAGCTTGATGAGGGTGGTCTTGCCGCTGCCGTTGGGGCCAAGCAGCCCCACGATGCGGCCAAAGCCGATGTGCAGGTCTACATTTTCCAGTGCGGTCTTATCCTTCTGGTAGCACTTGGTCAGTGCTTCACAGCTCAAAAGTTCACTCATTGCGGTCCTCCTTTGCGTCCCAGTGTTCCAAAAGCGCGGCTGTCTGTGCGGGACTGTAGCCGATGCCGCGCATCTTTTCCAGAAAATCCGACGCCAGCGTCCGGGCGGTGTCGGCGCGAAGCTGTTCGATCAATGCAGTATCCTCCGTAACATAGCGGCCTGCGGTGCGTTCGGTGCGCACCAGCCCTTCCGTCTCCAGCTGGGCAAGGGCCCGCTGCATCGTGTTCGGGTTCACCCCGGCGGCTGCGGCCAGATCACGTACCGAATCCAGATGCCCGCCCGGCGGGTAGGTGCCGGCCAGGATCCGGGCCTTCAGCCGTTCCACAAGCTGGGCATAGATCGGGCGGCTGGCATCAAACTGTTCGCCCATGGTATCATCTCCTTGTCTTGCTGTATTAAGCGCTTGATACAATAATACACGATTTGCTCTGTTTGTCAAGGGGAAAAAGAAAAAACACCATAAAACTGTGGGAAGTTGGGAAAAGCGCCCATAAAACACTGCACATTGATAAAAATTTACAATAAATTCAAACAATTTCACATTGCAAAGCTTTTAACAATGTGCTATGCTGAAAAACAGAGAGCTCCGCCCGGAAAGCGGCGGAAAAGAGATTTGGAGGAAAAATAACTATGGCTGATCGCATCGTTCTGAATACCATCTCCTACCATGGCCACGGTGCCATTGAGAACATCGTTCCCGAACTGACCGCCCGCGGCTACAAGAAGGCATTCGTCTGCTCCGATCCCGACCTGATCAAGTTCGGCGTCACCAAGAAGGTCACCGATCTGCTGGATGCTGCAAACTTTGCCTATGCTGTTTACAGCGAGATCAAGCCCAACCCCACCATCGCCAACGTGCAGGACGGCGTGGCCGCTTTCAAGGCTGCTGAAGCTGACTGCATCGTGACCATCGGCGGCGGCTCCTCCATGGATACCGCAAAGGCCATCGGCATCATCATCAACAACCCCGAGTTTGCGGATGTCCGCTCTCTGGAAGGCGTTGCTCCCACCAAGAAGCACGCTGTGTTCACCATCGCTGTTCCCACCACCGCCGGCACTGCTGCCGAGGTCACCATCAACTACGTCATCACCGATGTGGAGAAAAAGCGCAAGTTCGTCTGCGTGGATACCAACGATATCCCCGAGATCGCCGTGGTCGATCCCGATATGATGTCCTCCATGCCCAAGGGCCTGACCGCTGCCACCGGCATGGATGCTCTGACCCACGCCATCGAGGGCTACATCACCAAGGGTCACTGCGTCATCTCCGATATGTTCCATCTGGAAGCCATCAAGCTCATCAGCCAGAGCCTGCGTGGCGCAGTGCAGAACACCCCGGAAGGCCGCGAGGGCATGGCTCTGGGCCAGTACATCGCCGGCATGGGCTTCTCCAACGTGGGTCTGGGCATCGTCCACTCCATGGCACATGGCCTGTCCGCTCTGTACGACACCCCGCACGGTGTGGCCTGCGCCATCCTGCTGCCGGTGGGTCTGGAGTACAACAAGAGCGTCGCCGGTGAGCGCTACCGCGCCGTGGGCAAGGCCATGGGCGTTGTGGGCATCGATGAGATGAACGATGTGGAAGCCGCTGACGCAACCATCGCCGCCGTCAAGCAGCTGAGCGCAGACGTGGGCATCCCCACAAATCTGCACGGCATCCTGAAGGAAGAGGATATCCAGTTCCTCGCCGAGTCCGCATTTGCGGATGCCTGCCGTCCCGGCAATCCCCGCGACACCAGCGTGGAAGAGATCGTGGAGCTGTATAAGAGCCAGCTGTGATTCCGCTCTGTAAATTCAAGCTGTAATTTTGGGCCCTGCTGTCCTTCGGGATGGCAGGGCCTTTTTCTAAGATGTATCTGAAAACAAAGCAACAGACTGGATCTTCGTCTTTTCAGAGATGCCCGGAGAGCCTGCCGCGTCGCAGAGTGACAAAATTTCTGCACGGCTCTTGTACACAGCGCCCAAAACAGGTACAATCAATGCAGTAAGAAAAAACTGGAAGCGAAAGGAACCTTATGACGCTGAACTTCTATACTCTGGGTGTTATTTATCTAGTATATTCCTTTTTGGGCTGGGTGGCTGAGACGGTAGTCGCGACCATCCGGGGCGGAAGGTTTGCCAACCGCGGTGCGGCGGCAGGCCCGTTCTGCTTTATCTACGGTACCACCGGCGTGCTGCTGGCCGTGAGTTTCGGCGACCTGCGCACCGAGCCGGTCTACCTGTTCTTTGCCTGTATGATGGCGGCAACGGTGATGGAATGGATCACCGCCAAGCTGTTGGAACGCCTGCACCGCCGCAAGTGGTGGGACTATTCCGGCAAAAAATTCAATCTGAACGGCTATGTGTGCCTGCAGTATTCGCTGCTGTGGGGTGCACTGGGCACGGCAAGTGTGCTGTGGGGCAATAATGTGTTGCTGCAGCTGTGCGCGCATATTCCTGTCTGGCTGCTGCGCCCGGCAGTATGGGTCTCGCTGACGGTGGCGGTACTGGACCAGATCGGTTCGGCGGTGCTGGTGCAGCAGTATGCGGCCCGGCACCCGATGCTGGAGCAGCTCAACCAGAGACTGGGGGAGCGGTCGGATACGCTGCGCCGCAGGATCGCGCTTTACATTGAAAAACGCATCCAGTATGCTTACCCGGCTGCGGCCCGGCAGGAGCAAACTGCGCTCCGGAAGGGGGAAAAGAACTTCCTCAGCGTGTCCGATCTGCTGTGGCTGTTCGTGATCGGCGCGTTTCTGGGCGACATGGTGGAGACGGTGTTCTGCCGCGTGACCGCCGGGGTCTGGATGAGCCGCTCCAGTCTGGTCTGGGGGCCGTTCAGCGTGGTGTGGGGTCTGGCGCTGGTGCTGGCAACGGTGCTGCTGCGTCAGGAAAAGGACCGGAGCGACCGCTACCTGTTCGCCTTTGGCACCGTCATGGGCGGTGTGTACGAATACGTGTGCAGCGCCGTCACCGAGCTGCTGTTCGGCACCGTGTTCTGGGACTACAGCAAGTTCAAGTTCAATCTGGGCGGGCGCATCAACCTGCTGTACTGCTTTTTCTGGGGCATTGCGGCGGTGGTATGGATGCGCTACGGCTATCCGCTGGTGCTCAGAGGCATGAAGAAGGTGCGCAGCCGCGTCCGCCCATGGATGACCGTCCTGCTGGCAGTGTTCATGGCGGTGAACATGCTCACCAGTGCGCTGGCGCTGGCCCGCTACGATGCCCGCACCAGCGGTGAAGCGCCCAAAAGCAGCATCGATATGCTGCTGGATGCGCATTTTGACGATGCCCGCATGGAGCGTATTTATCCCAACGCGAAGAAAGTAGCCAAGGCCGGATGAAATTTCAACGCTCCTCTTGCACTTTGGTGCAAAAACCGGTATAATACGTTTCGGATAAAAGGGAGTAAAGGGCGCTCGTTTTGCAAAAACGGTGCGCTGTGGCGCAGCGACATCCCGGCAGAAATGCCCGCTGTGTCACCGGAAGCTTGAGACTTTTATTACACTTTCCCGTTTCTGGGCAGGATGTAATAAAGGTCTCTTTTTTATTGCTGCTCTGCCAAAAACAAAAGGAGAAAAACTATGCTCATTCCTGTTTTGCTGTTCATCGTGGGCCTGCTGTGCCTCATCAAGGGCGGTGACTGGTTCGTGGATGGTGCCACGGGCATTGCCCGCCGCTTCCATGTGCCGGAGCTGCTCATCGGTGCCACCGTGGTGTCCATCGGCACCACCCTGCCGGAGGTGATGGTCTCCACCACCTCGGCCTTTACCGGCCACGGCGAGATCGCCTACGGCAACGCCATCGGTTCGATCATCTGCAATGCATCGCTCATTGCGGCCCTCACCATTGCGGTAAAGCCGGGCAAGGTAGACCCCAAGAGCCTGCGCACGCCGGTGCTGTTCTTCTTTGTGGCAGCGGCCTTCTATGCCGGTGTGGCCTACACCACCGGCTACTTCTCCCGCCCGGTGGGCCTGATCCTTCTGGCCATGTTCGCAGCGTATATCATCTGCAACGTGATGGCCATGAAGAACGCCCCCGCCCCGGAAGAAGAGGAAGAACCGGAAGAAAATGCATCCTTTGCCAAGGAGCTGGGCCTGCTGGCCGTGGGCGCGGTGCTCATTGCCGTGGGTGCCAACCTGCTGGTGGATAACGGTACCCTGATCGCACAGGCACTGGGCGTGCCGGAGTCGGTGATCGCGCTCACCTTTGTGGCACTGGGCACCTCGCTGCCGGAGCTGGTAACGGCCATCACCTCGCTGGCAAAGGGCCACGGTGCACTTTCGCTGGGCAATGTCATTGGTGCAAACGTGTTCAATCTGGTGCTGGTGAGCGGTGTTTCCGCCACGGTGGCACCCTTTACCATCCCGCAGAACTCCCTGCTCTTCGGCCACAATGCATCGCTGGTGCTGGAGTTCCCGGTCATGTTCGCTGTGATGCTGCTGCTCACCCTGCCCGCCCTCTTCAAGGGCAGGCTGAGCCGCCCGCAGGGCATTGCGCTGCTGTGCATCTACGCGGCATTCTGTGTGGTGCAGTTCACCATCTGATAAAACAGCAAAAGGCCGACGCAGCACTGCGTCGGCCTTTTGCCGTTTTAAGGGTTATTTTTTCAAATGGGAATCCCAGCCGGAAGAGGTGATGACCTGCTGATCCGGTGTGCACCACATGGCTTCCACGCCGTCCAGACTTTCCACGATCTTCATCCCGTCCTCCAACGGCTGGCAGAACAGGCCGGTGGTCAGGCAGTCGGCAAGGCCGGAGTCGCTGCACAGCACGGTCACGCCGTTAAAGTAGGCGGCGGGGAACAGGGTGTCCGGGTCGATCAGGTGGTGGTAGCGCTTGCCGTCCACCACGTAGTAGCGCTGGTAGTCGCCGCTGGTCACAAGGGCCATATCGCTCATGTTGATGGCACCGTCCAGCATGGAATCCGAGGTGTATACATCCGAAGAGCTCCACGGGTTTTCCACGCCGCCGGTCCACTGGCTGCCGTCCGGTTTTACACCAATGGCGCGCAGATTGCCGCCCACGCTCACCAGAGCGCTGGTCAGGCCGCGGGCCTCGGCAGCCTGACACACCATTTCCACGGCGTAGCCCTTGCCCACGCTGCCCACATCCAGCAACATTTCCGGGTCGGCCAGATAAACGGTCTTGGCATCCGCGTCGATGATCACGTTGTTGATATCACAGTGCTGGGCGGCTGCTTCCAGCTCTTCCATGGTGGGCAGCTTGTTGTCGGCATCCGTCTCGGCGGCTTCGGCAGCTTCGCGGTAATTGTGCCAGATATTCAGCACGCTGCCCATGGCAATGTTCAGCTTGCCGTTGGTAGTCTGGTACATCTGGTCGGCCAGCTCCAGCATGGAGAGGATGCGGTCGTCCACCTCCACCGGAGCGCTGCCGGCATTGTCGTTGATGGTCTTGACGTTGGTCACGCCGGGGTAATCGTTGTAGATATCATACAGCTGGTTATAGGTAATAAGGTCTGCGTGCAGGGCATCCATCTGGGTGTTGAATTCTTCCTCGCTCTCGCAGTAGGCAATCACCTGCGTTACAGTATCGAACACATCATAAAAAACGGTGGAATAGCGGGTAAGCTCTTTCTTTTTGGAGGCACAGCCTGCCAGCAGGCTCAGGCAGAGCACCCCGGCCAGCAGGGCGCTGACGAAACGTTTTGCGCGGGTCTTCATACGGTGTGGTTCTCCTTTGCGGCGGTAAAGGCGGCGTGCTCCTCCTGCAGGTGGGCCAGCAGATCGCCGAACACCCAGCTGCGGTTGGAGGGAGTCACAACGGCCTTGAGCGGAATGGTGACCTGTGCCTGCTTCATCAGATCCAGCAGGGTGTCCACATCCTTCTCCTTGAAGTTGGCCAGAACCACTGCCGGCGGGTAGGCACCCGGTTCCAGCACCAGCGTGCGGGCGGCCTTGGTCTCCACCTCGCCCAGCAGCTGTGCCACGGTCTTGCCCGCATCGGCAGGGGAGACGAGCAGCACCTTCATGCCAAAAGCAGGAGCCATGCCTTCCAGCTTGCCGTGGTCGGCGGGGGAAAGATTCCAGCCCAGAATCAGCGGGACACCGGCGTTCTGGTTGCGTGCGATATGTGCTTTCATAAAAAAACCTCATTTCAGGGTGGATTGCAAATACACTATAGTATAACACAAATACGCAAAAAATGGAATGCGGGGGGGGGGGCCGGTACTACCGGGAAAAGTTTCAGAGAATTTCGAGCAAAGGCAACAAAAATTAGAAGAAATTACAAGGAAAATTTCAGTGCAGGTGAAGATTGTATGCAGAAAATAGAGGTGCTATACTAAAAATGCAAGACATAAGTCTTAGAAATTTAACAGAAAGCAGAGGTTTTGAGGATGAAAAAACAGAAGATGCGGCTCATCAGTGCAGTGCTTGCGGCATGCATGATGACATCTGTACTTCCGGTCAATGCACTTGCTCTGGGGGGGGGTACGCCTGAAAATGGCGTAACTGCGCTGGAAGATACCGTAGCCGAAACGATCCCGACTAAGGGGATGACCATCGCTAAGGGCGGCATTTATGAAGTAAAGGGAGACACCTATACAGGTAGCATTATAGTTACTTCCAGTGAACCGGTAACCATAAACATTACCGGAAATGTGACTAGTACAGGTGATCCATTTGTGTCAGCACAGGGATCTGGAAAACTAGAGATTAACAATAACGGTTTTACGGTGAACTGTAAAAACCGTCATTTTCTGTATACCTATACTCCAGCAGACGTGACCGTAGATGGCGGTATTTATAAGACTGGAGGCGGGATTTTTTTAATCATGGCTTTCAGCGGACAATTGACTTTGAAAAACGTGGATGCATGGGCAGAACAAGCCAGTGCGTTGACCAGTGCAGCCAACGTTCATGTGATGGATAGTCAGTTCCATCACACGGGCGTGTCTGGCAATAAATATGCGGCTGTCAATAACTCTGCCACAATGACGTTAAACAATGTAAAGATTGTTTCAACAGAAGGAGCCATTACAAACGGAAATTCTGCCACAATGACAGTTGATGGCGGTAACTACACTTCGGGACAGAACTACAATTGCATAAAAAATGATGCGGGTCTATTTATAATTAAGGACGGCACTTTTATAGCCACCGGTGCCAGCTGCATTGACAACAACTGGGGTCAGGTACGGATCAACGGCGGCAGCTTTACTACGGACGCCGGTATTGCTGTCAAAAACCGCGGAGGTCTGCGCCTTAATGGCGGCACGGTCGAAGCGCCGAACGGCACCGCCATTGACATTTCGGGCGAAAGCGGCGATGTGCAGCTGAACGGCGGCACCATCCGCAACAGCGTCACCGGTGTCCGTGTGGCCGATGCAGGCGATTCGGAGATCGACCTGAAGGCTGTGACCTTTGAGAATAATGCTGATGATATTAGTCTGGGAAATGACCAGCAGATCAACATCAAAAAAAGCTTTGTCGGTACGGCAAAGATCCGGGTGGATGACCCTGCGCGGGGCCGTCAGATCACAACGGACAACGAGGGCTCTCCTTACCAGAAAAAGCTGAGCCTCATCAGCAGGAATGAAGGCTATGTGATCGGCTACAAGAAGGTGACCGACGGCGCGGAGTTCCGCTATCTTGCCCCGGCCAACGGCAAAACCGTCAACGCTGTAAATGCGAAGGCAACCGCTGACCTCGGTGCCGGTGCCCAGCAGCTGGACACCACCGACGTTGTGCCGGAAGGTAAGGATGTGACCGTGACGGCAGATCTGCAGGGGGGCGCAGAGTTCCTCGGCTGGAGCGTCTCGCGTGCCGACGGCGAAGCACTGGACTGGACTCCGGCTAGGGACGACCCCCAGACCATCACCTTTACAATGCCCGACTGCAATGTGACCGTCACGGCACTGTGTCAGGGTGGAAATGATGACATCGACAACCCGAGCGGCGGCGGCAGCAGCGATGTGGCGGCCGGCATTGCGGCTGTTGCGCTGACCGGTGCAGCCGTGTGGAGCATTTACGAAGCCGGAACCGGCATCTATCGCGTGCTGAATATGCCCGGCGTCCCCATGCCCTCCAACCGCGCCGGTCTGGCGACCCTGATCTGGGAAAAGGCCGGCTGCCCGGAACCGCAGACGGTGAAGAGCTTCAGCGACATCGATGACGCCGACCTTCATCTGCGGCAGGCTGCCAGCTGGATGGAAGAGCAGGGTCTGATGGACGATGTGAAGGAAAACGAGTTCCGCCCCTATCGCTATGTGACCAAGCTCCAAACCTGCCTTGTCTGGGATAAGGCCAAGGAAGAGAGCCTGATCTCCTGAAAAAGTAGATCATTCTTGTAACAAGCCCCGGGGTGACCGCAAGCGCCCCGGGGTTGTTTTTTTCACAGGAAAAGGAGCAGAACCGGAAGATGCAGTGTGAAAAAAGCAACGAGGAAGATCCCGCAGGATCTTCCTCGTTGCAAACACAAAATAATAATTCCGCAGAGGATAGTTCAAATCATCAGTTCAGCTTCTTGCCGAAGAACTCCACTTCCTTGCCAATGAACTGCATCAGCTCGTCGAACTGGTCGGGGGTCAGGCTCTGGGCACCGTCGCACTTTGCCTTGGCGGGGTTGTTGTGCACCTCGATCATCAGGCCGTCGGCACCGGCAGCAACAGCGGCCTTTGCCAGATCCGGCACCATCCATGCGTGGCCGCAGGCATGGCTGGGGTCCACAATAACGGGCAGGTGGGTCATCTTGTGCAGCATCACCACACCGGCAAGGTCGAGGGTGTTGCGCATGCTGGTCTCAAAGGTGCGGATGCCGCGCTCGCAGAGGATGACGTTCTCGTTGCCCTCGGCCATGATGTACTCGGCGCTCATCACGAACTCTTCCAGCGTATTGGCAAGGCCGCGCTTGAGCAGCACCGGCTTCTTCTGACGGCCGACGGCCTTGAGCAGCTCAAAGTTCTGCATGTTGCGGGCACCCACCTGAATGAGGTCTACATTCTCGAACAGGGGCAGGTGCTCGGTGTTCATGATCTCGGTCACGATGGGAGCACCGGTGGCGCGGCGTGCCAGCTTGAGCAGGTCGAGGCCCTCGCTGCGCATACCCTGAAAGGAGTAGGGCGAGGTGCGGGGCTTGAATGCGCCGCCGCGCAGCAGGGAAGCACCCGCAGCCTTCACGCGCTGTGCGCAGTAGGTGATCTGCTCCTCGCTCTCAATGCTGCAGGGGCCTGCAATGACCGCAAAGTTTCCGCCGCCGATCTTTACGCCGTCCACATCGATCACGCTGTCGTCCGGGTGGAACTTGCGGTTGGCCTTCTTATAAGGCTCGGTCACGCGGCGGCAGGTCTCCACCACCGGGTTTGCCAGCACCCAGCTCTCGGCCACGGCCTTGGTGTCGCCGATCAGGCCCAGAATGTGGCTCTCACTGCCCTTGGAATCGTTGATCTGCAGGCCCATATCCTGCAGTTCGTGGCAGAACTCGCGTACCTGTACCTCAGGTGCGTTCTGTTTGAGTACGATGATCATAGTGTTTTGTCTCCTTTGCCTTATCGTGTGAAACGGCGAGGGAGACCGGCTCCTTTGCCGCAGCTTGCAGTGTCAAACTTCAGGGTTCTGAAGTGTGTGACGCTATGATATCACTTCAGGAAACTGAAGTCAAGAGAATTTTGAATTTTTTTGAAGAAAGTGGTAGAATGGGGGCAGGAAAAGGAAAAGCAGGCTCGCCCTCTCAGCTTCGCTTGCGCTCAGCAGCTCCCCCAAAGGGGGAGCCCTTGGCAAAACCGGAAACTTTGCGTGGATTGCCAAAGCCTCTCACTTTGGGAGAGGTGGCATTGCGTTAGCAATGACGGAGAGGGCGAGGACGCTGACCCAATGCCATCATACTTAAGAATAGAACCAGCTAAATATAAAGGGGAATACTACAATGGGAAAAGAAGCAAAAACCAATGCCATGCGCATTCTGGAGCGCGAGAAGGTGCCCTACACCGCCCACGAGTACGCTCATGAAGAGGGCGTTGCCGTGGCAGGTGTGGATGTGGCAGGCAGCATGGGCGAAGACCCTGCCTGCGTGTATAAGACGCTGGTGACGCAGGGCAATAGCAAAAACTATTTTGTGTTCGTCATTCCGGTGGCGGCAGAGCTGGATCTGAAAGCCGCTGCCCGCAGTGTGGGCGAAAAAAGCGTTGCCATGATCCATGTGGCCGATATCAACAAGGTCACCGGCTATGTGCGCGGTGGCTGCAGCCCGGTAGGCATGAAAAAGCAGTATAAGACTGTGTTCGATGAGAGCGTGCTGACGCAGGAGAAGGTCTATGTCTCCGGCGGGCGCATCGGCACGCAGGTGTGCTGTGCCCCGGCGGACCTCATCCGCGCTGCACGGGCAATTACAGCAAAAATTATTTTTTAAAAAAGTCCGTCTATTGTACAAAAAGTTAACGCATCCTATTTACATAAAATATACTTAAACTATAAGTCATACTTAAAAAGAAAAACAATGTCGAAACTGCACAAAACTTTTGAAAGTTTTTTGACGGCATGAAAACACAAGGTAGAATTTGTGGGAACACTCTTTTCAAAGATGTTTTTTTGCCGTAAACTGTATGTAGTACAGGGACGGCGGCCCGCAGAAAGGGCTTTTCCGCCGCCTGAAAACGCAAGCACAAGGAACTGCGGAGGAGAACTTCAATGATGAAGATGCTGCCGGGTCTCATGGGTCGAAACAACATTCGGGCATGTCAGGGGCATCGTGCAACTTTGTGCAAAGCGTCGGGAGAGCATACGCAGAATTAAAGGCCGTGGTACGGGTGTACCGCAGCCTTTTTTGTTTGTCGGTTGAGAAAGAGAGGTTTGGATATGGTTCGTAAAGTGGCTGTGATCATGGGTTCTGACAGCGATTGGCCGGTGGTAAAGGGCGCATGTGCCCAGCTGAAAGCGCTGGACATTCCTTTTGAGGCGCACATCCTTTCGGCACACCGCACCCCTGCCGAGGCAGCGGAGTTTGCCAAAAGCGCCCGTGCCAACGGCTTCGGCGTGATCCTGTGCGCAGCAGGCATGGCAGCACATCTGGCGGGTGCCTTTGCTGCCAACACCACCCTGCCGGTGATCGGCATTCCCATGAAGGGCGGTGCCATGGACGGCATGGATGCCCTGCTTGCCACGGTGCAGATGCCCAGCGGCATCCCGGTGGCAACGGTGGCTCTGAACGGTGCCAAGAACGCCGCATGGCTGGCTGCGGAAATTCTGGCTTTGAGCGACGACGCTCTGGCCGAAAAGCTGGCAGCAGAGCGCACCGCCATGGCCGCACAGATCGCTGCCAAAGAGGAAAAGCTGCAGGCTGAGATCGCCCAGCTGTAAAGGAGAACCAATGTCTGATTTTGCATATCCGCTGCACGAAGAATGCGGCGTTTTCGGCATTTACGACCGTGCCGGTACCGAGGATGTGGCCGCTGCGGCCTACTCGGCTCTGTATGCCCTGCAGCACCGTGGTCAGGAGAGCTGCGGCATCGCCGTGAACGATGATGGTGTGATCAACGGCCACCGCGACCTCGGCCTTGTGAATGAGGTGTTCACCCCGGCGGTGCTGGCAAGTCTGGCAAACCCCAATGCGCACATGGCTACCGGTCACGTGCGCTACGCCACGGCAGGCAGCCGTGTGCGCGCCAATGCACAACCCATGATCGTCCGGCACGGCCGCGGCACCATGGCACTGTGCCACAACGGCAACCTGACCAACGCCATCGAGCTGCGCCGCCAGCTGGAAAATGAAGGTGCCATCTTCCACGGCTCCTCCGATACCGAGGTGATCTGCTACCTGATCACCCGCAACCGCCTGCGCATGGGCAGCATCGAGACCGCCATCAGCAAGACGATGGATGTGCTGGAGGGTGCCTACAGTCTGGTGATCATGTCGGCCACCAAACTCATTGCAGTGCGTGACCCCCGCGGCTATCGGCCCCTGTGCATCGGCACGCTGCCCGGCGGCGGCTACGTATTTGCCAGCGAGAGCTGTGCACTGGACGCTGCCGGTGCCACCCTGCTGCGGGACGTGGAGCCCGGCGAGATCGTGGTAGCAGACGCAAAAACCGGTGAGCTGCGCAGCATCAAGGATCACTGCGGTCGGCCGGACACCCAGATGTGCGTGTTCGAGTTCATTTATTTCTCCCGCCCGGACAGCATCATCGAGGGCAGCTCGGTGCACGAGGCCCGCAAGCAGGCAGGCCGGTTCCTTGCACAGGAACACCCCGTGGAAGCGGACGTGGTCATCGGCGTGCCGGATTCCGGTCTGGATGCAGCTCTCGGCTACTCGCAGGAGAGCGGCATCCCCTATGGCATCGGCTTTATTAAGAATAAGTACATCGGCCGCACCTTCATTCAGGGCAGCCAGAAGCAGCGCGAGAACAGCGTGCGCATCAAGCTGAACGTCGTTTCCAGCACGGTCAAGGGCAAGCGGGTGGTGCTGGTGGATGACTCCATCGTGCGCGGCACCACCTCTGCCCGCATCATCAAGCTGCTGCGGGACGCCGGTGCCACCGAGGTGCACTTTATGGTGTCGGCACCGCCGTTCAAGTACCCCTGCTACTTCGGCACTGACATCCCGGATCAGAAACTGCTGGTGGCCACCGGCCGCACGGTCGAGCAGATCAATGAAGTGATCGGGGCTGATACGCTGGGCTACCTTTCCACTGAGCATGTTGTCCAGCTTACAAAGAACGCAAAATGCGGATTCTGCACCGCCTGCTTTACCGGCGAATATGCCGTGAAGCCGGACGAGGTGCTTTCCACCGATATTCACGAACGCCACCTGAACGACCGTCCCAAGGACGAGAAAAAGTTAGGAGAGTAAGACCATGGAAAAAAGCTATTCTGAAAGCTATGCAGCCGCCGGTGTGGATATCACCGCCGGTTATCGCTCTGTTGAACTGATGAAGCAGTATGTGGCCCGCACCATGAACGAGCACTGCATTGGCGGTCTGGGCGGCTTTGGTGGCCTGTTTGAGCTGGACTGCACCGGCTACAAGCACCCGGTGCTGATCTCCGGCACCGACGGCGTGGGCACCAAGCTGAAAATTGCCATGATCATGGACAAGCACGATACCATCGGCATCGACTGCGTGGCTATGTGCGTGAACGATGTCATCTGCGCCGGTGCAAAGCCGCTGGTGTTCTTGGATTACATCGCCTGCGGCCGCAACATTCCCGAGAAGATCGCCGAGATCGTCAAGGGTGTGGCTGAGGGCTGCGTGCAGGCCGACTGCTCTCTGGTGGGCGGCGAGACTGCCGAGCACCCGGGCATGATGCCGGAGGAGGAGTACGATCTGGCCGGTTTCACCGTGGGTGTCGTGGATAAGGAAAAGATCCTGAGCAATGAGACCATGGCAGCCGGTGATGTGATCCTTGCCCTGCCTTCCACCGGTGTGCACTCCAACGGTTTCTCGCTGGTGCGCAAGATCTTTGACATTGACGCAAACCCCGATGTGCTGCACACTGCCCCTGCAGAGCTGGGCGGCAAGACGCTGGGCGAGGCCCTGCTGGCTCCCACCAAGATCTACGTCAAGCCTGTGCTCAAGGTGCTGGAAGAGGTGGATGTGAAGGGCATTTCCCACATCACCGGCGGCGGCTTCTACGAGAACATTCCCCGCAGCCTGAAAGCCGGCTGCTGCGCTGTAATCAAGAAGAGCGATGTGCGCACCCCCGTGCTGTTTGATGTGCTGGCTAAAGAGGGCAACATTCCGGAGCGCGATATGTTCAACACCTTCAACATGGGCGTTGGTATGATTTTGACCGTGGCTGCCGAGGATGCCGACAAGGCCATTGAGATCCTGAAAGCCAACGGCGAGGATGCTTACCGCCTTGGTGTGATTGGCGAAGGCAGCGGGGTGCAGCTGGTATGATGAAGATTGCTGTGCTGGTTTCCGGCGGCGGCACCAACCTGCAGGCCATCCTGGAAAGCGAACGCCGCGGGGAGAACCCCAACGGTAAGGTTACCCTGGTGGTTGCCAGCAAACCTGGTGCGTATGCGTTGGAACGCGCTGCAAACTTCGGCGTGGAAACCGCCGTGGTGCGCCGCAAGGATTACGCCACCAGCGAGGAGTTTGACGCTGCCCTGCTGAGTGTGCTGAAAGACCATGGCATTGAGCTGGTGGTTCTGGCAGGATTTTTGAGCGTGCTGGGCCCCAGCGTGATTGCCGCTTACCCCAACCGCATCCTGAACATCCACCCCAGCCTGATTCCCAGCTTTTGCGGCCCCGGCTACTATGGCCTGAAAGTGCATGAGGAAGCGCTGAAGCGCGGCGTGAAAGTGACCGGCGCTACCGTCCACTTTGTCAACGAAGTGTGTGACGGCGGGCCCATCCTGCTGCAAAAAGCCGTGGAAGTGCAGCCCGGTGATACCCCCGAAGTGCTGCAGAAGCGCGTGATGGTGGAAGCCGAATGGAAGTTGCTGCCCCAGGCCATTGCCATGGTGTGCAATGGCGAAGCCTGACCGAACAAGGAGGATTCCCGCATGAAAAAGAATCTTTATACTTATCTGGCCGGTAACGAATATCCCGGCCGCGGCATCTGCATCGGCCGTTCGCCGGACGGCACCAAGGCCATGATTGCTTACTGGATCATGGGCCGCAGCGCCAACAGCCGCAACCGCGTGTTTGACGCCATCCCCGGCGGCATCCGCACGGTAGCCGCAGACCCCGCCAAGCTGGAAGATCCCCACCTGATCATCTATAACCCGGTTCTGACCCTGAACGATACCACCATTGTGACCAACGGTGACCAGACGGATACCATTTACCGCTACATGCGGGATAACCTGTTCCCTGGTTACGGCTTTGAAGCAGCCCTTGCCACCCGCACTTTTGAGGACGATGCCCCCAACTTTACCCCCCGCATTTCCGGCGTTGTGGATATGCGTCGCGGCGGCTACAAGCTGAGCATCCTGAAAAGCTGCGATGGCAACCCCGCCAGCGTGCAGCGCCAGACCTTTGACTATCCGCAGCCCGTTGCAGGCGAAGGCCAGCTGATTACCACCTACCAGAAAAACGGCTCCCCCATCCCCAGCTTTGCCGGTGAGCCGCTGCGCGTGACACTGGACCAGAACGATGCCGACGAATTTGCCGGAAAGTTGTGGGAAGCCCTGAACGAAGATAATAAGGTCAGCCTGTTTGTGCGTGCCATCACGCTGGAAACCGGCGATTATGAAGATGTGATCCTGAACAAATACAACACGGTGGAGGGCTGAACTTATGAACGAATTCCAGCTGAAATACGGCACCAACCCCAACCAGAAGCCTGCCCGCATTTTTATGGCAGATGGTTCTGATCTTCCCGTTACCATTTTGAATGGCAAGCCGGGCTACATCAACTTTCTGGATGCGTTCAACAGCTACCAGCTGGTGCGCGACCTGAAAAAAGCCCTGGGCCAGCCTGCTGCTGCCAGCTTTAAGCATGTTTCCCCCGCCGGTGCCGCCATTGGCCTGCCACTGGACGAAACGCTGAGAAAGATGTATCATATTAGTGCAGAGGCTGAGCTTTCTCCCCTGGCCTGCGCTTATGCCCGCGCCCGCGGTGCGGACCGCATGTCCAGCTTTGGTGACTGGATCGCCCTGTCTGATGTGTGCGACCTTGCCACCGCAAAGCTGATCCAGCACGAAGTTTCGGACGGCATCATTGCCCCCGGCTATGACGCCGACGCCCTGGAAGTGCTGAAATCCAAAAAGAAAGGCAACTACAACATCGTTGCCATTGATCCGGATTATATCCCCGCTCCGCTGGAGCGCCGCACCGTATTCGGTGTCACCTTTGAGCAGGGCCGCCAGGATCTGGAGATCAGCGTGGATACCATGCTGCAAAACTTTGTAACCGAGAACAAGACGGTGACCGATGCCCAGAAGCGCGATCTGATCATGAGCCTGATCGTGCTGAAATACACCCAGTCCAACTCCGTCTGCTATGTGCAGGACGGCCAGACCATCGGTGTGGGCGCAGGCCAGCAAAGCCGCATCCACTGCACCCGCCTGGCAGGCCAGAAAGCCGACAACTGGCAGCTGCGCCATATGCCCAAGGTTCTGGACCTGCCGTTCCGCGAGGATATCTCCAAGCCCAACCGCGATAACGCGATTGATGTTTACATCGGCGATACCCCGGAGGATGTGATTGGGGATGACGTTTGGGCCGAAACCTTTACTGTGCAGCCTGCTCCGTTGACTGCCGAGGAAAAGAAAGCCTGGCTGAGCAAGGTAACGAATGTTGCCCTGGGCAGTGATGCATTCTTCCCCTTTGGGGACAACATTGAGCGCGCCCGCCGCAGCGGTGTGACCGCCATTGTGCAGCCGGGCGGCTCCATCCGCGATGATCAGGTTATTGCCACCTGCAACAAGTACGGCATTGCCATGGCGTTCTGTGGTATCCGGCTGTTCCACCACTAAGTTCCCAATTTTTTCGTAAAAAAATTGGGAAAAGAATAGTTAATAAAGAATAATTAAAAATGAAGGTGGACCGCCATTATTCTTTATTATTTATTCTTTCTTATTTATTACAACAAGGAGTTTGCCATGAAAATTCTGGTTGTTGGCGGCGGCGGGCGTGAACACGCCATTATCCGCGCGCTGAAAAAAAGCCCCGACTGCGGCGATATCTGGTGTGCCCCTGGCAACGGCGGCATTGGTTACGATGCCACCTGCAAAAACATCTCTGCAACGGATGTAGACGCCATGGTCGCCTTTGCCAAGGCAGAAGCCTTTGATTATGTTGTTGTTGCACAGGACGATCCCCTTGCCCTTGGCATGGTGGATGCTTTGGCCAAGGTGGGCATCCCTGCTTTTGGCCCGGATGCCGCTGCCGCCCGCATTGAAGCCAGCAAGGTGTTCAGCAAGGACCTGATGAAAAAATACGGCATTCCCACCGCCGGCTATGAAACCTTTGACGACCCCGCCAAGGTAATGGATTACATCCGCAGCAAGGGCAAGTACCCGGTTGTTATCAAGGCGGATGGCCTGGCGCTGGGCAAAGGCGTGCTGATCTGCCAGAATGAGCAGGAAGCCGCCGATGGCGTAAAGGAAATCATGCTGGACAAAAAGTTCGGCGCTTCCGGCAACCATGTTGTGGTGGAAGAATTTTTGACCGGGCCGGAAGTCAGCGTGCTGTCCTTCTGTGATGGAAAAACCGTCAAGCCGATGGTTTCCAGCATGGACCACAAGCGCGCTTTGGACCATGACGAGGGCCTGAACACCGGCGGCATGGGCACCGTTGCCCCCAACCCCTGCTACACCCCCGCCATTGCCGCCGAGTGCATGGAGAAGATTTTCCTGCCTACGGTTGCCGCCATGCAGGCAGAGGGTTGCCCCTTTAAGGGCTGCCTGTACTTTGGCCTGATGCTGACCCCGGACGGCCCCAAGGTGATTGAATACAACTGCCGCTTTGGCGACCCCGAAACCCAGGTAGTACTGCCCCTGCTGGAAAGCGACCTGCTGACCGTGATGCAGGCCTGCACCAACGGCACGCTGGACAAGACCGAGGTCAAGTTCAGCGATGGCGCTGCCGCCTGTGTGGTGCTGGCTTCCGGCGGATACCCCGTTGCCTATGAAAAGGGCAAGGAGATCACCGGCCTGGAGAATGGCCAGGTGCCCGATGCTGCCGATGTGACCGTGTACCATGCCGGTACCGCCATCAAGGATGGCAAGCTGGTTACCAACGGCGGCCGCGTGCTGGGTGTAACGGCAACCGCCGCCACCCTGCCCGAAGCCCTGAAAAAGGCTTACGCCGCTGCTGACTGCATCCATTTTGACAAACTGCACCGCCGCAGTGATATTGGTGCCCGTGCCCTTGCGGCAATGAAAGCACAGGAGGGTTAAACAAGAATGGTTTACCGCATTTATGTAGAAAAAAAGCCCGGCTTTGACGGCGAAGCCCAGGGCCTGAAGCATGAACTGGTTGAGCTGGTTGGCATTAAGGGCCTGAAAGCTCTGCGCCTGTTGAACCGCTATGATGTGGAAGGCATTGACCGCGACCTGTTTGAGAAAGCCATCCCCACCGTGTTCAGCGAACCGCCAGTCGATGTGACCTATACCGAGCTGCCCACCGCCAAGACGGTGTTTGCTGTGGAGTATCTGCCCGGCCAGTTTGACCAGCGTGCAGATTCTGCTTCCGAGTGTATCCAGCTGCTGAGCCAGGGCGAGCGTCCGTCTGTGCGCAGTGCCCGCATCTACCTGCTGGACGGCGAGCTGAGCGCAGAGGATCTGGAAGCCATCAAGAAGTATGTCATCAACCCGGTGGAAGCCCGCGAGGCCAGCCTGGACACCCGCGATACCCTGAAAATGGAATTTGCCGTGCCCACCGCTGTGGAAACCCTGAACGGCTTCTGCGCTTTGGATGACGCTGCGTTGGAGAATTTCCGCAATGAAAAGGGCCTGGCCATGGACCACGCCGACATTGTGTTCTGCCAGAACTACTTCAAATCTGAACAGCGCGACCCGACCATTACCGAAATCCGCCTGATCGATACCTACTGGTCTGACCACTGCCGTCACACCACCTTCGGCACCATCCTGAACGATGTCAAGATTGACGACGAAGTTGTGCAGGCTGCATTTGACCGTTACATGGCCCTGCGTGCCGAGACCGGCCGCGATAAAAAGAACCGCACCCTGATGGACCTGGCCACCATCGGCGCCAAGGCCCTGAAACAGCGCGGCATCCTGCAGAACCTGGACGAGAGCGAAGAGATCAATGCCTGCACCGTCAAAATCAAGTGTGATGTGGACGGCGAATTGCAGGATTGGCTGTTCCTCTTCAAGAACGAGACCCACAACCACCCCACCGAGATTGAGCCGTTCGGCGGCGCTGCTACCTGCATCGGCGGTGCCATCCGTGACCCGCTGTCCGGCCGCAGCTATGTTTACCAGGCCATGCGCGTGACCGGCGCAGGCGACCCGCTCAAGCCGGTTTCCGAAACCATGCCCGGCAAGCTGCCCCAGCGCAAGCTGGTTACCACTGCTGCTGCCGGTTATTCCAGCTATGGCAACCAGATCGGCCTTGCCACCGGCCAGGTTGCTGAACTGTACCACCCCGGCTATGTGGCAAAGCGTATGGAGATCGGCGCTGTTGTGGGTGCTACCCCGGCCAGCCATGTCCGCCGCGAAGAGCCCCAGCCCGGCGATGTGATCATCCTGCTGGGCGGCCGCACCGGCCGTGACGGCATTGGCGGCGCTACCGGCTCCAGCAAGGCCCACAAGCTGACCAGCCTGGAAACCTGCGGTGCCGAGGTGCAGAAGGGCAACGCCCCCATTGAGCGTAAGCTGCAGCGCCTGTTCCGCCGCGAGGACGCCTGCTGCATGATCAAGCGCTGCAACGACTTTGGCGCAGGCGGCGTTTCCGTTGCCATCGGCGAGCTGGCCGACGGCCTGAACATTGACCTGAACAAAGTTACCAAGAAGTACGAGGGCCTGGACGGCACCGAGCTGGCTATCAGCGAAAGCCAGGAGCGCATGGCTGTTGCCGTTGCCGCTGAGGATGCCGAAAAGTTCATTGCCCTTGCCAATGAGGAAAACCTGGAAGCCACCGTGGTTGCTACCGTTACCGAGGAAAAGCGGATGCGCGAGAACTGGAACGGCGTTGCCATCGTGGACCTTTCCCGCGAGTTCCTGAACTCCAACGGTGCCGAGCGCCATGCCGATGTGCATGTTCTGCCCGGCACGGTATGGCAGCCCCAGTGGGCCGGTTCCACCTTTGCCGAAAAGCTGGAAAACCTGGTTGGCGACCTGAACGTTTGCAGCCAGAAAGGCCTGGGCGAGCGGTTTGACTCCACCATCGGCGCTTCCACCGTGCTGATGCCTTACGGCGGTAAATACCAGTTGACCCCCACCATGGCCATGGCTGCCAAACTGCCGGTGGATGGCGAAACCACCACCTGCTCCGGCATGGCCTGGGGCTTTAACCCCTATCTGACTGAAGCGGACCCCTACCGCGGCGCTTACATGGCCGTTGTGGAAAGCGTGACCAAACTGGTTTGCGCCGGTTTCCGCCACAAGGATATGTACCTGACTTTCCAGGAATATTTTGAGCACCTGAACACTGCCCCCGAACGCTGGGGCAAGCCGCTGGCCGCCCTGCTTGGCGCGCTGGATGCCCAGATGGGCCTTGGCATTGCTTCCATCGGCGGCAAGGACAGTATGTCCGGCAGCTTTGAAGGCCTGGATGTTCCCCCCACGCTGGTCAGCTTTGCCACCGCCATTGGCAACACCGCCAACGTCATGAGCCCTGAGTTCAAGAAAGCCAACAGCTCTGTTGTCATCCTGAAGCCGCAGTACAAGGACGGCATGCCGGAGATCGGCAGCCTGCTTTCCATCTACAAGATCGTGGAGCAGATGATCGACGAAGGCAAGGTGCTGGCCGCAGCAACGCCGGGTTACGGCGGCGTTGCCGAAGCACTGTTCAAGATGTGCGTCGGCAACCACGTGGGCCTGTCCCTGAGCCGCGATATCAACCTGGACGACCTGTTCAAGCCCTGCTATGGCGCAGTTATTCTGGAGCTTCTGGATGCTTCTGCCGGTGAATTCCTCGGTTCCACCACCGTGGATTACGTCATCAACGTCAACGGCGAAAACATCGACCTGCAGCACCTGCAGGATGTATGGGAAGCAAAGCTGCAGCCTGTCTTCCCCTACCTCAAGGCTGGCAAGGAAGTCAAATCCCTGGAATACAAGGTCAACTGCTTCCAGCGCGTTGCCCCGGCTGTGCGCCTGGCCACCCCGCGCGTTATCATCCCTGTGTTCCCCGGCACCAACTGCGAATACGACACTGCACGCGCATTCCGCCGCGCCGGTGGCGACCCGCACATTCTGGTGTTGAAGAACCTGACCCCCGCCGACGTTGCCGCCAGCTGCGAAGCCCTGGTGAAAGAGCTTGACCAGAGCCAGATTCTGATGCTGCCGGGCGGTTTTTCCGGCGGCGATGAGCCGGACGGCTCCGCCAAGTTCATTGCGGCGTTCTTCCGCAACCCCGCTGTGGCCGATGCCGTCAACCGTCTGCTGAACCAGCGTGACGGCCTGGCACTCGGCATCTGCAACGGCTTCCAGGCATTGATTAAGCTGGGCCTTGTGCCTTATGGCGAGATCCGCCCGATTACCGAGAACGACCCGACCCTAACCTTTAACACCATCCACCGCCACCAGAGCATGCTGGTGCGCACCCGCGTAGCTTCCAACAAGAGCCCCTGGCTGAGCGAATGCAATGTGGATGATGAACACCTGATCGCCATCAGCCACGGCGAAGGCCGCTTTGTCTGCAATGACGGCCTGCTGCAGCAGCTGATCAACAACGGCCAGGTTGCCACCCAGTATGTTGACCTGAACTGCGTGCCCACCATGGATATGCGCTACAACCCCAACGGGTCTGTGCTGGCCATTGAGGGCATTACCAGCCCGGACGGCCGCGTGTTCGGCAAGATGGGCCATTCTGAGCGCAGCGGCGACAGCCTGTACAAAAACGTTACCGGCGACAAGTACCAGCCGATTTTTGAAGGCGGCGTGAACTACTTCAAACTGTAAGACATGCTGTAAGAAAGGAAACCCGACCAATGGCACATGATCGTTATATTTCTCCGTTTTCCACCCGTTATGCTTCCGATGAGATGCAGTATACTTTCTCGGACGATAACAAGTTCCGCACCTGGCGCAGGCTGTGGATTGCGCTGGCCAAGGCTGAGCAGAAGCAGGGCCTGGACATTACCGATGAACAGATTGCCGAGCTGGAAGCCCACAAGGATGACATCAATTACGAGGAAGCCACTGCCCGCGAAAAGCTGGTGCGCCACGATGTCATGAGCCATGTTTACGCTTACGGCCTGCAGTGCCCCAAGGCAAAGGGTATCATCCACCTGGGTGCTACCAGCTGCTATGTTGGCGATAACACCGATGTTATCATCATGCGCGAAGGCCTGCAGCTGGTGCGCAAAAAGCTGATCGGCGTGCTGGCCAACCTGGCCGATTTTGCCGAGCAGTACAAGGATATGCCCTGCCTGGCTTACACCCACTGCCAGCCCGCCCAGCTGACCACCGTTGGCAAGCGCGCTACCCTGTGGATGAACGAGTTCTACATGGACCTGCAGGAGATTGACCACCAGATCAGCCAGCTGGCCCTGCGCGGCGTTAAGGGTACCACCGGCACCCAGGCCAGCTTTATTGAGCTGTTCAACGGCGATTCCGCCAAGGTCAAGGCAGTGGAAGCCGATGTGTGCGCCCAGATGGGCTTTGACAAGGTTGTGCCCGTCTGCGGCCAGACCTACAGCCGCAAGGTGGACTACAATGTGCTTTCCGCCATTGCCGGTCTTGCCCAGAGCGCCATGAAGATGGCCACTGACATCCGCCTGCTGGCCAACTTTAAGGAGATGGAGGAGCCGTTTGAAAAGAACCAGATCGGTTCTTCCGCCATGCCGTACAAGCGCAACCCCATGCGCTGCGAACGCATCTGCGCGCTTTCCCGCTACCTGATGGTGGATGTGCTGAACCCCGCCATCACCGCCGGCACCCAGTGGTTTGAGCGCACGCTGGACGATTCCGCCAACAAGCGCATCGCCATGGCTGAGGGCTTTTTGGCCGCTGATGCCATCCTGAACATTCTGCTGAATGTTTCGGACGGGCTGGTGGTTTACCCCAAGGTTGTCCGCAGCCGCGTGATGGCTGAGCTGCCGTTCATGGCCAGCGAGAACATCATGATGAAAGCCGTCAAGAAAGGCGGCGACCGCCAGGAGCTGCACGAGCGCCTGCGCGAGCACGCCGTGGCCGCTGCCGCTGTGGTCAAGCAGGAGGGCAAGCCCAATGATATGATTGCCCGCGTGGAAGCTGACCCTGCATTCGGTCTGACCCGTGAGGAGATCGAGGCCGAGCTGAGCCCCGAAGATTTCACCGGCCGCGCCCCGCAGCAGGTGGAAGAGTTCCTGGCCGAAGTTATCCGTCCCGTGCTGGACGCCAACAAAGAGGATCTTGGCCAGCATGTGGAGCTGAATGTTTGATTTATTTGGGCTTGAGGAATTATAAGATTACGATATCATCATGATTGGATGAATAAGCGAAAGGCTGCTTCTTCGGTTGAAGGAGCAGCCTTTTTGAGTTTTAGGGGGATTATATTCCATCATACATCTAATTTATGGTCTTCGGAACGATCAAGACCGTTCCCTATGTGGGGGTAAATGATTCGGCTCGGCCCGTTCACGGGACGATGACGAGCATCGTCCCGTACAAATTATTTGCGGCGTTTGCCGCAATCGGCAAAGTTTCTCCACGGCGGGATGAAGGCATCCCGCCCTACCGCACCGTAAATGATGGCTTTATTATCATGCTTCAAATCTCCCCCGCCGCCACATCGTCGGATTCTATGCATTGGGCAAGAGCGGTCTCATAGGGGATATCCCGCTGGATCATGGTCACATTATAGGTGGCAAAATGGTAGCCGTTTGCTTCGCAGGCGGCTTTTATTTTTTGCAAGGCGGGCTGTAAATCTGCGTGCTGGGGCTGCGATGTGGTTTGAATCGTGACCGCCAGCTTGGCCGGTATATGCTGCAAGATGTCTTTTTCAAACGGGGCATCCAATGGCAGCCACTGCTGGTATTCCATGCCCAGATCAAAGGCATTTTTCCCTGATTCATACGGCAGAATCACCATCACGCACTGCTCCGCTTCATCGTAGGGAATGTCGTATTCCGACAAAGCATCAACCAGGACCGGTGCCACCTCATCCTGCGCCTCCAGCTCCATGCGATTAGATGTATTAAGCCGCGCATCTATGTACTGGGTGTGGTCGATCGTATAGATATCACTGGTAAAAAGCCAAAAGTGCGTTTCCACATAAAACCAGGTATCCTTGCTTTGCTGGGACTGCACTCTAGTTGTATAGCAGAATCCCCGCATCGAACCCGCGCCTTCCGCCGTAAAGGTCTGGTCCGGGTAAAGTTTTTCTGCAAACTGTGTGGCCCGGTGCATGGCCCAGCGCTCGCTGATGGGGTCGCCGTTGATGCAGTCAAAGGCCAGCAGCACCAAAGCAATCAGCACCGCCGCCAGAATGCCTGCCATCTTCCGCTTACTTTTCACTTTCATGTTTTTTCTCTCCTTTCCCGCTGGCATAGTTCAGCAGCCAGCCAATCAGGCAGCCAACGCCGCACAGCCCCAGCATAAAAACGCTGTACACAATTAGGGTGACCGGGTACTCCATCAGGGTGGCCCCATACTGCCAATAACGCACGAAGGTCCGCAGCAGCGCGCAAAGGGCAATGCCTTCCCCCACTGCCATCAGCAGCTTCCACATCTGGGGGTCCTGATACACGGCCGCAGCACACACAAACGGGAAAATCAGGATGATCCAGTTGGAATGTTCGCCGTAACTTGTCAGCACCCCAAAGCCCATGCCCAGCGCTGCAAACATCAGCAGGCCGGTATTGTATTTGTGGCGGATCTTTTGCAGCAGGCGGGCATCATCGGGTGCGGGCAGGCTTTGTGGCAGGGCCTGCCCGCCGTCCGTCTGCCACAGGGTGCGGCATTCCGGGCAGGTTTGCAGGTGGGCTTTTACCAGCGCTTCACTTTCCGGGCTGGCAACGCCATCCTGCACCAGCGGGATCAAATCCCGGCAGACCGCGCAGGGAATTTCGGTTTCTGCTTTTCCCTGTTCTGCTTGCCGGTTTGTTTCTTTTTCTTGCGTCATTCGTCGTATCCCTCCTTTTGCAGGGTTGCTTTCAGCCAGGCGCGGGTACGGTGCTCCACCACCCGCGCGGATGCTTCGGTTATTTGCAGTTTTTGGGCAATTTCCTGGTACGAATACCCCTGCGCCCGCAGGTATACCACGCTGCGGGTGCGCTCGTCCTTTTGCTGCAGCAAAGCCTGCACGCGGCGCAGCTTTTGGCGGGCGGCGGTGGTTTCGGTCAGGGCATCATCGGTTATGTAGCGTTCCATCAAATCGTCCAGGCTGACGGACTGGTGCCGCCTGCGCAGGCTTTCCAGCCAGATATTGCGTGCAATGCCAAACAGCCAGGTTTTTACCTCGCACTCTCCACGAAAAGTGGGCAGCCGCTTGATGACTCGCACAAAGGTTTCGCTCAACAGGTCTTCCGCCTGCACAGGGTCGTGGGTCAAAAAGCAGAGGTAGCGGTACAGATCCATCCGGTAGCGCCGGTACAGTTCCTCCAGCTCCGGCAGTTTCATGCTTTGGCCCACCTCCTTTCGCTTTGTTCAGGCGCCTTACATGATATTGGTGGCCGCGGCCGCCGTTTTGTTACAGGCAGCGATAAAAAAAGTCCTGCCGCACCGCTTGGAAACGGCATCGGCAGGATCGGTTGTTCTTTTATTCCTGGCTTTGGGTGTCATTCCTGGGGCGCATCGGCAGTCAGGTCTGCACCATCTGCCGCTGCATCGGCGGCAGCATCCGTGGTATCCTCTGCCGGGGGTTCCGGGGTCGGCTCCGGGGTGGCCACAGGGTTTTCCGCCGGCAAAAAGCGCGGCTGAATGGTGCCGTCCGTCTGCTGGTCCGAAACATCCAGCGTACCGCGGTCACTGCTTGCCAGGCCATCGCCACCGGTATCCAGAATGATATAGGCGGCAAACCGGATCTTGTAATCCAGATTGTTTGCCGTGCCCAGCTGGACCGACACACGGCCCTGATACAAAAAGCTCAGCTCGGTCATGTTCTGCATGGTCAGCACCGTGGTGCCATCCAGCAGGCCATACTGGTCCAGTTCGCCCAGCAGTTCGTTCAGCACCTCGTTGGGGGTCTCCTGTGCCGTATCGGCTTCGTCTGCATTTTCCGGCGTTGTGGTGCCGCTTGGCATGGCCGTTGCCAGGGCGGTCGGCTCGCTGGGGGCATCCAGTGTCAGGAAGCTGCCCGGCGTGGTGGCCGCGCCCTCTGGCAGCAGGGCATCCAGCTGCACCAGATTATCCGGCTCTGCCGGCTCCACACGCAGCACTTTCAGCTGTTCGCTCAGCACCAGCCAGCTGCCGGAATACTCCATCTTAAAGCGTTCCACCGCAGGCTGCACCCGGATGATCACGGTGCCGGGGGCCTGGCGGGTGACGACTGCCACATCCAGGTACGGCATCTGCGCCAACAGCTGGTCAGATTTTTCTTTGGTGGAAAAACCGTACAGGTTATCCCCCACCTGAATGCCGGTTGCATCGATCAGCTGTTGTTCGGTATAAATGCCGGTATTGGCGGGGGTGGTGCGGTCCGCATTTTCCACCCGGAAATCCGTCACCTTGAACAACAGGTTGATAGAAAGCACAATGCCGACCACCAGCACTGCCAAAACGCACAGCACCCCGATGATGGCCTTGCGGCGGCGGATGCGCAGCTGTTCCGCGCGGGTAACGCGGCGCTGCACCTGTGGCGCACTGGAACGGTACCCCGGCTTTTGGGGGTTCTGTTGGGGGCGGGGGCGCTTTTGCTGCTGTTTGGGCGGCTGGCGTTCGGGCTGTTTTGCGGGACGCTGGCCGCTGCCCTTTGGCCGCTGCTGGCTGCCCGCCGGGCGGCTGCTGCGCTGCGGCGGGGCGCTTTTGGTGTTGCGATGGCTGGGCTGACCCTTGCGGGGAGGTACACTTTTTTTCTGGTTTCGGCTGCGCTGATTGCGGTCCATGGGGTGTACCTCCTTTCTGTGTTTCAGCTTTTATTTGCTGCCGGTTTGTTCCGGCAGGTTACTTTCCGTTCACCAGTTCCAGCAGCTTTGCGGTGATCAGTTCCAGACTCTTGGGGTTGCCCAGGGTCTTGGCGGCGGTGCCCATGGCCGTCAGTTTGCCGGGCTCTGCCAACAGGGCATGCACGGTTTCGATCAGCTTGACACCGGTCAGGTCTTTTTCTTCAATCACAATGGCGGCACCGGCGTTTTGCAGCTCCAGTGCATTGTAATACTGGTGGTTTTCGGCCACATTGGGGCTAGGGATCAGGATGGACGCACGGCCCATGGCTTCCAGCTCCGCCAGCGTCAGCGCACCGGAGCGGGAAATAACAAGGTCCGCCGCGGCCAGCAGATCCGGCATATTATCAATGTATTCTTTTACCACAAGGTTGGCACCGGGGGCAAAGTGGTTCTTGGCTTCCAGGTCCTCAAACAGCTTTACGCCGCGGCTGCCGGTGGCGTGCAGGTGCAGCACGGGCAGATCGTTTGCCTGCTCCCACGCGCACAGCTCTGCCACAACCTCGTTGATACGGCGGGCCCCCAAAGAGCCGCCGAAGCTCAAAATCACGGTGCGTTCCCCCGCGTGCACAGCAGCACGGGCGGCGGCGCGGTCACGGTTCAAAATTTCCGGGCGGACAGGGTTACCAACCACAAGGGTCTTCTCCGGCGCGCCAAGCTTTTCCACCGCAGCGGCGGAAGCGGCAAACACCACGTCCACATCCTTGGCCAGCAGCTTGTTGGTCACACCGGGGAATGCGTTTTGCTCATGGATGGCGGTCTTGATGCCCTTTTTGGCGGCGGCGCGCACTACCGGGCCGCTGACATAACCGCCGCAGCCGATGACCAGATCGGGCCGGACCTCTTTCAGGATAGCCGCCGTGCGCGGGCCGGACAGAGCCAGGTGGTAGAGCGCTACCACGTTGCGGCCTACGTTCTTCAGGGTTGGCTTGCGCTGGAAACCGTTGATCTCAATATGGTGGAACGGGTACCCTGCCTTGGTTACAAGGCCGTACTCCATACCCTCTTTCCGCCCGGCAAAGTGGATCTCAGCCGCGGGGTCCGCCGCCTTTAAGGCTCCGGCAATGGCAAGCGCCGGGTTGATATGGCCGGCTGTGCCGCCGGCAGCAATCAAAACACGCATAATGGTTCCTCTTTTCTCCGTAAAATCGAACGTTTATGTTATGGCAATACCGCATAATTCTAAGTGCCGCAGCCGCCGGAGCGATGCTTAAGCCGTAAGGCGGGAATTGTGCGGTATTGCCTTATATCTAAAACCAAAGAGAACAATGCTTTCCGCAGGCATGCGGGAATTCTCAGTTGCTGTGCAGGGCTTTGTGGTTGCGGCGCTGCGGGTTCATCCGGCGGGCAAGTTCTTCATGCGAGCGCTTGCTGCGCGCAGCGTTTTGCGCGTTGCCCGCCCGCGATATGCTTAGTATAATGCCCATCTCACACAATAGAATCAGCAAGCTGGTACCACCGGAGGAAAAAAACGGCAGGCTGATGCCGGTATTTGGGGCCACATTGGTGACCACCGCAATGTGGATCATGGTCTGCCAGGCAATTTGCGACATAATGCCAATACCCAGCATCGTACCAAAATAATCCGGCGAGTTCAGGGCGATGATAACGCCCTGAATGATCAGTGCGGCAAAAAGGCCCATACAGATCACCGCGCCGATAAAGCCCAGCTCTTCGCACAGAACGGAAAAGATAAAGTCGTTGCTGGCTTCCGGCAGCCAGAGGTGCTTTTGGCGGCTGTTGCCAATGCCCAGGCCGGTCAGCCCGCCGGACGCAATGGAATACAGGCTCTGCTGGGTCTGGTACAAAATATCGCCCTCGTCACCGTTCCATGCGCCGAGGCGCTGCTGAACATAGTTATCCTGTCCGGTCAGCATTTTGTAAATCACAAACGCAGCCGCTCCTGCCGCCGGGATGCACCAGAACCGGCCCACACCGCCACACAAAATCATACTGCCCGCAATCAGCAGGATCAGCATGATAGCAGAGTTATGGGGTTCCTTGTACAGCAGAACCACCACCGGCAGCAGCGGCAGCACGGGCAGCACAATGCCGTAAAGCAGTGTTCCCCGTTTTTCATAATACCGGTCCGCAAAGCAGGCAAGACCCAAAATAGCCGAAAACTTTGCCAGCTCCGAAGGCTGCAGGGTTGTGCCAAACATATACACCCAGCGGTAACAGCCGTTGTACGGCTCACTGAACAGGGCCCACACCAAAAGTAGCAGCGTTAAAATGTATAAGTACCAGTTCATGTGGCGCAGGCTGCGGTAGTTGATGTTGGAAATCAGATACATCAGCACCAGCCCCACCACCGCCAGAATTGCCTGCGGGCGGATAAAGTGGTAAATATCCCCCTTGAAGCGGTAATACCCGGTGGAGTAACTGGCGGAGAACAGCATGATCAGCCCGTAAGTCAACACAAGGATCAGCGTGCCGACAAGGCCATAGGAAAGTTTGCCGCGTTCCTCTTTTTTGAACGCGATTTCCTTAAAAAACCTGCCAATGTTGCCAAAGGCCAAATCGAAAAGCTGGGCAAGCGTCATTTGCGGTACAGCCCCCTTTCTGAACGCTAAGGCAGCACCACACAATTCCCGCCTTGCGGCTTAAGCACCGCTCCGGCAGCTGCGGCACGGCATCTGCGTTGCCAAAATGCTCGATAA
>ENA-UEQL01000336-UEQL01000336.1-human-gut-metagenome-genome-assembly--contig:-NODE-336-length-32587-cov-9.701107_pt1 | contig 32587 bp, 28 predicted proteins | sample MGYA00242905_ERZ507926 | MGnify/ENA primary metagenome ERZ507926 (study PRJEB26167, sample SAMN06115531) | human gut metagenome | host: Homo sapiens | place: China:Henan | collected 2015-09-09 | study...
CCCAATTTTCCCAGGGGGGGGGAACGATTCAAGACCCGATCGGCAAAAAGCATATTATCCAGCCACAATAACACTGCTTCCTTCTGATACGACCGATGTTTCCCGTCTTTATCCAGATCGACAGGATCATAAAAGTCCTGTGATTTCACATCGATTCTGGCTGGCACATCGATTTGTTTCAATGCCGCCATAAACTGCCGGTAATAGTCTCCGACACTCTCCCGTCCTCCAAAGCCGCAGAACGACTCATCGGAGTCGTCGGTCCGGAACAGGAAATGCCCGACCGTTATCCCTCGGAACTCTCCGGAGGACAACGCCAACGAGTGGGAATTACACGCGCTCTGGCCGCCAATCCTGACATCCTGCTCATAGACGAACCGTTCGAAGCCATCGACGAAATCACCCGAAATCACACACGATATCCGGGAAGCACTGACACTCGGAACCCACGTCATAGTTATGAAAGACGGGCATATCGAACAAGACGGAACACCGGAAGAAATCTGTACCCCCCCGAAACCGAATCCGTAAAACAATTGATCATGGACTGAGATGAGCTTATTTTTTTATACAGAACAAACTTTATTCATCCAATAAATATATATTTGCTATATGAAACCGATGCGACTTATTTATATCTACCACAGTGGCTTTATTATTGAAGGTAAAGAATTTGCCATTTTGATCGATTATTATCGGGATACCCCGGAGTCTTATGTGTACCGGCACTTTTTGAAACGCCCCGGAAGACTGTATATTTTGTCTTCCCATGCCCACCCGGACCATTTCAACCCGGAAATACTCTCCTGGAAATCGGAAAGACCGGACATTCGGTATATCCTGTCCGAAGATATCCGCGACAGCCAAAAGGCGTGTTTTCACGATGCCATTTTCCTAAAAAAAGGAGAAGAATGGAACGATGATCTATTAAAAATCGAAGCCTTCGGTTCTACCGACATCGGTATTTCTTTTCTGCTCGACGTCGCAGATAAGCGTATTTTCCATGCCGGCGACCTGAATAACTGGCACTGGAAAGACGAATCGACTCCCGAAGAAGTCGCAGAAGCAGAACAAAATTATCTGAAAGAATTAGGTGATTTGGCAAAGGCGACCGACAAGCTAGATGCTACCATGTTTCCGGTCGATCCGCGTATCGGGACCGACTTCATGCGCGGTGCACAACAGTTTGTAGATCATATCAAAACCAATATCTTTGTACCGATGCATTTTTGGGATCGTCCGGCGGAGGTGGTTGCTTTCAGACCTTACGCGGAATGGCGTGGTTGCCGGTATGCGTTTATATCCGTTCCGGGAGAAGGGACAGACATTTGAAAATAGAAAATAAAAAAATAGAGAGAAAATGGAAATAAAGAGCAGATTTGATCATTTTAATATCAATGTCTTGGATCTTAGGCAGATACGCACCAAGTTCTCACGAGAAGCCGTCAAAGCCTTCCGCTACGAGGACCACAAAGCCGCGATGATAGCGGCGTATCCGAAGGAACGATTGGAAACAAGATACACTTTTGACCGCCCCGAGATAATAGAACCGTACTATCAGTTTTTCCTATGGCTTGCGGCTAACTTCAAGACTTTGTATCTGCCCAGTCGCAAGCACCCTGACGGTTGGACTACCCTACTCCAAGACCCTGCGGGACACACCTTGTGCGCTCACTCGTGGTTGGCTCGTTTCTATTCCGTTCCTTCGTTCATAGCCAAACACATACAACGCAATGTAGGCAAGCAGAAAGCGCGAATAGATGACTTGATTAGCGAAACAGCAGCACTGCGAGGCATCATTATCCCAAAGGAAACAGTATGGGAAACGCTGTGGTATGCCGGAGATAAGACTTTGCGTTGGGTCATCAAAGTGCCTCAGCGCATTGCGGCATGGCCTGCCAAGTACCGCCGATACCATAATTCTGCAAAGTGGTAACCCTCAACACGCAGTAACAAACAGTGCGGAGCACTTACTAACACGAAGTGCCCAACACGCAGTCATCAATGTATGGCATTGAGGAATGCGTACAGTTGCTCTTGGTTGGTGGTTTCGCGGGGGATAACCAAGATAGTGTCGTCTCCGGCGATAGTACCGAGTATGAGTTCTTCGCCACGATTATCGATGTCGTAAGCCACGGCATTGGCAAATCCGGGTCGGGTCTTCACCACGGCAAAACGCCCGCAGAAATCCACGCTACGGATAGACATCTTAGCAAGGTCGGAATCAATACCCAATACCTTTTTCTCTACAACGGGATTAGCCGGCACAACATACTTGAAAGTGCCGTCAGGCAGCACTTTTTTCTCTGCACGCAGGTCGCGCAAGTCCCTACTCAAAGTGGCTTGGGTGATGGTGTAGCCTTGTTTTTCGAGGGCTGCACAGAGTTGTTCTTGACTATTGATGATTTGCGCATTGAGCAGATTGGTAATCACGCGCAGACGGTTCATTCGTATATTCATAATGTTATGCATTTATTTCGCTGCAAAATTACTATTTTTTCTGCATATATGCAAGAAAATAATGCATAATATAATATATAATGCATAATGCGTGCTTATCAAGCAAGCGCGACTTTTTCTCGAACGATTATCACACACTGTATTTAGGGGTTGCGGGCTTGGCAAGCCCGCGGCAGGGACGCTTCGCAGGTGGGGACGAGAGCAGGCACAGCGAGCGGGGGCAACAAGCGAGGGGCATTTTTTGGGGCGGGACGACACTATTGTGGGGAGGGGGCATCATTTTGGGGCGGTGGCATTATTTTGGCGGAGGGAGCGGAGGATGGTTGCATGGATGAAGATATGAAGGCGGGCATAGATACGAGGACGATGGGTGCGAGGATCGATAGGGGCATCTGGTTCGGGGTGCTTGAGTTGCGCTTGGAAACGCGCCTCCCAATAGGCTAAACGAACAGGGTCGCGGCGTTCGTCGGCAGCCATGCGTGCCGCCTGTTGGAAAAGTGTGAGGTTACGCAGTTCTTCGCCCTTGGGCGGGTTGGCGGCATAATCACGGGGACGGCAGACCGTGTAAGTCTCGTTGGTACCGACCGCGACGACCCTGCCGGTGTCATCACGGTAATGCTTCTGACGCATCACAGCGCCACGCTTCTCTCGTTTGTTGAGCCGACCCGACATGGAAGCGATAGGGTCGATAAATGTTGTTTTTGCCATTTGTTTGGTTTATTGGTTGATTAGTTTATCGGTTGATGGGTTTATTGGTATGGTCTGAGTACGGTCTGCATACGGTCGAACTATGGTCGAATTTGCTTAATCATTGCATAATCACCCCTTAATCACCGCATAATCACCCCTTAATCACCGCATAATCACCGCATAACAACCCCATATCGAATCGAGAACGACGCGGCGAAGGTACGACGAATTTTTGAGATATACAAGGGAAATTTGAATTATGAGTGGGGCGGGCTTGGCAAGCCCACGGCAGGAACGCTTCGTGGGTGGGGGCGAGGGAATATATGGGCAGGTTGGGAGGAAATAGACATACAAATTGCATTTTTATTTGCATATCTCAAAAAATAGTCGTACCTTTGCAGTCTAATTTGAAGTCGGAGGATGGATTTGACTGCTTGCAACCTCAATAAAAAATGCTAAAACCTTGTGCCACAAGACCAAACAGTCTCTTGTGGTTGTTTTTTTATTACCCCCAAAGGGCTACCACCATTATGAACTATTTATTTACTTCCGAGAGCGTCGGTGAGGGACATCCCGACAAAGTCGCAGACCAGATTAGTGACGCTATCTTAGACAATTTCCTCGCCCAAGACCCGCGCAGCCATGTGGCGTGCGAGACACTCGTTACCACCGGGCAGGTGGTCGTCGCAGGCGAGATAACCAGCCGTGGATATGTTGATATTCAGCAGGTTGTGCGCAATACAATCAAGAATATCGGCTACACCAAGGCAGAGTACAAGTTCGAGGCCGAGAGTTGCGGTATCCTTACTGCCATCCACGCCCAGTCCTCCGATATCAATCAGGGTGTTACCCGTGCGACACGCCTTGCCCAAGGCGCAGGCGACCAAGGGATGATGTTCGGTTATGCTACCGATGAAACCGACAACTACATGCCCCTCACCCTCGATATGGCGCACACCATAGTTTATACGCTCGCGCGCATACGCAAAGAGGGACAACAGATGACCTACCTCCGCCCCGATTCCAAAAGCCAGGTTACCATCGAGTACAACGAGCATAACGAACCGCTCCGTATCGATACTATCGTTATCTCGACGCAGCACGACCCGGGCGTCAGCCAGGAGCAGATACGCCAAGACATCATCGACATCGTGCTGCCCCGAGTGGCTACCCGCGATGCACGCTATTTTCGGTTGCTCCAAGGCGAGTTCAAACTGCTGGTCAACCCCACAGGCAACTTCGAGATAGGCGGCCCTCACGGCGACACAGGCCTCACCGGTCGTAAGATCATCGTCGATACCTACGGCGGTCGTGGCGCACACGGAGGTGGTGCTTTCTCCGGCAAAGACCCCTCGAAAGTCGATCGTTCCGCTGCCTACGCCGCACGATGGATTGCCAAAAACATGGTCGCAGCAGGCGTAGCGAAGCAAATGCTCGTGCAGGTCAGTTACGCCATCGGCGTGGCTAAACCCGTCAGCCTCTTTGTCGATACCTACGGCACTGCGGCTAAAGGCATCAAAGATGCCGACATCGTGCGCATCATCAATCGCCTTTTTGACCTCCGTCCGGCGGCTATCGCACGCGACCTCAAACTATGCGAACCTATCTACGAAGAAACTGCCCGCTATGGTCATGTAGGCCGTACGCCCGAGGTCGTAGAAAAGACTTTCATCGGAGAGAACGGACAGACCATCACCAAGCAGGTCGAACTCTTCACTTGGGAAAAACTCAACCGCATAGAAGACATCCGCAAAGCCTTTAAGTTATGACCAAGTCGCTTCGTCAAAGCTTGATAGTCAGTGCAATAGTCATGGTGGCTGTTGCGCTCGATCAGGCACTCAAGATTTATATCCGCACCCATTTCTACTTGGGTGAGGCGCACGAAATCACCTCGTGGTTCTGGCTCTGCTTCGTCGAGAACGACGGCATGGCATTCGGTATCGAGTGGTTCTCCAAACTGGCACTCACCCTCTTCCGTATCATCGTGGTCGGTCTGCTCGGTTGGTACATCGGCTCGCTGATCCGCAAGCAGCAAGCCCGCACGGGTTACCTCGTCTCGCTCGCGCTCATCGTGGCAGGCGCACTCGGTAATATAGTCGATTGTGTGGCGTATGGCAAGATATTCGGTTACGCCGGTTGGCTCTACGGCAAAGTGGTCGATATGCTCTATTTCCCGCTCATTCACAATAGCGCGGGCGAAGTGCTATTCTTCCGCCCCGTCTTCAACCTCGCCGATTCGTGCATTACCTGCGCTGTCATCATCATCTTGCTCTTCTATCGGCACGACCTCAACGACTCGCTCTCTAAACAACCCAAGAAATAATACACCCGATAAGCAGTCCAAAGCGGATTCGCACGCTAAACAGTCCGGCGAGCAACCCAATGCTCCTACGGAGAATAAATCCGTTCAAACTACTCCGTCTAAGTAACTGATATGCAGAAAGATAGTACAAACAGAGCATTGCGGCGTACAATAGGTATTCTCTTGTGCGCCTTGTGCGTTGTGTTCACTTCCTGCCGACCGAAAGGGGTCTTGTCAGCACGAGAGATGCAATCCGTCTTGCACGATATGCACTACACCGAGGCGGTTCTTCAAGTGGCAGGATACAACTACGGCCACGATGAGGCTGTAGCCAAGTATTATCAACAAGTGCTTGATAAACACGGTATTACGCAGGCGCAGTTCGATAGTTCCATCGTCTGGTACACCGATCATCCCCAGCGTTTCGATAAGATCTATCCCCGCGTGGTCAAAGATCTCGAAGCCGAGCGCGACCAATGGATTGCGCTCCACGACCAAACGCAGACCTTGCAAAACAGCACTACGCCTGCCCCCGATGCCCTATCCGATACCGATTCCGGCTCCACCCGCATTCCCCGTAAGTCCTTGTACGACATCCGGTTTGAGTTGCAGCACGGTGCTTATGTCCGCTACTTGTTAGGTACCGCCCGTGATTTCCCCGCCGACACCCTCTCCGCCTTCTGTACCGATACCCTCCCCCCGCTTCTCCTCCCCATCGGCACCCTCGAAACAGACACCACCCTCCGTCTCGATACTGTCTTGGTCGCAGATAGCCCGAGAAATATCGAAAAATAGGAGAAAAGAGATAATTGCGCAGAAAAATAGCAGCGATATTTGCGTATTCCAAAATTTAGTAGTAACTTTGCACGCTTTTTCGGGTGTATTGTGCCTTTGTGGCAACAAACTACATTCAAGCAATCATTTATTAACAGTTGAATTGGGCAGTGGCTCTGTGTCAAACGCAGCGAGCAAGTATCGCGGCGGAGTGAGCAAAAACAGGGCGTAAATGATGTCTGTCGGTTCAATCAAACAAACAAATAACTAATGGATACTTTAAGTTACAAGACAGTGTCGGCTAACAAGGCTACCGTTCAAAAAGAATGGGTAGTGATCGACGCTACTGACCAAGTACTTGGTCGTATGTGCACGAAAGTGGCTAAATTGCTCCGTGGCAAGTACAAACCTTCGTACACTCCTAATGTAGATTGCGGCGATAATGTTATCATTATCAATGCAGACAAGGTGAAACTCACCGGCAACAAATGGAATGATCGCATCTATATCCGCTACACGGGTTTCCCCGGTGGTCAGCGTGAGATGACGCCTGCTCAGTTGCTCGAGAAAGGTGCAGATCGTCTGATCCTCAAAGTGGTTAAGGGTATGCTTCCTAAGAACCGTCTTGGTGCACGCCAATTGACCAATCTCCGCGTATTCGCTGGTGCTGAGCACAACATGCAAGCACAACAACCCAAACAAATTGACATCAACACTCTTAAATAATAGAAGATATGGAAGTTATTAATGCATTAGGTCGTCGTAAATCGGCAGTTGCTCGTGTTTATGTCAGTGAAGGTGCAGGTAAGATTACGATCAATGGTCGTGACATCGAAACCTATTTCCCTTCTTCTATTCTCCGCTACATCGTTCTCCAGCCGCTCAACAAATTGGAGGCTGCTGAGAAATACGATATCAAGGTAAACCTTGTCGGTGGCGGTTTCAAAGGACAGGCAGAGGCTCTTCGTTTGGCTATCGCTCGTGCTTTGGTTAAAATCAATCCTGAAGATAAAGTTGCTCTCAAGGCTGAAGGCTTTATGACTCGTGATGCTCGTGAGGTTGAGCGTAAGAAACCGGGTCAACCCAAAGCGCGCAAGCACTTCCAGTTCAGCAAGCGTTAATCGCAAATCATCCAAACCGTGTGGACTCCTTCGTGGATTACCACACGGTTCTTTTGGAACACCCAAGGCGGCTTAATGGCGAGTTCTTATGCTCGTTTAGTTTCCTGCCGGCGGCTTGATAATCTGTCGGTTGCGGTATATTTCCAAAGGTGATGGAATAAAATAACAAAACAACAAACAATCAAATCTTTAATCAAAATGAGAACTAATTTTGATCAACTCCTCGAGGCCGGTTGCCACTTTGGTCACATGAAACGCAAATGGAATCCTGCTATGGCTCCTTATATCTATATGGAGCGCAACGGAATCCATATCATCGACCTCAATAAAACCGCAGTTAAAATCGACGAGGCTGCAGAGATCTTGAAGAACTTTGCTAAGCAAGGTCGTAAGGTGCTTTTCGTAGGTACCAAGAAACAAGCACAAGAGGCTGTCGCTCAGCATGCTGCTGAGGTAGGTATGCCTTACATCACCGAGCGTTGGGCAGGTGGTATGCTTACCAACTTCCCTACTATCCGCAAGGCTGTGAAGAAGATGTCCACTATCGACAAGATGATGAATGATGGTACTTTCGACAACATCTCCAAGCGTGAGAAACTGCAAATTACCCGCCAACGCGAGAAATTGGAGAAGAACCTTGGTAGTATTGCCGACCTTACCCGTCTCCCGAGTGCAATATTCGTGGTAGATGTTCAAAAAGAGCACATCGCTGTATCTGAGGCTAACCGTTTGGGTATTCCTGTATTTGGTATCGTTGATACCAACTCCAACCCCAACAACATCGATTATGTAATTCCTGCTAACGACGATGCAAAGAATTCGATTGATGTTATCTTGGCTGCTGTCTGCGATGCTATCAAAGAGGGTATCGAGGAGCGCAAGGTAGAGAAAGCCGACGAAGAGGCTGCTCAAGCACAAGCCAACGCAGAGGCTCCCGCTCCCAAAGAGCGCCGTCAGCGTGTCCGCAAAGCCGCTCCCGCTGCTGACAAAGCAGACGATGCAGAGGCTAAGGCAGAGTAATCCCGGCGGAGTACCTAATTTACAAACTTTCTAATTTAATTTTGAATTATGGCTGTTACATTAGCAGATATCAAAAAACTGCGCGACATCACCGGCGCAGGTATGATGGATGTGAAAAAGGCTCTCGAAGAGGCTAATGGCGACTTCGAGGTAGCCAAAGACTTGCTCCGTAAGCGTGGTCAGGCTATCGCCGCAAAGCGTAGCGACCGTGTGGCTTCCGAGGGTTGCGTCCTCGCTAAGGCTGTAGATGGCTTTGGTGCTATCGTGGCTGTTAAGTGCGAGACCGACTTCGTGGCAAAGAACGCTGACTTCGTAGCAATGGTTAAACTGATTCTTGATGTGGCTATCGACCAACGCCCTGCCGACTTGGCTGCGTTGAAGGCTACCAAGATCGATGACTTCACCGTTGAGCAAGTGGTTACCGAGCGCAGTGGTGTTACCGGCGAGAAGATGGAGTTGAGTGACTACGCTTTCCTCTCTGCTCCCAAGGTAGATGCCTACAACCACCTCGGCAATAAACTCTCCTCGTTGGTTGCTGTGGCTAACACCGATGCTGACCAAGAGACCGTTCACGGTATCTCTATGCAGGTTGCCGCTATGGCTCCTATCGCACTCGATGCTGACCATGTCGCACAAGAGGTAAAGAACAAAGAGTTGGCTGTTGCTATCGAGAAAACCAAACAAGATGAGGTCAACAAGGCTGTTGAGAACGCACTCCGCAAAGCAGGTATCAACCCCGCACATGCTGATAGCGAAGAGCATATCGAGTCCAACACCGCTAAGGGTTGGCTTACCGCTGAGCAGGCTGAGCAGGCACGCCAAATCCGTGCTACTGTTCCCGCTGAGGCTGAGGCTGCTATCAACATGAAAAAAGTGGAGATGATTGCGCAAGGTCGTCTTGGTAAGTTCCTCAAAGAGAACACTCTCGTAGAGCAGGCTTACATCATGAGCGACACCAAAGAGTTGGTAAAAGACATCCTCAAAAAGAACAATGTCCAAGTTACCGACTTCCGCCGCGTAACACTCAACGAGGAGTAAAATCAGCATACAACCTCACATCGGTTATACCATTACGCTTAGCGTCTTGTGTCATAGCCTTGTGTTGTGCTATGCCAAATAGAGAAAAAGGACTGCCCACAAAGCAGTCCTTTTTCTTAAATATCACTATCATAGAACATCTAAAATACCTAAATCATCTAGCCCCCTATATCATCTGGATTTTCTATAATATCTACCCCATAGATCATCTATTTCCTATATTCCCTACAATACTATATCCCCAATATCTACAATGAAAGTATCTGCAAAGCGTATTACAGCCATCATCTTTTTTTTGGCATTTTTCCTTTTCGTAGCCACTTGGTACTACCGTATGATTCTCCTCCTCTTGGCAGTTACCGTCTTTTGGCGCAAGAGTATCCGACAATGGATGACTTTCCACAACCACCCCCGCTTATACCCGATAGTGGTGGCAATACTCGTGGTGGAAGTGCTGCTTTTCATGCCCAAACCCGATAGTTTCGGCAGAGTGAAACTGTACTATCAAGACGAACAAGGCAAGCGCACCCACGCCCCCTTGCTGCAATGTGTATGCAACGCCATATTACCCGAAGAGGAGATAATGAATGTAGGAATGCATGCTACCGTGTTGGGCAAATACTTACCCCAAAACCATGTTGGAAAAATAACCACTTTTTTTGCGCCGCAAGTACTAAGCAGTCATATACCTAATTTCTACGCACCATATAGTGCGCTGGAGCGAAACCTCAACACCCCGATGTCCGGCACTTATGCACAGGTGTTCTACCAAGAGGGCATTCAGAAGAGTCATTCCGTATATGTCATTCGCCCGAAACACTATGACAGCAGCAAGACTTATCCACTGGTGGTGTTCTGCCATGGATATTTAGGCAATTGGCAGTTGTACAACGGTATCTGGCGCGACTTGGGGAACTGCATCGTACTCAGTATCGGTACCGATGACCTAAGCGGCATATTCCACAAAAAAGAGATTGACAGTATCTTCACTCGGCAGATTCCCTTCCTTCAGTCGCTCGGCTACAAGATAGATATTCACCAACTGCATCTCATCGGCATCAGCAACGGCGGTTCGGCGTGCAATGTAGCATACAACCAATATGGGGATAAGTTTAAGAGCATCTCTGCCATCTCATTCTACACAGGAAAAGGCAAGCGCAAATGTATGGTAAATCTGCTCGGAGGCAAAGACTGCGTCAACTATATTGAGAACGAAAAACAATACAAAGCGATGGGTATGGATGTGGCCTGCTACTATGAAAAAGAAGACAACCACTTCTTTGCCATAAATCACCGCAAAGAAATGATTGCCTTCCTCAACAAACGAATGAACAACACCGTCAAATAGCCGATACAATACAATACAATACAATACGATACAATATCTGTTTGCTGCCTTACATTTTGCTATTCTATCTTTGAGCCGACTCTGTCGAGCTCTTGTCGAAACCTCATCGAGACCTAACGCAAAATCTGCCATTATCATTTTGTCTCCGTTCTTTGTTATTTGCCGACAAAGTGTCAATACGCTTGCTTATTTTGGTTTGGGCTTAAAATATACGCTTGCTTATTTTTTTGGGGGTAAAAATATACACTTGCTTATTTTGGGGTGGGGTAAATTTTGGGCGGGCTAAAAAAACGGACACCCGCGAAGTGTCCCTGTTGCGGGCTTGCCAAGCCCGCATATAGACGATACTCGCCATTCTTGTTGCCATAATCCCCGCTAAAGATTTCTCTACACTCTCTCCATTCGGGACAAAAAAGCCCCTCCTTTGGAGGGGTTGGGGAGGTCTGCATGCCTCTTTAATGGCTCTTTAATGGCTCTTTAATGGAGAACTATCAGAGCAATTAACGGAGAACCAACACAATGTATGATGGTAGAAATTAATGGCTAATTACATGGCAATTATATGTTTAATTGTCTGTCTATTAACCGCAACGGAGAACACGCTCTTATTGCGCCTTAGTGGTAATCTTAAGCACTTGGCGCTGGTTGTCGATTTCTATCTTACCCAATCGTTGTAGCACCGACTGCCCGAGCAACAACGGGGCTTTCTGATTGCCCACCACACTGGCACGCACCGCCTTGAGTTCCAATCCGCCGAAGTTAATCTTCTGCAAGATGATATTCGTACCGATAGAGATAGCCCCGTCGGCAGTCATATAGGCGGAGTTGCCCACTATGTCTTTCTTGCTCAGATAGCCGTTCTTGTACATAAAACTGGCCTCCGTCTGCGAGATGGTTACATCGCTCGCACCCGTATCGAAGATAAAGGTCAGCGGCAGCCCGTTGATAGAGCATTTCACGGTCGTAACCCCATTAGCCGGCGAGAAAGGCACCTCCACTACACGCTCAGTGGCGTTGGTCTCGGCGGCCATACCATTCACACGGCGGATAGTCTCCTGCACACGCCCTTCGTACACCGCTATCAGGCTATCGAATCGTTCGCCACGAATACTGCGGAAGTCGATATCGCGACGAGCATACGAGTATTGCGAATTACGCAACTCCAATGCTTGTGTCAGCAATCGGAACGCATCCTCCGTTTTGCCTTGCAAGGCACAGAGGCAAGCCGCATCGTAGGTTTCAGAATGGGCAAGGCTGTCGGCTACCAAGATACTATCCATACGCTGCGTAGCCAGAGAGTCGTTGCCTAAGAAATGGAGTGAAAAGTATGCCCCATTGTCCTTTGAGGCTTTCTCCAAGTCGGGACGAGCAGCGAGAGTATCGCCCAATTCGTAATAGCAACGCCCGCGCAAATAGCGATAAGAGAGTTTGTCGCTCAAAGCAATAGCCATATCTAAATCCTCAATAGCCTTCTGATACTGCTCCATAAAAAGATAGGCATACGCACGATGGCTATAGTATTCGGCATTATCCGGCACTTTTTCGATAAGGCTATCCAAATCGGCAAGTTGGAGATCCGTACGCCCCATATCATTATAGATATCCGCACGATTGTTCAATAGGCTATAGTCAGTAGAATCCAACTCCATTGCCAAGTTGACCTCACGCAAAGCCGACTCATAGTCTCCTAATCCATCGTATAGCATATAGCGAAGAGAAGCATAATGCTGCTGAGGTATCAGTGTTTCTAATTTCCCGGTAACCGCCAAGGCCTTTTCAAAGTCGTATGCACCTGCCAACATCCCCATTTCGTATAGAATCCAATTCGGGTCATTGGGGTTGAGGCGTTGCTTGATGTGGAACTCCGTGAGCAGATTGCGGCGCATTGCAGCAGGTAATGGTATAAGAAGCTCCCTTGCATCATCGTTGTGTGGATTCTTATCGAGGCTGGCTATGATATGTTTGGCTGCGTCTTCATACTTCCCTACTTGGATTTCCGCCCACGCTCTGGCTGCGAGAGTCTGATAATTGGAATCTAACAGGTCTGCCTTGGTGAAAGCGTCCAACGCCTCTTTATTGCGGTTAGCAAACTGATATGCCTTCCCGAGATAATAGAACCGTTCTGCGCTGTTAGGTTCGAGGTCAGAGGCTGTCTTATAATCGGCAATAGCCTCATCCTTACGGTCAATAGAGACATAGTATCGCCCACGGTCGTTGTACCATTGTGCATTCTTAGGTTCTGTTTTAATAGCCTGATTATAGTATTGGAGTGCCTGCACCGTATCATTCAGGTAGTAGCCATACGCCACACCCATACGCGAATAGATGTACGCACGCGCATACGCATCCTTCTTGGGCAGATACTTGAGGGCATCAGTGGCAGATTGCAGCAGATTACCTATCTCATCTTGGTTGAGATAGGCAAAAGTCAGCCACATATAGGCATAGCCGTTCTTGGGGTTGTCCGCCAATTCTTTTTGGAGCATTTCGACCCCATCGGAATACTCGCGGTTGTTAATCAACTCTTTGCCTCGCATGTAGTTGTAAGACGAGGGTTCTTGCGGCTGCTTAGCGAAAGCAGCACTGTAGCACGACAGGACAGCTACAAGAATAAAAATGATTCGTTTCATATTGTTTGTTTATTGTTGTCAATTCTTCACTATGCATTATGCATTCTTCATTGATATCACCCCTCTTTTGCGCAGTTCAAAGTAGCACTCTTTGGTGGCGGTGATGTCGGCGAGCGCATCGTGTGCGCCAGAGAAAGCATGCCCGAAGAGTTTGGTATATAGTTCGGTCAATGTGGGGTACTTATAACCCGTGTGATAACTGCTTTTGCTTGGGATAGCGCAGAAGTTAGTGCTGCGTTGCATGGTGCAAACCGCAGGTTTAGTCATCAGCGTGCGCGGGTCGCCCTGCATACGCACTATCTCGCAGCCCACTATATGGCGGTCGAAATCGATGTTATGCCCTACGAGCAAAGAGGCGTTCTCTACATCAGCCATAAACTCCGGCAGCACCTCGCTAATGTCCGTACCTTCTCTGCGGGCTTGCTCGGTAGTGATACCCGTCATGCGGGTAACCGCCTCATTGATAACAAAATCGGGATAGATCAGTCGGCTCTCTTGCTTGAGAACCTTGCCCTCCTCATCGGTGATGATCCAACCTAATTGTATCATCCGTGGCCAGTTAGCAGTGCTAGTAATGCCCGCCTTGTAATCACGAGGCAACCCGTTCGTCTCCGTGTCAAAGAATAAAATTGTTTTCATCGGTGTATGTGAATAAATTGGTGTATGAGTGTTTAATTAGATTTCTACTATCTTATCTCGCCACGGCTCTAAGCCCATCTTGCAAAACCGCTCCTTCATTCCTTGTGGCACACGGATAGTTTGCAAGTTCTCACAGTTGGAAAACACCGCCTTTCCTATCTCGGTAATCGACTTGGGCAGTGTAATGGTGGTAAGGCGATAGCAACCTTCAAACGGCCGATTTCCTATACTCATTACACTCTTAGGAATAGTGATGGATGTCAGACCATCGCAACCTTTGAAAGCCTTATCGCCTATACTTATTACGCAATAAAAAGTGCCATTGTCTGTTACAGTTGTAGGAATAACCATATCACCCATATATTTTTCGTTTTCCTCGTCGTCTAATGCACAGACAGAGGCGATGCGGGTGGTTGTGTCTAACTCGTAATTAATACCATCGATTAGGACTTTCATAATTGATAAAGATTTATAGGATTAGTTGTATTGTTTCTATCAGATTTCTACTATCTTATCCCGCCAGGGGGCTAAGCCCATCTTGCAGAATTGTTCCTTCATCCCCTGTGGCACACGGATAGTTTGCAAGTTTCGGGAAGCACTAAACACGCCCTCACCTAACTTGGTAATCGACTTGGGCAGCGTAACGGTAGTAAGACTGCGGCAACCAAAGAAAGCATAATACCAAATACATGTTACGCCCTCCGGGATGGTGATTGAGGTCAGACTATTGCATCTTGCAAAAGCACGCAAACCGATTTCGGTTACGCTACCGGGGATAGTGATAGAAGTCAGACCACTACAATCCGAAAAAGCATACCACCCAATAGTCTTTACAGTATCAGGTAGGGTAATAGAAGTCAGGCTGCTGCAACCGGCAAATGCACTCTCCTCTATCTCCGTTATGCCGTTAGGGATCGTAATAGAGGTTAAACTGCTGCAACCGCGAAAAGCCCCATTCCCAATGCTCGTTATGCTATCCGGAATAATGATAGAGTTGAGGCTACTACAATTTTCAAAAGCAGACCACCCGATACTCGTTACACTATTGGGGATAGTGATTGCTGTCAAACTGCTGCAACCCTCAAAAGTACTACTCTCAATACTCGTTATACTGTTGGGAATGGTGATAGAAGTCAGACCACTGCAATCAACAAAAGCACAATCCCCTATACTCGTTACACTATTAGGGATTGTAATAGCAGTCAAACCGCTGCAACCGCGAAAAGCCCAATCCTCAATACTCGTTACGCTATTAGGGATAGTGATTGCTGCCAAACTGCTGCAACCGGAGAAAACACATTCTCTAATGATTGTCAGCCTATTGGGAATAGACATAGCAGTCAGACTGCTACAACCTTGGAAAGCACATTCCTCTATTTCCGCTATAGTATCGGGAATGGAGATAGAACTCAAACTACTGCAGCCGGAGAAAGCCTCCCACTCTATAGTTACTACACTATCGGGGATAACCACTGATTTTAAGTTTGTACACCCTTCAAACGCATTACCGCCAATTATTGCTACAGCGTATGCATAGTTATCATATACTATACCATCGGGAATGACAATATCGCCACAGTATTGTAAGTGGTCATTGGGCGCACAGACAACAGCAACGGGAGCACTGCATAAGACATACCATATATTATCGATTAGGAGTCCCATATTTACATAGTTATTTATTTTTTAAATAGGAAGTTTAATAGATTGTTTTTATATAGAAGTTGATTATACTTTTAGTAACACATTGCCAAGAAATTCCACGCCCCCAAAGTTCCAACTAAGAACACCAACTCGCAATGGATGCCATCGATTGAGGCTATTGTATTGATAGAATTTATGCGTTCTACTTATATGTATTCCGAAGGGTGAATTGTAATCATACAGAGCGTTTTTTAGGTGAGTGAGGTCATTTATCGTTTGCCTTATCTTCACTATCCGTATTATCGTTGTCGGTTGTATTGCTCGGGTTGTCCGTATGATTATCGTCTGCATTGTCTTCAGCCGAGTGCTGCGAGCGACGACGGAGTTGAGCAATATAGTTCAGTTCGTTTTGAGCATAGTCGTTATCAGGGTCTTGCTCGAGCATCTTCTGAAAGTGTTGTTCAGCCTCATCATACTGTTGGAATTCGATAAGCGCATAGCCTATACGCCGTTGCAAGAAAGCATAGTAATTGATGAGTGCATTGTAGTGGCCGATGTTCTCTTCCGAGTCTGAATCCTCTGCATTCTGTACCTCTTCTATGAGTTTGCTGATCTCATCTCGTTCACGACCTACCTCCTTAAACACACGAATATCAGAGCCATTCGCCAAACAGTTGATATACTCGGCGGAATAGTCAAAACGATTGAGCCGGCAGACCAACTCAAGGTAGTAGTACGCCAAGTCGTAGCGTTGCAACTCGGTATAGCAGAACCCGATGTAGTAGGCAATATCAAAAAACAACTTCTTCTGATCATCATTGAAACCGAAGTAATCCGGTTTAAGATGACGGAACAGAGGCAACAGCACACCGAGTGCATCCACAAAATGCTGCTCCGAATAGAGTTGGTATCCATATTGGAAAAATGTATATGGGTTGGCAGGTTCCTTAGCGAGTTCCTCGCGAAGATGGTATCGCTCGGTAGTGGCATCGGTATTGCGGTCGTAGGTAAGCAAGACCGAGATAGCCTGCGGATTATAAGTGCCTTCGGGCATCTCGTGTTGCAGGTTATCGTAGGGCACACATACAGCAGTCAGGCGCAAGTAAATAGTGCCTTGCAGGTCGGATACGGGGTGCAAGACCAGAGTATAGTGGCGGTAGGTCGTTTCCAGGCTGAGCACCGCAGGCGAGGTACGCATCTGTGCCTGTTCGCCCTCGCCGTCAATCATTGTAGAGAGGACATTGAAGTGCGCAATTTTATCTCGCTGACGGATTTGCTCGGTGGTGTTATCGCGAACGATAGTCAGAGCAAGCAAGTCTTCCACTTGCTCTTCGTCGGAGAAGAAAGCAAGCAGAATAAAAGACAAGTCGCCCGCAGGCAAACGATGTGCAAGGCTGATACGCCGAGGTTGCCGCTGGTGGTACAACTCAGCCTCAAGGAGCAACTGCCGTTTATGATTTTCGTTGATTGTATCCTTCTCCGTGAATTGTCTTGGGGTCTTAAACGCCTCGCGAATATCGTTTGCCATGGCAAAGCAAAGCCCGATATAACGCCTGAGGATCGAAGCATCGGGGGAAACACAATCCACCTCTATATTGAGCGATAGTTGGCTGTCTTCCGCGTCGTAACTAAAAGTAGCCTTGCCAAACTTATATTGGCGGTTTTGCCGTTCGCACACCTCTTGTACCCATTGCAGATTGTCAAGGGAATACGGGAGCGAATAAGCACCAAAGAAAAACAACTGAATATCACCAATGTGCTTACTCGCTATACTGTAGAAATTTCCCCCTTGATAAACGAAAGAGTATTGAATATCATCGTCATCTTGATTCTCAGTAACGAGTTGGCAACCACTTATCTTAGCAAACCCTTCCAGGATTTCCATACCGGTATGCGTGCGCGGCTCATCCCGCTTATTCTGCTTATCCCGCTGCGCTCTATCTTCCAATCCGCCCAAATGACTGCGAAGCGTAGCATTCTCGCTACGAACATGGCGGAGTTGATCTGTCAGGACAATGACAGCGACAAATAAGGCAAGCAGTACGCAAGCAGCAATGATTATATAGAGTAACGAAGGAAATGTCATAATCAACTTATTTATTGGCAGTTAGTACTTTAATAAACGATTGCGGGAGATAGACATTAGCGAGTGGCAGAGCCTCAGCAAACATCGGCGCGATATCCTCCGGCTCGTAGCCTGCAATACCACAACCGATAGGCGTAACGAGGAAAATCTGCTCAGTATGCGCTTTAGCGAACTCGATAAAACGCTCCACAGCGGGACGAAGATTATCCAGCCCCTCCATAGTGGGGATAGCATAAGTCTGTCCCTGCATACCCTCGCCGTTTCCCATCACTGCACCGAAATGCGCCACTGCAAAGGCTGCCGCTCCGCCATAGTGCATACCTTGAGCATTGCTGCCAAAGACAAACACCTCATTCGGTTTGAGTTGTGCAATATGATGCGGGGTGATACGCGCCGGCAGAGTGCGTGCAGCCGACTTTTGAGGCACCGCATTTGCAGCGGAAGTATAGAGAGCGTTGATGACCAACCAAAACTCATCGGGGAGGCGGCGATGCATCTCATCGATGATAGGTGCAGGGATGTCATGGTAGAATGCCTCTGCGATACCGCCCGTGATACAAGCAATCGTGTCGCTGTCCCCGCCCAACGATACTGCCAAGCGAACGGCCGACTCAAAGTCGTGGCTATCAAAGAAAGCGGCTAACGCTGCAGGCATAGTGCCTTGGCAAGAGGAGTCGAAATAATACTCAGGGCGTATCCCATCGCAAGAATGGCTGAGGTCGTAGGCAAAAGTATCCTCGATGTATTGGCGGATTTGCTCTTTGGTAGCCCCTGTACGGGCAAGGTAGATAGCAGCGGCTACCGCCTGCGCACCTTTGACACCCTCGGGGTGGTTGTGGGTGATGATAGCCGAACGCTTACCGAGGTCGAGTGCCTCATCGAGCGAGTGCGCCAACCAGCCACACGCCGAAGCACGCATAGCCGAACCGTTGCCATACGAGTTGTAAGGGTGGCGACCTTCAGAGAACAGACTATCATCAGTTGACTGATCACGATAATTGTATAGGTATTGCGGTTGGAACAGCCAAGTGCGAAAACCGCCGCCGTAGCCTGCGTGGGGGTACTTATGCCCCCACTTGACCAATGACTGCTCCAACTCCTGCTGCGAACGAGCAGAGTCATGCAGCAGCCATTCGGCTACTGCAATGGTCATCACAGAATCGTCGGTAAAATGACTGCGTTCCACAAAGAAAGGGAACTCGGTTGTGTCGATATTGTGTCCCTCATAGATACTGCCTACAGTATCTCCAATAATGGCTCCTAACATAGTATATATATTGTATGGATTGACTATTCTAAATGATTCAGCGAAGGATTTTCCAGAAAGACCGAGGCAGACTTACATTCTCTAACAGTGAAGCATCGGTGAACATAGGTGCGATGTCTGCGGGTTGGTAGCCGGCAACGCCACAACCAATAGCAGTAACGAGGAAGTGTTTTTCCGGGTGCTGCCGCGCATAGTCGGTGAAACGCGCGACGGCATCGGATATACCCAAAAGACTGCAACCCGTAGTAGGAATAGCATAACTCTGCCCCTGCATACCTTCAGGCTGCCCCATAACGGCACCAAAGTGATTCAAGGCATACTGCGCTGCACCACCATTGTGCCATCCCTGTATATTGCTGCCAAAGACAAAGACCTCATCGGGACTAAGGCTCACAATACGCTCAGGCGTAGTGCGCAGTGAAACAGGTTCCTTAAAATAGGCTGCATTGTTATTCATCTTGCAATAGAGTCTCATGCGCTCCTCTATGCACATATCTTTCGTTTGTTCTTTGACCTCCCGCATACGCTCGTAGTAGCGTTCTTTGGCTTCCAAATCTTTTTCCCATGCCTCGTGCATACCTTGCTCATCGAATGAGAAAGCAATGGCATTTCCCACATTGATATTCAAGTCAAGACAAACCTTCGTAATATCTTGATTGGCACCCATAAAGGCGAAGTTCCAGCCTTGTTGTTTCAGGCTCTCTACCAACTCTTGGATTTTCCCGTAGGTAAACTCTTTCGAGGCATTCTCATAGCCATCGGTGATAATCGTTACCATACCTACAGCGTCTTCATACTTATTGACCTCATTACGCAGTGCCAAGAGCGATTTCCCCATAGCGTCGAGTAGTGGTGTGGCGGCGCAAGGTTTATAATCTTTCTCGCTTAGGTTGGTGGTTTCTGCGGCCGGAGTGCAACGATAGATGTAAGGCATCGACTCGGTGTCAAACAGCAGAAGCGATACAAACTGCTCTTGGTCATCCTTGTGTTTTTCTGCGGCTGCACGAATACCGCTCAGCACCTCATTACAGCCGTCATACGCCGCTTTGCGTATCGAATTCATACTGCCGCTCTTGTCCAATACAATCAGATTGTAGATGCGTGTTTTCTTTTCGTTCACGGCTTTCTCAGTGTTCTCTGTTTTTTCTATGTTTGTTTTCATAACAAAATTGAATTTATGTGTTATTATTAGTTGATTTGTATGGTCTGACATTGTTTTGCCTAATGGCTCCGAGAGAGGCTCTCTATTAGAACTCCAATTGAAAAGAGCGGTTTTGCTTGAAATGGTCGTACGCCTGCTTATCGAAGCGGTAGTACTTACCGCCGCGGTGTCCGGATACTTGCTCCGTTTCGCCCGTTTCTAAAAGAATACCCGTCTTAAGTATTTTTTTAGAGAAATTGGCTCTATCCATCGGTTCTGCCAAACCGAGAATGCACTCGTAGAGGCGTTGCAGGCGGGGCAAAGTAAACTTCTCGGGGAGCAACTCATAACCTATAGGGCGAAAGACGATGTCTTCGCGCAGGCGTTGTATGGCTGCCTGGACTATCCGATTGTGGTCAAAAGCCAATGTTCCCACCTCGCTGAGCGGTACCCATACGGCGCGTTTCGCATCAGTGCCGCCTACGACCTCGCAAGTAGGTACCAACGCATAGAAGGCTACACTTACTACTCGCTGCTCGGGGTCGCGATCTAAGGCGGAGAAAGTACCAAAGTTCTCCGAATAGGCATTCTCAATACCCGTTTCCTCTCTCAACTCGCGCGCAGCACATTCTTCAATGGTCTCTTCCATACGAAGAAATCCACCCGGAAGTGCCATCTTACCTATCTCCGTGCGGTCGGAGCGTTCAATAAGCAGTACTTTCAGTTCGGTGCCATCAAAACCAAACACTACATTATCTGCAGCAATAGCCGCCCGCTTGTAGGCGTATGCGAACTTGCCATCTGATGTTTCTATCCAATCTTTACGCATATTCTGTTTGTTTCCCCTGCTCTACCCTTTGTGTATCTCCACCGGGCAGCAGAAAAGAGTTTTTTAGTATTCAGTTGTGTGCCTCCAAAAGAGGCATTAGGTAATTTTGACGCAAAGATACGGCGCATTTTTGATATATGCAAATTTCTTTAGGTAAAAAGTACACATTGTGTGCATTTTTCTGTATTTTGATACACAAACAGGGCAAAATCAGCACATACATCTCAAAATCGGCTACTACTCAAACAATCGGGCTATCGCGGAAAAGACAGCACCTATAGCGGCTGTAATAACACCAAAGAAAGCAATAATACCCGTGAGGATTTCTTTCCAAAAAACAATAATAAGAATAATAGCAAGAATTGTCATAATCAATAGGTTTTGTAATGATACACTATTATATGTATCGAATGGTCGTAAAAGTAACCTTATCCACAAGAAAAATCATTATCGTTCTCTCATCTATAAATAAAAAGGCTGCCCGTGTCCTTTAAAGACCGAGCAGCCCAAATGATTTGTATCTTGTTAGTACTATCTGTCAGCGCACGAGTTTGCCTGTTGCATCATATACTTTCCCGTCGCGCACAATTCGCAGTTGCCCCTCTTCGTTGAGATACTTGGCCACTGCGTTGTCTGCTTTCTTGGTGACATCGATGGCTGTCGTTTTGCTTTTTTCGCTCACAGTGGCCTTCCAACCTCCGGCATTCGTCATGCCCATATACGACGGATTGGCATTGAAGAGCACCGTCAGCGCACCATCTTCAGCCGTCGAGGTGATCGCGTCGGGCAGTGCGGTGGCAGTTGCCAAAGAGTTCACCTCAAACAGCACATCTCCGTCCGTACTGCTTCCGTTGTAAACCACAAACATCGCAGTGCTGGTATCAAAGCCATACACATCGTTGGCATAGAATATGTCGAATAAAGAGAACTCGATGTGTATCTTTGCCCCCGTTGTAGCAGGTATAAAAGTAGTGATTTGGTCGCACATATCCATCGCGTATCCGCCCACTACCACCGGGAAGTCCGAGGCTTTGGCTGCTGTGTGCGTAAACTGCCACTTGCCCGAGATGCTATAGGAGTGTTCGTCGCAGACCGAGGTAATCAAGTTGAGCACCTTTACGCCCGATGTCGGGTTGTTGAAAGAGTTGTACACCGTGTTGTCCACAAAAGCCACTTCCACAATGTTGATATCTACGGGGTCATCCGTAGCGGCTGCCCCCGCAATGTCTGCCACCACAAAGAAATGCTGCTCACCTTCACGGAAAGCCGCCATAGTAGCCGTAGCGAGCGTGAATTCATCGGCGTTGATGTCCGCCTCCGCTACCATATTGGTGGTGCTGAACTTGCTACTGTTACCAGTGTAGTAGAGTTTGGCATGGTCGATTGTAGTGTAGGTGTTGCCGGTGTTGAAACGGAAAGATACGGGCGTTAGCGCATTCTCCGTATTCTCTGCATTCAGTACGAAATGCAGCACCTGCACATTTTTTGCTCCACACACGGGAGTGGCCTTTTCTTTGCTTACCACCGATGAGGCAATCACCATCGGTGCGGGTACATACTCACTCGGTGTGGCTTCCCAACCGTTGTAACTAGATGTCGTGTTATCCGTGCTTTTGGTGGCAAAACGCACCGTCAGCGCACCATCTGCGCTTAGGCTCTTGATACGAATGTTCTTGTCGCCGTTCTTAGCGGTGTAAAGCAAGTTGGCTTCATCGATTGTACTGCCGTCATACACGCACAGTGTATCGCGCGAGTTGATGGCAATGCTTTGGAAATCAAGCATTACGCGGCTTCCTGCCGTTGTCGGGCGGAACAGCACCGTACCTGCCGACGCGGCATTGGTGTATTTATTTTCTGCCCCTCCGTTGTCGTAGAAGCGGATGTCCGAGCGGTTAACATCTACGGTCTTGTCTTGTCCGCCTTCGAGACAAATGGTAGGCAGCACTTTCTGCGCAACAGGCGTACTGCCTGCTACGGGCACTGTGCCATGTTTGGTGGTAATACCGGTGATAGTCAGCGTAGAGAGTCCGTCCCACGAAGCGTTCGTTAGTACATCGCCGCCAAAGCAGAACAGATTATCTGCCAACTCCAACGGTTGCTTCATCGTCAGCGTATAGACCCCATTTGCCTCCGAGAAAGTGGTCTCTACCTTGCTACGGATATTGGAGTACGGGTTCGATACCGCAGGCAGGATAGTGCGCTCTGCATTGCCTACATAGAGGGCAATCTGTGCAGGGTTAAACACCGTCTTGTCGGTTAGGGTGAACTGCACACTCAGCAAGGTATCTACCGGTGCAGCACCATCAGTCTGCAAAGCAAACGCACCCAAACTGATGTTCTTCTCGCCGCCGTAAACCGATGTCGCTACTTGGCTGTAGTCCGGTACAGCCAAAGTGGTCTTCTGCGGGCGGTTAGGCAAGGCATACACCTTGGCATTCCAGCCGAAAGACACCACCTTTGCACACGACGAGAAACAGCACGACAGAGCCCCTGTCGCGTCGGTTGATAGATAAGTCTTGTGTCGAAACAAACCGCCATAAGTTTGGGTGCTGGTCAGCGAGTCCAACTGCGCTGCGGTATGAGGGAAGACCGTGGCTGTAACGCCCTTATAGTCTACCGGATAGGTTACACTCAGCGTATCGAATACACCATTATACATCTTCAAGCATGTGGGAGCATTATTTGCTATCTGCGATACATGCACCGTATCAAAATCGATATAGATGGTGTAGCCTTCTTGTGCGGGACGGAAGATAGTCGTGGCATAACTACTATTGGCTGCCGCGGCGGTTATCTTTCCATACCCCTTAAAATCAAGGTAAGTGAGCGTATCGCCTGGTTCTACACTTACCACTTGTGTGCCTACTTGCGACATTAGCACGGTCGTCTGCTTAGCAACCGCTGTGGTATGCAGCATCAAAAAGATGCCTATCATACCTAAAAAAGGAAATCTCTTCATTATTATTGTAATATAATTGTTTTCCAAAACACGAAGTTACTAACACAAAGTAACCAACACGAAGTTCATATATTCGTTACCTTACGGGTCCTTTCCGCATGGCAGCACAGAAAGCCCCATAAGATAACCAATATATACAAAAAAGCCGTTTGAGACTGTCTCAAACGGCTAATCCATACGCCAACAAGCAAGGGCCATTTCGCCCACTGCTTATTGTTGAACTATCTGTCAATGCCTTTTTCCTCGAAAGCCGTTTTTTGACACGCATACTTGGCAGGTCTTCTGACTCGTTTCTTCTCTTGCGTCTTCCCACCGAACTTCTTGTTCGGCAGTGACTCTCGTGCAACAGAACGGCAATCGCTCTATTTCATTGACTTGCTTATCTGCAAATCAATCAGGTAGAATTGCTACAAAACTCACAGCAGCGGGACTGTCCGGGACTCTCACCCGATTCCCTTTTAACCCACAAGACAACCTTATCAACCTATCAAAGGATAAACTCATCAACTGTTGTCTTGTGCGACCAAAATGCTTTATTATCTCAATATGTTCCGACCCGAAGGCCGAGTCTTTCACCAAAGACCTTGCAAAATTACTGCTTTTTCTACAAACCTACAAATTTATTTGAATAAATCTCAGGGCAACCGCACCAAATCCGGAATGTTTCCCTATTATTGAGCATATTATTTAGTGCCAATTCTAAAACAAGCAGACAAGTATTCCCTTCCTTTTCTCGTTTCCACCTACAGTTTATTTTTGTCTTATTTTTATCTTTCTATTCCATAGTTTGCACCCTGTTTGGCTGCTATACACACCACAACCGTAGTATGTTTTTAGTATGTGATTAGTATGTGATTAGTATGTGATTAAGCGAATCCGACCATAGTCTGATGCTACTCTCGCAATACCTATTGTAGTATTAAGAAATGTTGTGCATTTTTCTACCCACTTTCTTCCCGCATTGTCCTAATGGCTCTTTTATATGGCATGCATAGAGAACTTATACACCACCACAAACACTAATTTAGTTTTTGGAAATTAGCAGCCGTATAGTAGATGTTTTTGTCAAATTCTTGAATATATTACCGAAAGTTTTTGTAGAGAGATAAGTCTGGAAGTATCAATATGTATAATTATATGTCTAATTCATCTCACCACCACACGCTGCGTCTGTCTGCCCGCACGAACGATATATACGCCTTGTGCCAATGGCAGATACATATTGCCCTTTCCGGTCTGCGTCATAAGCAATCGTCCCATCACATCAAAGACACTCACTTGTGCCTGTTCCACTGCCTCACTCAGCATCACCACTATCCCGTTTTCTGTCGCAGTAATACGGCTGATAGGTTGCTCTTCCGCATGGGTAATGTTCGTGGCAACATACTGAATATCCACCGCCAGTGTCTTATCCACTATTTGTCCGTTAGAGTTGAAGCGCACTACCACCGAGACCTGCTTGTCTTCATTGGCAAGGGCTGTAACCCATAGTGTATCGCGCTGTACTACGGATTGCACCACCATCGGATCCGATACCGAGATAACCCGCTTGGTGATGGCGGCTGCGATATGGTCTCGGTCGGAAGCCATGTCGCCCAACGGAATACCGATAGTCTGCCCTCCGTTGACAGTAGTATTGCTAAAGTTATTCACCGTCGGTTTGGCCATATCGGGGAAGACAAAAAGTGCAGGGTACCAATAGTTCTTGATAGGCGTATAGGAACCTACAAAAGTGCCGTCAGGTTTAATCTGAAAGAATACCCAACTATTGCTCGATACATTGTTCTTGAAACAAGCAATGTAGATGTTCCCTCCATGGGGTGATACGCGCACGGTACCGCTATTGTAGATGTAGTAGTCGCCTTTGGTGGTGGTGTCAAATATCTCGTTGATGCTATTGTTGTCGATGTCGTATTTATAGACATGGGTGCGCCCATTGTACCAATCGAATATGTTTTCGGTGAAACTAAAATAGAGTGCGTTCTCTTGTGTGGCAGCACTAAGTGAACCTGCCGTCCAAGCATACCATGTCTGCTCCACAATGAGGTCTTCATTACCCGATATGGCGGCTATGTCAAAGGGTGTTTGCTCCAATGTGCGCGGGTCAATGCGAAGCAATTCATTGCCTTGCCACTCCTCACCGCTGAAACCATAAGGAAAGGCCTGTTCATCTTTGTTGGTGTTGTGTGCTGCCCAGATGTATCCATCCTTCGATTGCACCATAGTGGAGAAACAGCCCGAGATGGTAGTGAGAACTTCATCGGTTTCTGGATTGATAACATGAATGCCCTTATCTTGCTGAATGGCAAAGACATAGTCATACGCACGAATCATTATACCTATTTGGTTACGATAGAGAGGTCCCGTGCCGTCGGTTTGCTGTTCACCGCCTGTGATGAGCGGGTTTTCTGTGCCTGCAATGCGTTTGCCGATAGTACCCGCTTGCAAGTTGAGTACAAAAATACCATTGCTTGTACCGACATAACCTTTGCTCTCATCTACTCCCACAAAACTGCGCCCGTCGGCAGCCGATTTACCATTGATGGTAAAGATATTCTCAATGGAGTATTGCACCTTCATCGTCTTGGCATCCACACAGACCACTCGTCCTCCGCGCCACTGACTGTGCTCTCCTTCACCCGGGTCCTGTGCCTGCTTGGAGATTATGTACATTTGTCCGCCATAGATAGCGGCATATTGTGCCGTGCATCCCAGTGAGTAGTGGGTGTCTTGATTCTCCGCTTGTATAATGCGATAAGAGAACTGCCCACTCAGACTAAGATGGTTGAGGGTGGAGTTATTGTGTCCGTACCAATCCTCGTTGAGAATAAAAACACCGCCTGAGTTGTATGGTGCTTCGGCATACACGCCAAGCAGGCAACTCAGAAACAAAGCAATGAAGAGGTTCTTTTTCATGTGATTGTGAGAGGGGTTAATTATCTTCTTCGATATGGAGGTCTTCGGCACGCGATAGTTCGGTAGAGGTTTCGCCTATCCATCCACAGTACTGGTTTTCTGCCGTATAGACACGCACAAAGTCGATACAAGGCAGGTGTACTGGGGTGCCATTGGCATCCACTGCCCAATCGATGTCGAAACTAATCTTGTTGATAGAATCGTTAGGGTGGTTGTCCACATAGCCCCAGTCGAAAGCATACAGCACCCAATAGTTGCCTTTTCCCGATTCGTCCACGGCGTTCTTGGGCAAGCAGGTGCCGGTGAAACTTATACTATCCTCCAACCAGCGCGGGAAATAGTCTTGCTTGTGGTAGATATTCTTCATCACATAGCCGGTGTTGTCGTAGTTGTCCCGCCACAAGATATAAGTAGTGTCGGTAATCGGAGACTTCTTTTGAGGTGTTGCCACATGGTCGGAGTCGGGGCGATAGTAAGTGATTTGATAGTGGTGTTTCGTATCGGGGTGGTGATATACACTGCCTGCCAATTCATACCATTCGTCATCAGGTATGCCGTTCTGATTGCGGTCGAACGATACCATCACTATGCCGGGTTCGCAACTGCCGCCTACACCCTTTTCGGGGTGCGGGTTAGAGTCGGAATAGAAAGCATTACCGAGTATCTTGAAGTCGTATTCGCCGTGTTTGTTCACCACACTATGGTCAAAACCGAAGGTAACATAGCCGCCATACCCGCCAAGTGAGATCATCACATCGTTCTTGCCCGAGATACACTCTTGCGCTTTCTTCGCCATATCGGCTGCGGTGTTTCCTTCCTCATATTTCGGCATCTCGTTTACAAACTGCCCGGGTGCGGGGCGGTACTCATACACCGTCGATATATAGCGACTGTATGCCACTTGCTCCTCCCACACCACAATGCGTATCTGCTGCTCTACAGGGTTATGCTTGTCGATGATATTCAAGCGTAGCGAGTAGTCGCCCGTATCGGCTTGGCAGAAGATAAAGTCGCGCTCGGTGCCTACCACGGAGTCTGTGCCGTCAACAGCGGGCATAGTCCATTGGTAACTGTCGCCCGTGAACTCAGGGTGCAGAATCAGCGGTCGCATGCGTGTAACAGCATAGACATCATCAATCCCGAGGTTCACCATCGGAATCTCTGGCTTACAACCCGCTACCAATATCAGTACACACATACATATATGTAGGCGTACTCTTTTATAATTGTCTGTTTGTTTCATATTCCTTATTCCATCGTCCTTTAGCGTAAGCGGTCCATCGTCCTTTAGCGCAAGCGGTCCATCGTCCCTATTTATAGACGAAACACATATGTGCGGGGATGTCGCCTGTGCGCACACTCCATTTCTTTTTGCCGTCTTTGCCATAGCAATGCAGCACTCCGCTCGATACATAGTTCTTGGCATCGGTTACGAAGATGTCGCGGGTGTATGGATTGATGGCAATGCCGTAGGGAATCTTGATGTTGGCTTCCGTGCCGTCGGTGATAAATCGGTCGGTGAGCAACTCATGCGTGCGCACATCGATGATACCATAAGACACCGAATTCTCCTCCGTTTGGTTGTTCCATGATACGCTGTAGAAATAGAGCGAGTCGCCGAGTATGGTCATCTCAGAGCAGGGTATATCTAATGTGTCGCCCACCACCATATCGGAGGTGAACTGCTCTTTCTTGCGCAGCACAAAAAGGCGTGAGGGTATATCCTCGTAGTTGCCGCGCGAGGATACCCACAGTTGGTCGTATTGGTCGCGACGGATACGGTGCAGGTTAATCCCCACGGGTATCTTTTCCACCTGTTTCATTCCATACATTTCCACCACGGACACAGTGTAATCATAGTTGGGCACACGGTAGCCGCCCGAGTTCGCTACATAGATATACTCGCCCATGATTTCAAGTTCATCGGGTTGATATCCCACCGTTACTTTGTTGGTGATAGAGAGGGTGGTGGTGTCGATTTCATAGACGGCTCCGAGTTGTGCATCGGGGTCAATCGCCACCGGTCCCACATAGGCGGAGACATACGCTTTTCCCCGACTGAAGCGGATATAGCGGCAGTTAGGGATGTCTATCTGCTTGATACGCTTGCAGGTCTTGGCATCCATCACCTCCACTTTGTGCGAGCAGTTAATCACCGCATACAGTTTGCTGCCATACACCTGTATGTCATTGCCCACATCGCCCAACTCTTTGACAATATTCGGGTTGCGCTCGGAGTAGATATTGCGGATATAGTAGCCGTTGACGAAGTCGAGGTAGTCGATGCTCGCTTTGTTGCTACCCATATTGCCTTCGTTGAGCAAGTACATACCGATAGGTTCATCGTTAGCAAATGTACTGATGTCGCGAATACCGATAGGCAGCAACTCATACTCCGACGGCACCACAATCTCATCGTGCCGACAACTCGCCATTGCCAACACTATCCCCAAAACATATATCCATCTATATTTCCTCATTATCCTTAAAATGCATTGTTGTTTACCCTACACATAGTTTTTTACAGAGAAGCAATATCTCCTTTTGATGAGTTCTTAGAGAAGTCATGTGGAGTAACATTGCCAATCTCTTGTTTTATATCATCTAATACAATATCGGGTGCTCCTAACACTTCACTATTGCTAAATCGTAGTACTTTATATCCTAATGCAACCAATCGTTCGTCTCGATTCTTATCTCGTTCTTGTTGCTCTTCGGTTAAGTGATAACCGCCATCAATTTCTATCACTATGTGCTTATCCAAGCATACAAAATCCACTATATACTCATCTATGATATATTGTCTCTTAAATACTACGCCTAATTGTTTTCGCCTTACCAATTCCCATACTACACTTTCTGCCTCGGTGGGGTATTGCTTCATATGTTTAGCATTTTCTTTAAGCAATGTGTATACCATAGGATTTGCCACCTTATATTCCGTACTCATCTTTTATCAATTTTCAGTGTAGTAATCATAAGCAAATTTGTTTTTACTCTGCAAGTCAATTGCAGAGGACATCCCCTCCTTTGGAGGGGCTTGGGGAGGTCGGACTTTGCGTTGCTCAATACTCCACCACAATGCTCCCCCTATAGTTTCGCTTGGGCATCGGGTAGTTGAGTATCACATCATAGTCTTGCGAAAGCAGGTTATTGATTTCAAAGGTGGCTTTCAGCACCACTTTCTTTATCCGCCACGCCCCCGAGAGCGACATATCGTGCGTGTACCACGGCTGCGTGTAGTTGTAGATGATGTTCTCCTGTTGGTTGTATCGCTCGCCCACATAGATAAAACTGTAGTTCAGCGAGTAGTTGCGCCACGAGAGCATACCTATCGCCGACCCGCTATGCCACGGTATATATGGTATCTGATGCCCGTAGTAAGTGTCCGCGGGGTCGGTTACATCGATAGCCCGCTGATAAGTGTATTGCACCTTCGCCGTCAGAGCCCAGTCTTTGGGGAACTGCAAGGTCATCTGCATATTTGCGTCCACACCATGTATCTTCACCAACCCGAGGTTGAGCATCGTCCAGCGGAACTGCTGCCCCTTCGGGTAGGCGATAATCTTGTCTTTCACACGATTGTAGTAGGCGTCCACCGAGATATTGAAGTGGTTGAAAACATGCTTGGGTTTCAGATAGTCGTAGGCTATCCCCACATTGTGCTGCACCGCCAATTCGGGCTTCAGGTACGCATTGCCCATGTCCGTGTAGTATAGGTCGTTGAAGGTCGGGTAGCGATATGCCTGCTTGTAGAACGCATTGAGTTTCAGGTCGATACGCTTAAACGGCTTATACGACAAGAACACCCCGGGCGTTACCTTATACTTATTCGGTGCCTCATCTCTTTCGCGGGCTTCTTCGTTCACAAAAGTGCCCAGTACACTCGCCTGAATACGCAGGTAGTCATACACATTCACCGCCGTTGCGGCTGCCAACCAATGCGTAAACCGCGACACATCCATATACTCGCTCAGCCCGTTCCATTGCAGGTCGTAACTCAGCGACACATCCCACCAGTTGAATATCGCCACTTTGTTTGCCCACGACAGGTATGCCTCCTGCTGCTTATAGATGTTGTCCACATGTATCAGTTTGTCGTCGTTGTTCACATAGCGCGTGTAGTCGAACGCATACTTCGCATTCACCTTCACCGACCAGCGGTTGAAGAACTCGTCCTGCCACGACGACTGCACAAAGGTGTTCCTGTCCCATAGGCGTTCCCCTCGCCGCCACACATTGTTCACTATCGCCCCCGGAACACCACGCTCCGAGTTGTAGTGGTAGGCTTGCATCTTCCAAAAACCGGTGTTCGAGTAGTAATAGTTCAGCCCCGCCTCCACACGCACGGCGTTCACATCGCCGTTCTGCCGCACCGCCGTCGTGTCGTATGCCAACTCGCCCGAGGGCGTTACACGGCGGTAGCGGAACTTGTATTTTCCGTTCGAGTGCACCACCTCCGCATTCATGCTCAGGCTCAACTGGTCGGTCAGTTTCACATCAAAGAGCATCGACGGATTGACCAACGCAAACGAACCCGCTTTCATACTAGCACGCAGGTGCACATTCTTACCCTCCTCAAATTTCGGACGGCGGGAGTTCAAGTAGATACTGCCGGCCGAACCGAACTCGCGCGCACTTTGGAATATGTCGCTCTTCTGCCCGTTGTAGAGCGAGATTTCATCGATGTTCTCTAATGAGAACTTACCCAAGTCCACTTGCCCGTTCTGTGCGTTACCCAACTGAATACCATTGTAATACACGCCCATGTGGTTCGTTCCCATGCTGCGGATATTCACCGTCTTGATACCGCCTACGCCGCCGTAGTCTTTTATCTGCACGCCCGAGAAAAAGCGTATCGCGTCGGCCACACTCAGGCTGTTCAGCCGCTCCAACTCTTTGCCCTCCAGCCGCTGAGGCTTGATGATGTCTTTCTCCTTGTAGCGTGCCGTAACGGTTACTTCGTCTATGTCAAACTGCTTGGCTATGCTGTCCGCCTCAGCGTCCGTCAAAGTCTGAGCATAAGCCACCGTACTCGCACACAAGGCCATACACCCCGCCAACAAACACCGTTTGAGGCAGGTCGCCAATGCTCCCCACCCTAATGCGGTTGCTCCCGATAGCCGTGTCCCTCGGTTCGTCAGATATGTCTGTGTTGTATATCTCATTTTATCGTATTGATACATAATGTACACAATAAAGCCGCTTGATAGTTTATCAAACGGCTCATCATCTAAGATAAAAGTAACACCCAAAGCCAAAAGCAAGCCCTAAACAACACAAAGCAACCCTTTAGTACATCTCTCAGCCCTTTGCGTACTCTCTACCATTCCCCTTGCACTGCAAAAGCGTCCAAATAACGGATACCTACTCACAGTCCATCTCCTATTCCTGCCTTTTGTCCATTTGCTTGCCAACACTCTTTTACCTCGAAAGCCTGTTTGACGCACATATCGGCAGGTCTTCTGACTTGTTTCTCTCGTTGCGTCTTCCCACGAGAAACACTCTCATAGTGACTCATTGCAACGAAATCGAGGCTTTGCCCGAAGCCTCTAAAACATACAGCAGCGGGACTGTTCGGGACTCTCACCCGATTCCCTTTTAACCACAAGACAACCTCTCAACGAATAAACCCATAAACGGATACTCCCCATCATCCCATTCTACCACCCATAAACGAATCAACCCATAAACGAATCCCCCATCAACTCATCAACAAAAAC
>ENA-UEQL01000337-UEQL01000337.1-human-gut-metagenome-genome-assembly--contig:-NODE-337-length-32566-cov-6.947736_pt1 | contig 32566 bp, 21 predicted proteins | sample MGYA00242905_ERZ507926 | MGnify/ENA primary metagenome ERZ507926 (study PRJEB26167, sample SAMN06115531) | human gut metagenome | host: Homo sapiens | place: China:Henan | collected 2015-09-09 | study...
CCGCGAGGGGTACGGCACTGTACGCCGTGTTTATACTGCACCCAAAAGCTGTCCCCGTTTATGGGGAAAGTGGCATGGCGAAGCCATGACGAAAGGGGAATAACCAAAAAGCTGCCAAGTCATTTTACTGTTCCCCCTCAGTCGACTACGCCGACATCTCCCCCGTTTTACGGTGGCGCCTTTGGAATGCGTTTTACAAACTCTTATGATAAAACAAACCAGGGGAACGCCATCGCGTCCCCCCATATCTTTCAATATTTTGCCTTATCCGTTGTGCCTTAGCGTACCCCTGGCCTCAAGCTCAAGCAGCTTTGCGGCGGGATCCTTCACCTTGGCAAGGAATATCATGGCCGCTATAATGTACGGCTTGAAGCTGGCCTGCTTGTAAAGCGGGTCGCGGTAGCGATCGAACACGCTGGCGGCAACCTCGCCCGCCTCGCAGGATACGCCGGTTATGTCCGCGGGCAGGCAGTGCAGATACAGCGCCTTGCCGCCCTTGGTCAGCTTCATCATCTCCTCGGTGCATTCCCAGTCCTTATGGTTGGCGTTCTGGGCAAGCAGCCGCCTTTCAAGGGCCTTTATGCCCTCAAGGTCGCCGTTGCCGTAAAGCTCCGTGCGCTCCTCCATGGCCTTAAACGGCGCCCAGCTCTTGGGATATACTATGTCCGCATCGCGGAAGGCTTCCTTCATGTCGTGGGAAACGGTCAGGCTGCCGCCGGATTCGGCGCTCTGCCTCTTCGCAAGCTCCACAACGTCGTCCATGACCTCGTATCCTTCCGGATACGCAAGGGAAACCTCCATGCCGAAGCGGCTCATAAGGCCTATTACGCCCTGCGGAACGGAAAGGGGCTTGCCGTAGCTGGGGCTGTATGCCCATGTCATGGCGACCTTTTTGCCCTTCAGATTCTCTATCCCGCCGAATTCGTGAATAAGGTGCAGCGTATCTGCCATAACCTGCGTGGGGTGGTCAATGTCGCACTGCAGATTGACCAGCGTGGGCTTCTGCTCAAGCACGCCGTCGCGGTGGCCTTCGGTCACGGCGTTCACAACGTTGTGCATATATGTGTTGCCCTTGCCTATGTACATATCGTCGCGTATGCCTATAACGTCCGCCATGAAGGATATCATGTTGGCGGTTTCGCGCACGGTTTCGCCGTGGGCAATCTGGCTCTTGCCCTCGTCCAAATCCTGCACCTCAAGGCCCAGCAGGTTGCAGGCGGAGGCGAAGGAGAAGCGGGTGCGGGTGGAATTATCCCTGAAAAGGCTTATGCCCAGGCCGCTGTCGAATATCTTGGCGGAAATGTTGTTCTCCCTCAGGTGCCTCAGCGCGTCCGCAACGGCGAAAACGCCCTTTATCTCGTCAAAGCTCTTTTCCCATGTAAGGAAAAAGTCGCCCTCGTACATTTTGTCAAGCTTCAGGCTGCTTATAACGTCCGTAAACTGCTTTACGTTGCTCATTTTCGTCTCCTTTATAATGAAATGTTACTTTATGTCGTTATCCGTAAGGGTGGCGCGGAACTCGGTCGCGTCCTCGTCCCCCCTGCCCTTATAAAGGCCGGGAACCAGCGCGTATATGGCCGCGCAGTGTACCAAATCCTCCTTCCACGTCATCTCGTTGGGAGCATGCGCCTGGCTCTCCGCGCCCGGGCCGAAGCCCACGCAGGGTATGCCGTAGCGGCCCTGTATGCTCACGCCGTTGGTGGAGAACGTCCATTTGTCTATCAGCGGCCTTTCCCGCTTTGCCATTGCCGTTGCATCGCCGCAGCGCTTTTCGCCGTACAGCGCCTTATGCGCATCGGCCACGGCCTGCACGTGCGGCGCGGTTTCCTTATTTATCCATGTGGGGAAATAGCATTCGGTTTCGTATATCTCCCCCGTCCAGCTTGGGCGGTTGTACATATACATGCTGACCTTTGCATTGTGCTTTTTGCACGCGGGCAGGGCCTCTATTTCGCGTATGCAGCTATCCCATGTTTCGCCCGCGGTCATGCGGCGGTCAAGCGATACGGAGCAGCTGTCCGCCACCGCGCAGCGGGAGGGCGAGGTGAAGAATATCTGGCTGGTGGTTATGGTTCCGCGGCCAAGGAAGCGCGCGTCCATATAATGCTCGGGGTTGAACTCCGGCTCCAGCATCTTTACAAGGCCCTTTATTTCATATTCATCGGTGCAGCCGTTTTCGTTAAGCTGCTCAACCTCCTTCAATATATCCGCCATCTTATAAATGGCGTTGTCCCCGCGCTCCGGCGCGCTGCCGTGGCAGCTTACGCCCAGCACGTCCACGCGGATTTCCATCCTGCCCCTGTGGCCGCGGTAAACGCCGCCGTCCGTAGGCTCGGTTATAACAACAAATTCGGGGGTTATGCCGTCAATATTGTGTATATACTGCCAGCACATGCCGTCGCAGTCCTCCTCCTGCACGGAGCCGACGACCATGATCTTGTAGCCCTCGGGGATGAGGCCGAGGTCCTTCATGATCTTCGCGCCGTAGGTGGCGGAGGCCATGCCGCCCTCCTGGTCGGAGCCGCCGCGGCCGTAGATGACCTTCTCGTCCTCATAGCCCTGATAGGGGTCGTGGGTCCAGTTCTCGATGTTGCCGATGCCGACGGTGTCGATGTGGGAGTCGAGCGCGATGATCTTGTCGCCCGTGCCCATCCAGCCGATGACGTTGCCGAGCTTGTCGAACTCGACCTTATCGTAGCCGAGCTTCTTCATTTCCTCGGCAATGCGGTTGGCGACGCCCTTTTCCTCGCAGCTCTCGCTGGGAATGGCGATCATGTCGCGCAGGAAACGGGTCATGTCCGCCTGATAGCCTTGAGCAGCCTTTTTGATCGCTTCAAAATCCATGAGAAAACCTCCGTGCATAAATTCAGATTTGTCTATTGTAATTTTCAATTCCTTTTACTCTGCCTCTATCATAGCATAAGCTTCGGCAAAGTCAAACAAAAAATTTGCAAATCTGAAAATTTTTTTGAAAAAATGATTGCTTTTTCTTTTATCTATGGTATGATGTAAGCGTGAAAACAGCGTAAGGGAGGAGATAAACTATAGAAGCGTCAAAGCTGGAGGCTCTGCGGCAGATCGCCAAGGGTATCGCCGCCCAGTTCGGCAGCAGCTGCGAGGTCGTGGTCCACGACGTGGCTGCCAAGCATCCCGAGCATTCCATCGTCATCATCGAGAACGGACACGTCACGGGCCGCAAGGTCGGCGACGGCGCATCCCACGTCGCGATGGAGCAGGTGCGCAACGCGGACGCACAGCCCATGGATCACCTGAGCTACCTCACCAAGACGCCGGACGGCAAGATCTTAAAGTCCTCCACGATGTACATTCGCGGCAAGGGCGGCAAGGTCGTGGCCATCCTCGGCATCAACTACGACATCTCCTCGCTTCTGATGGTCGAGAGCGCCGTGCGCGAGCTGACCGCCGCGGGCGACAGCACGCAGACGGAGCCGGAGAAGATCATCAACGTCAACGACGTGCTCGACGAGCTCATCGCCCAGTCGGTCGCCCTTGTGGGCAAGCCCGCGGCGCTGATGAACAAGGAGGACAAGATGCGCGCCATCGGCTTTTTGAGCCAGAGCGGTGCATTCCTCGTCACCAAGTCCGGCGACAAGGTCGCCAAATATTTCGGAATTTCAAAATATACACTTTATTCTTACATTGACAAACAACAGGAGGACAAGCAAAATGGGTAAAATCGATCTGAGCATCAACAAGGTCGGACTGGAGCATAACATCCAGAAGGCCAAGGAAAACAACGTCATCATCCCCACCATCGCGCAGATGCAGCATCCCGAGACCATTCCCGAAAAAATTCAAGCAAAGCTGAAGAACGTGGGTCTGTGGGACGTCAACCCCCTCAACCTCTTCCGCATCACCTGGAAGAATGAGGCGAAGGAGTCCGGCGGCCTCTTTCAGGAGGTCCCCAACTATGTAGAGATCCCCAGCGAGCTTTCGGGCGTACCCTGCCGCATCATCGCCATGGCGGGCAAGTGGTTCCCCACGGGCTGCCACAAGGTCGGCGCGTCCTTCGGCTGCCTTGCCCCGCGCCTCGTGACCGGTCAGTTCGACGCGAACTATCACCACGCCGTATGGCCCTCCACCGGCAACTACTGCCGCGGCGGCGCGTTCAACTCCAAGCTGCTCGCCGTTGACTCCGTCGCCATTCTCCCCGCCGAGATGAGCAAGGAGCGCTTCGACTGGCTGAGCAAGATCGCCGGTCAGGTCATCGCTACGCCGGGCTGCGAGTCCAACGTCAAGGAGATCTTCGACAAGACCTGGGAGCTCAAGCAGGATCCCAGCATGATGATCTTCAACCAGTTCGAGGAGATGGGCAATCCCCTCTGGCACTACAACGTCACGGGCTACGCCCTCGCGGACCTGTTTGAAGCCGTCAAGAAGCCCGGCCAGAACTTTGCCGGCGCCTGCTTCACCTCCGGCTCCGCCGGCACCATGAGCGCGGGCGACCTGCTCAAGGAGCGTTATCCCGGCCTCAAGCTCGGCGTGGGCGAGGCGCTGCAGTGCCCCACCATCCTCGAGAACGGCTTCGGCGGCCACCGCATCGAGGGCATCGGCGACAAGCACATTCCCTGGATCCACAACGTGAAGAACACCGACATGGCCATCGCCATCGACGATGAGGACAGCCAGCGCCTGCTGCGCCTGTTCAACACCAAGGAAGGCCAGAAGTACCTCAAGGAAGAGCTCAAGCTCTCCGACGAGCTGATCGAGAAGCTGACCTGGCTCGGCATCTCCGGCATCGCGAATGTCCTTTGCTGCATCAAGATGGCGAAGTATTATGAGCTGACCGAGAACGACGTGGTCGCCACCGTCCTGACCGACTCCGCCGCGATGTACGGCAGCCGCATCGAGGAGCTCAACGAGATGCACGGCGCGTACAACGTCGAGGAAGCCAAGCTCGACCACAACCTCCACATGCTCGGCCTCAAGACCGACAACCTGATGGAGCTGACCTACACCGACCGCAAGCGCATCCACAACCTCAAGTATTACACCTGGGTCGAGCAGCAGGCCCGCGACGTCAAGGACCTCAGCGCGCTCTGGTACGACACCAAGGGCACTTGGGACGCCGTCCACGCGCAGGCTGCCGAGCTCGACGAGCTCATCAACGAGTTCAACGAGGCCACCGGCCTTCTCAAGGCGCTCTAAGAAGCAGAGACAAAGCCTGCTCCGAAACGCCGCCGCAGCAGCGGCTGAGCGGAAAGAGGAGCAGACCGGATCGAAAGCTAAATAAAATTTCATTGCACAGCGTGTGCAGCATCCCCGCAGATAGGGGCCGGCAATGGCAGGTCAAGGGCGCAGCCCTTGCGCTTCTCTGGGGTTTCCAAAAGGGGATATCTCTTACGGTAAGAGATATCCCCTTTTGAGCGGCATCTGCGCCTGTGCAGGTATATGTCTCCTCAGCCGCTGCTGCGGCGGGGTTACGAAGCGATTGCTTTTGCTGCGGGATTCGAGACCATTTTCAATCTTCCGTTTTAGGAGAAATTATTATGCTGAAAAATGTGAAATGCGCGCGCTGCGTCAAGTGCGGCAAGGAATACGAGGCTACGCCCAACCTCACCAACTGCGAGTGCGGCGGTATCCTTGACATCATCTACGATTACGATTACATCAAGGCCAATCTCACCAAGGAAAAGCTCAAGAGCCGCCCGAACACGATGTGGCGCTACCGCGAGCTGCTGCCCGTGGAGGAGACCACGCCCGACACGCCCCTGCGCGTGGGCTGGAGCCCGCTCTACGAGGAGGACCGTCTTGCGAAGCTCCTCGGCCTCAAGAAGCTGTGGGTGAAGGACGACGGCCAGAACCCTACCGCGTCCCTCAAGGACCGTGCCTCCGCTATGGCGGTCGCCAAGGCGAAGGAGGCGGGCGCGGAGATCATCGCCTGCTCGTCCACGGGCAACGCGGCCTCGTCGCTGGCAGGCAACGCCGCCGCCGCGGGTCTCAAGACCTTCATCTTCGTTCCCTCCCGCGCCCCCAAGGGCAAGGTCGCGCAGCTGATGACCTTCGGTGCGAACGTCATTTCCGTGCAGGGCAACTATGAGGAGACCTTCGAGCTGAGCAAGAAGGCCATTGACAAGTGGGGCTGGTACAACCGCAACGCCGCCATCAACCCCTACCTCTCCGAGGGCAAGAAGACTGTCTCGCTCGAGATCGCCGAGCAGCTCGGCTGGAAGATGCCCGACTACCTCGCCATCTCCGTCGGCGACGGCTGCACCATCGCAGGCGTGTGGAAGGGCCTCAAGGACCTGTACGCCATCGGCTTTATCGACAAGCTCCCGCGCCTGATCTCCGCGCAGGCCGAGGGCTGCCACCCCATCAACCGCGCCATCGCGGAGAATAAGCCCTGGGAGCCGATGGAGGAGAACACCCTCGCCGACTCCATCGCCGTCGGCGTGCCGCGCAATGCGGACAAGGCGCTCATGGCGATCCGCGAGTCCAACGGCATCGTGGTCAACGTGACCGACGAGGAGATCATGGCGGCGCAGAAGCTGCTCGGCACCACCTGCGGCGTGTTCGGCGAGCCGGCGGGCGTGACCGGCACGGCGGGCGTGAAGAAGCTCTGCGAGCAGGGCGTGCTCGGCGCGAACGACACGGTCGTCTCCGTCGTCACCGGCAACGGCCTCAAGGATGTTGCCAACGCCATCAAGTTCTGCGGCGAGCCGATGAGCCTGCCGAACGACCTTGACCTGCTGGTCGAGGAGTTTGCCAAGCGCGGCATTAAGACAAAATGAGAGAAAAAATAGCGCCGCGCGAGTTTTGGAACCGCCGCTCGCAGCATTATGACGAGCAATCGGGAGCAGCGTATGCGGACGCCTACCGCAAAACGGCGGAGTGCATCCGCCCCTATCTCACGCCGAACGACCGTGTGCTGGATTTCGCCTGCGGCACGGGACTTGTCACGCTGCCGGTCGCGCAGATGGCCGCCGAGGTGTGCGCCATTGACATTTCGGACGAGATGGTGCGGCATCTGAAGGAAAAAATAGCAGAGCAGGGGGTCGGCAACGTCAGCGCCTCGTGCATGGATCTCTTTGACGAGAGCCTGCGGCCCGGCAGCTTTGACGCGGTGGTCGCCTGCAATGTGCTGCTCTACCTCGAAAACCGCGCGGAGGTGCTCGCGCGCATCCGTGAGCTGCTGCGGCCGGAGGGAATGTTCCTTTCGGCGACGGACTGCCTGGGCGAGCGGCTCACACGCGAGGGTGTTCGCAAGTGGTGGCGCAGCCACACAGGGAAAATGCCCTATGTGTCGTTTGACCGTATGCACACGCTGGAGGCGTCCATCGCCGCGGCTGGCTTTGAGGTGCTGGAGACCGAAAACCTGTTTCCCGCGCCGCCGAACCTCTTTGTCGCAGCAAGAAAAAAGTGAACGAACACAGGAGCGCGGACCGTTGGCCCGCGCTCCTTTTACGCTCAGACGAAGTATTTGTTGACGATGGGAATCCGGCTCAGCAGCGCGGAGACCAAAAAGGACAGCGTGCCGATGAGCAGCGTCAGAAGCGGCACAGAGAAAAAGGCGTTGCAGGAGAGTGTGTTGACGCCGAGAAATTGATCGAACGTCTCGATGAACAGCGGATGCACGAGGTAGGCGCCGAAGCTCCAGCGGGAGAGCGCGCGGATGCGCGCGTGTCCCTTTTCGACGAGTGAGGGGAAATTCAAATGCCTGCGGGCGAATACAAAGACGGCGAGACACATCAGCAGCACACCGACCGAGTCGTAGTTGTAGAAGAGCACGGTGGCGGTGCCCAGACGGCGGGAGGCATAGGACGTCATAACGACGGTGACGATGAGACCGGCCACGCCGAGCGCATAGCACCAACGGGCCGCTTTGGGCGAAAGCTCCTTGCGGCTGAGATAGCGGCCCAGCATAAAATAGGCGGCAAAGCCGAGCGTGAAGTGGTAGTATAGCATTCCCGACAGCGAGAGGTAGCTGCTGTAGAGCGGCCAGGAAAACAGAGAAAGAAGTGCGCCGAGCTGCGGCAGCAGAAAGTTGAAAACAAGCGCAAGCAGCAGAAAATAGCGCAGCAGCGTCTCATTCTGCGCGATGGGCCGCAGCAGCGGGACGATCAGATACAGTCCCACGATCATAAACAGAAACCACATGTGGTAGTGACCGGAGAAAAACAGCGTGACCGCGGTGGACAGGGCGCATTTGTTGAAGAAGTATGCGTAAGCGGCATAGAGCGCAGACCAGAAAACAAAGGCCGTAACGATACGCAGGACGTTTTTCCGCAGGATCTGCCGCAGGCTTTGCGTGCCGGCGAGAAAGAATACGCCGCTGATCATCACGAAGACGGGAACGGTCCAGCGGACGAGGCTGTCATACAGGTTAAAGGCCTGCCACGCGGTTGAATAAATATCGGTGTCCGCCCAATGCTGCGCGGAAAGGTGGAGTGCAACGACGGCAAAGGTCGCCGCGACGCGCAGCACGTCATAGCAGGCGACGCGCTGCGATCCAGTCTGTTCCATGGTTATTCCTCCGCTGCCGCTTCGGCGGCTTCGTTTGCCTCTGCCGGGGCAGTCTCCCCGTGCGGAGCGTCCTGCGCGGCAGCCGCTTCCGCCGCGGCACGGGCGGCTTCTTCCCGAGCGGCTTCCTCTGCCCGGGCGGCGGCCTCCGTCTCGGCGCGCTCACGCTCGGCGGCGGCGCCCTCGGCGCGGGCGCGGGAGACCTCCTCTTCCTTCTGCTTCTCCGCCTGCTTCATGGCCTTGTCGAGCCTGCGCCGGCTGGAGCGCTTCTCCATGCCGTGCACGACGCGCAGCACGAGGAAGAGCAGCACGAGACCCACGCCGAACCAGCTCCAGAAGCCGAGGGTGATGAGCGTTTTGAGCGTCCACAGCTCGGCCTGGATGCCGAGGAAGCAGCACACCACCGACGCGGCGAGCGCCGCGCCGAAGAGAATGACCCACAGCACCGACTTGACCGCGGAGGTCTTGCGCACGCGCAGGTGCGCGATCAGAAACAGCACCGCGAGCAGGAACAGCGCGGGATACTGCGAAAACAGAATGGTACGAAGGTTCATGGAAGCGTTCCTCTTTTCTTCTCTTGTTTTGCTCAGAGGGTGCAGAGCCCGCGGCGGAGGTATTGACCCTCGGGGCCGCCGACGATCCTGCCGCCCTCGACCATCAGGCTGCCGCGCAGGTAGACCTTGGCGATGCCGCCCTCGGTGCGCAGACCCTCAAAGGGCGTGTAGCCGGCCTTTGTGACCATGTCGCGCGCGGAGAGGATGTGGCTGGCCTTGGGATCGTAGACCACGATGTCCGCGTCGGAGCCCGCGGCGATGACGCCCTTGCGGGGATAGAGCCCGTAGAGCTTCGCGGGATTTTCGCACAGGGCGCGGCACATTCCGGCGACGGTCATTCTGCCCGCGGCGACGCCGCGGGTGTAGACGACCTCGCCGCGCGTCTCCACGCCGGGCAGACCGCCGGGGATCTTCGTGAAGTCCTCGCGGCCCATGTCCTTCTGCGCGAGGGTGAACGAGCAGTGGTCGGTGGAGATGGTCTGGATCTCGCCGCGGCGCAGACCGCGCCAGAGCGCGCGCTGATTTTCCTCGGCGCGGATGGGCGGCGCGCAGACATAGCGCGCGGCCATGGACCAGTTGGCGTCGTAGTACACGCCGTCGTCGAGGGCAAGGTACTGCGGGCAGGTCTCGACATAGACCCTCTGCCCGCGGGCGCGGGCAAAGGCGACCTCGTCGAGCGCCTCGCGGTTGGTCAGGTGGACGATGACCACCGGCGCGTCCGCCGCCTCGGCGATGCGCAGCAGCCGCGCGACCGCCTCGGCCTCGAGATAGTCGGGCCTTGCCTCGGGGTGGGCGGAAACGTCCGCCGCGCGTCCGGCGGCCTTGAGCTCGGCAATGCGCGCGTCGATCACGCCGGCGTTCTCGCAGTGGACGCCCGCGATGCCGCCGCGCTTTTTCAGCGCCTTGAGCGCGGAATACACCGCGCCGTCGCCGATCATCATGGCGGGGTAGGTGAGGTACATCTTAAAGGACGTGATGCCTGCGGCGAACATATCGTCCAGCTCGCCCTCGATGCCCTCGTTCCAGTCGTCGATGGTCATGTGGAAGCCATAGTCGCACGAGCATTTGCCGTCGGCCTTTTTGTGCCAGAGATCAAGACCGTAGGCAAGCGTCTCGCCCTTGTTCGGGCAGGCGAAGTCGATGATGGTGGTCGTGCCGCCGCGGATGGCGCTGCGGGTGCCGGACGCGAAATCGTCGGCGGTGGTCGTGTTGCACACGTCGAGATCAAAGTGCGTGTGCGCGTCGATGAAGCCGGGGAAGAGGTAGCAGCCGGAAACGTCCGTCACCTCGGCGCTCTTCGCCTCGGCGGGGGAGATGTGGCCGACCTGCGCGATCTTCTCGCCGTCGAGCAGGACGTCCGCGCGGCGGGAGCCGCGGGGCGTGACGACAAAGCCGCCCCTGAGCAGTTTTTTCATATCCATTCAGCTCCTTTGTCTGAAAATATTCATACACCTTTACCATAGCACGTTTTTGCCGCGATTTCCACAGGAAAAGAGAAATCGGCAAAAGCGACAAGAAAGCGCGGTGAAAATCTGTGATTATGGCGAGAGAATGCGGCTTGTGAAAAAGCGGAAAAGAAGATACAATAAACATATCCTGCCGAAGCTGTGCGCCCGATACGGACAAGCGCTCCGGCAAAAAATTCAGGAGGAAAAAAAGCTATGCGCAAGTTTTTGTCCCTGCTGCTGACGATGGCGATGGTCTTCTCCCTGGCCGTGACGGTCAATGCCGCCGCCCCCAAGGAAGACATCACCATTCTGCACACCAACGATGTTCACTGCGACTACGAGAAGTATGCCAAGGTCGCAACGCTGCACAAGAGCGCGGATCTGCTCGTTGACGCGGGCGACCATGTTCAGGGCGGTGTGATCGGCACGCTCTCCAAGGGCGAGTACATCGTCGACATCATGAACTACCTCAAGTACGATGCGGCCGTTCCCGGCAACCATGAGTTCGACTATGGCATGGATCAGTTCCTGCACATTGCCAAGGATCTGGCGAAGTATCCCTATATCTCCGCAAACTTCACCGGCAAGGACGGCAAGCCCTACTTCGACGCTTATAAGATGTTCGAGGTCAAGGGCGTGAAGGTCGCGTTCGTCGGTGTCTGCACGCCGGAGACCTTTACCAAGTCCACCCCGACCTACTTCCAGGATGCCAACGGCAATTACATCTATGGCTTCTGCGAGGGCAACAACGGCGCTGACCTCTACAATGCGGTACAGAAGGCCATCGATGCGGCCAAGGCCACGGGCGCCGATTATGTCATCGGCCTCGGCCATCTCGGCATCGACGAGCAGTCCTCCCCCTGGATGAGCAAGGAAGTCATTGCCAACACCACCGGCTTTGACGCCTTCATCGACGGCCACTCCCACTCCACCTTCTCCGAAACGATCAAGGATAAGTCCGGCAAGGAGGTCGTCTTTGAGCAGACCGGCACCAAGCTCGCCAACGTCGGCAAGATCATCATTAAGGCCGACGGTACCATCACCCACGAGAACGTTGATCTGAACACGGTCGAGCCCGACGCCGAGGCGGCGGCCTATATCCAGACCATCACCGATAAGTTCGACGCCCTGCAGAAGCAGGTCGTTGCCAAGACCAGCGTGGAGCTGACCATCAACGGCGCGGACGGCAAGCGCGCGGTCCGCAATGCCGAGACCAACCTCGGCGACCTGTGCGCGGACGCCTACCGCATCCTGCTGGGCGCTGACATCGCCTTCGTCAACGGCGGCGGCGTGCGCGACAACATCAAGGTCGGCGACATCACCTACGGCGATATCATCAAGGTCCATCCCTTCGGCAACGAGGCCTGCCTCGTTGAGGTCACCGGTCAGCAGCTCAAGGACGCTCTGGAGCTTGGCTCCGCGGCCTATCCCGGCGAGAGCGGCGGCTTCCTGCAGGTTTCCGGCCTGACCTACACCATCAATGCGGACATTCCCAGCTCCGTGGTGAAGAACGATAAGTCTGAGTTCGTCAAGGTCGACGGCGCGTACCGTGTGTCCGACATCATGGTCGGCGGTCAGCCCCTCGACGTCAACAAGACCTACACCCTCGCCTCCCATAACTACATGCTCAAGGATGCCGGCGACGGCTACACCATGTTCGGCACCAAGAACGTCAAGCTCCTCAAGGACGGCGTGATGATCGACAATCAGGTCCTCATCAACTACATCGTCAATAATCTCGGCGGCGTGGTCGGCGAGCAGTATGCCGCCCCGCAGGGCCGCATCACCATCAAGACTGCTGCTTCCGATGTCCCGACGAACGAAAGCGATAAGGTCATCGCCGGCCGCAATACCACCGTGACCGAGGGCGATACCTACACCGTCGTCGCGGGCGACTGCCTGTGGAACATCGCCTACAAGCTCTACGGCACCGGCACGCTCTACACCAAGTTGGCTGAGGCCAACAAGCTCGCCGATCCGTACATCATCTACATCGGCCAGATCCTGACCGTTCCCGCCAAGTAAAAAACTGCACAATTAGGAAAGCCGCCCGTTTGGGCGGCTTTCTTCTGTGTTTTTTTGCTTTTGACAAATCCTATATTACCACATTTCCGGCAAATTTTCAAGTCTTGTCTTTTCCTTGCCGGGGGTGTAGATAACATGGCGAGGTGAAAAAGAGATGAATGAATTGATGTTATTTGGCGCGCTGTCCGCGCGGCGGACCGAGCAGGCACTGCTGCGCGGGAACGCTGTGACGGAGCGCTTCGGCCTGACGCTCACGCCGGAACAATGCGGACGTCTGCTGGAGCGCCGCGCCGAAGCCTTGCGGGAGACGGAACGCATCGAGCCGGGCGAGGGCATCCTGCCGAAGCTGGCGGTCGCGCTGTGCGACTCGCCCTGCGTCGGGCCGGAGAACTGGAAGGAAGCGCTCGGCGGGCTGACGGAGCTGTTCTACCACTTCAAAGGCGCGTGCGGCGAGCGGCTCGGCGACGACGAGCTGCTCGCCGCGCTGGTGCGGCTATATAACGGCTGGGCAGGCGGTTGCGCGGACCGCATCGCCGATCTCGATGGCCGCGCGATGCTGCGCTTTGCGCGCACGGGAAGGGTGGGGGACGATGGCGAATGAACTGACGTGTCCCCTGACGGGCGCCGAAGAGAGGCTGTGGCAGGAAAAGCTCGCCGCGCTGCTCGTGCGGCAGATCGCGCTCTACACCGCGAATGAAAGCAGCTCCGTACCGACCGCTGCCGCGCAGGAGCTGCTGCGCGGCGTGCTGTTTTTCCTTGCTGTGCCGGAGGAGCCGGACGGCGGAGGCGAAGCGGATCGCGCGGCGCGTATCCGCACACTTCTCTCGTGCGACCTTGCGGACGAGCTGGCGCACGGGCAGCATCGCGCGCAGCGGGACTCTGCGCTGACGCTTGCGCTCTGGCGGCAGGTCGTTGCGGCGCTGCCGCCATTGGAGAACCGCTCGCTCTGCGATACGCTGCGGAGCATCGGCAGGGGCTTCCGCTGCTATGATACGCGCTTTTTCCCGCAGCGGTTTGATTGTGACATTGACTATCAGCTTGCCGTTCCGGTATCGGAGAGCCTGCTGGGAATAAATTATGTCAACCAATATCTGACCCGTCTGGCGGCGGAAAATAGTCTGCTCACGCGATTGCCGCAAGGCGAGGTCCGCGCGGTGCTGGAGCGCTCCTGCCCCGATTGGCGCGGGCTGCTGGTGAATCTCTACGCACCGGCCGCGGCGAACGCGCTCGCCCGCACGCTCCTCGGCGGGGAGGGGCTGACGCTCTCAGATGGTGAGATCGGCGCGCTCCGTGAGCGCTGGAAACACGCGCGGCCTGAGCGGATCATGGCCGACCTGCTTGCAGCGGCGGATGCGCTCGCGGAGCGGCTCGCCCTCCCACGCGGCGCTGGAAAATATCTGAGCAGCTGCGCCCGCGAGGTCGCCGTCCGCGCCGAAAGCCTGCGCGACTGCGGCGGTCTGCGGGGACTGTTCGTATAGAAGAAAAAGGAGCAACCGCTGAAAAGCGGTCGCTCCTTTGTGCGCGGAAGTGCTGCGGGTGGTTTTCTTCTGCTTACGCGAACAGATAGCTGTACTTGTCGCGGATGGTGAAGATCAGCGCCTCGATGTCCACCGGCAGATCGTTGTCGGAGGTGGTGAGATCGTAGTCGCGCTCCTCCGCCATGCGGACGCGGACATGCTCGCCGTCGAGGAAGAGGACGCCGGGGTTTTTGCTCTCCGCCATATCCTCCGCCGTCTGGAAGAGGGTGAACTTGTCGTGGCAGGGCTCGCTGGCGTAGGGGCAGAACTGCGTGCAGTTGCCGCACTCGTTGCACATCTTGTCGACGTGGATGATCTGGTGGCTCTCGTCGGGCATGACGACCGCGACGTTCGCGCGGTTCGGGCAGGAGTCCACGCAGTTCTCGCAGACGGTGGAGCACTGCAGGCAGCGCTCGCCCTCGCACTTGCCGGACATCTTGAGGATGCCGTGCTTGGCGATGGCGTCGGCCTCGGTGATGAACGCCTGCGCGGGGATCTCATACTCGTAGGGCGCGCCGATCACGGCTTCGGCAAAGCGGGCGGCGTCGGCAATGCCCTCGACCACGGTCGCGGGGCCGCGGTGCGCGTCGCCCGCGCAGTACACGCCCTCGACATTGGTCTCAAACGCGGGGCCCTTGCGCTCCATCTCGATGCCGTTTGCGGCCATGAGGTCGGAATCGACCTGCTCGCCGACGGCGGAGAGCACGAGGTCGCAGGGGATGGAGAACTGCTCGCCGGACTTCACGGGGCTGCGGCGGCCGGTCTCGTCGGGCTCGCCGAGCACCATCTTGTCGCACAGCAGCATACCCTTGGCCTGCTTGACGGGAGCGGCCAGCTCGATGAACTCCACGCCCTCGTCGATGGCGAGCTGCAGCTCGTGCTCGTCGGCGGGCATGAACTTCTTGGTGCGGCGGTAGAGAATGGTGGCGTGCGCGCCCATGCGCTTGGCGACGCGGGCGGCGTCCATGGCGGTGTTGCCCGCGCCGACGACCACGATGTTGCCGGAGAGGTTGGGCTTGACCTGCTTCTTTTCCTTCTTCATCCACTCGATGACGCCCTGCACGTTGCCCTCGATGTCGAGCTTGCCGGCCTTCCACGCGCCGGTGGCGAGGAGGATATGGGTGTAGCCCATTTCCTTCAGCTCCGCGACGGAGGGAGCGCTCTTGCCGCACTTGACCTCAACGCCGTAGCTCATCATCAGGGCGATGTCCTTGTCGATGGCCTCGTCGGAAATGCGGAAGGCGGGAATGACGTAGCGCGGCACGCCGCCGAGCTTGCGCTCACGCTCAAAGATGGTAGTCTCGATGCCGGCGCGGCCGCAGAAGTACGCCGCGGCGATACCGGTCGGGCCGCCGCCGATGATGGCGACGCGCTTGCCCTCGACGCGCTCGGGCAGCTTGATGGACGCCATCAGGGCATTGTAGCCCTTCTGCGCGGCGAGGAGCTTGGTGTCGCGGATGTGGACGCTCTCCTCATAGAAATTGCGGGAGCACTTGCCCTGGCAGCGGTGCGCGCAGATGGTGCCGGTGATGAACGGCAGGGCGTTCTTCTCGGTGATGAGCTTGAGCGCGGGGCCGTAGAGACCCTTGCGGCACAGCTCGAGGTACTCGGGAATGTCCTGCTCGATGGGGCAGCCGCCCTTGCAGGGGGCGATGAAGCAGTCGAGCCAGGGCACCTGCTCGGTGGACTTGCGGCTGGGCAGGGGCTTGATGGGCTTGAGGTGATGGTAATTCGTGCGGGCGGAGGCGGCGAGGTCGGAGATGGCGGCGGAGTCGGTGCCGGCGAAGGCGCGGTACTCCATCGGCTCGACCTTCTCGACCATCTGGAGCAGGCGGTTGTAGCCGCCCGGCTTGAGAATGGTGGTGGCGACGGTGATGGGCCAGATGCCCGCGGCAAAGAGCTTATCGCAGTTGAAGTATTCCGCGCCGCCGGCGAAGGAGATACGCATCTTGCCGCCGAACGCGCGGGAGATGCGATTGCACATCTCGATGGTCAGCGGGAAGAGGCTGCGGCCGGACATATACATCTCGTCGTTCGGCAGCTCGCCGCGCGTGGTGTCCACGGGGAAGGTGTTGGAGAGCTTGAGACCGAACTCCAGACCCTCCTTGTCCGCGAGCTTCTGCAGACGCACGAACATGGGCACCGCGTCCTCCCACTGGAGATCCTCGTTGAAGTGATGCTCGTCGAACACGATGTAGTCGTAGCCCATCGAGTCGAGGATCGTGCGTGCGGTCTTGTAGCCGAGGATGGTGGGGTTGCACTTGACGAAGGTGTGCAGGTGCTTTTTGGTGAGCAGATAGCTTGCGATGCGCTCGATCTCCTGCGGCGGGCAGCCATGGAGCGTGGAGACGGTGACGGAGCGGGACACGCGCGGGGAGATGTGCGCGATGAAATCACGCTCGGCGGGGAACAGCTCAGCGAGGACCTTTTTGCATTCCTTGAACTGTGCGGTCCTGCTCGCGTCCATCATGTTGTCGATGTAGCTGTTGACCTTGCGGCCCTTGATGCCCTCGAGGTCGTAGCCGACGGACATATTGAACACGAAGCCGTCGGGATCGCCGAGGCCGTAGACCTTGCTGATGACCTTGAGCGCGCACCACGCCTTGATGTACTCGTCCTGCGCCTGCGGAACGGTCAGCTCGGTGGACCACTCCTGATTGTAACCCTCGTCGGCGGCGAGGATGCAGGGACGGGGCACGCAGGCGGCAAGCTCGGCACCGTCCATCTTCTGTACGGTCTTGACCTCAAAGAAGCGCGCGCCCGCGAAGTAGGCGGCGATGATGTTCTGCGCGAGCTGGCTGTTGGGGCCGGCGGCGGGGCCGAACGGCGTTTCGATGCGCTCACCGAAGATGGGCAGGCTCTTGCCCGTGGCCTCATACTTCTTGTGGACGCCGAAGATGTCGCCGCTCTGGGCGTACTCGGTCACAACCCAGTTCATCAGGGACGCGAACGGAATGGGATACATTTTTTCAGACATCGTTGTTCCTCCTATGTAACGTTTCCTTAATACTCGCAGTGGTTGAGGCTGCCCCAGAGCTTCTTCGCGGCCTCCAGGATGTGGGCGTTCTCGGCCTCCTCGTCGATGCCGACGAGCTGACGGTCGAGCATGAGCGTCTTGCCGGCGGCGATGGTGGTCTGGCACTGGCGGCCCGTCATGCCGAAGATCATGTGGCCGTCGATGTTCGCGTCGGAGAACGGGGTGAACGGCTTATAATCCATCACGATGATGTCCGCCGCCGCGCCCGCCTTGAGCACGCCGAGTTGGTCGGGGAAGTACTTCGCGCCGATCTTTGCGTTGTTCTTGAAGAGCATATCCGTGACCTCGCACCAGCCGACGTTCGGCAGGCAGTTCTGGCTGCGCTGGGAGCAGAGGGCGACCTTAAGGGATTCGAGCATATCGTTGGTGTAGGCGTCGGTACCCATGCCGAGGAGGATGCCGCGCTTGTAGAGCTGGAGGACGGGGCAGATGCCGATGGCGTTGCCCATGTTGGATTCCGGATTGTTCACGACCATCGTGCCCGTTTCCTTGATGATCTCCATCTCGGCGGTGTTGACATGGATGCAGTGACCGAGGATGGTCTTGGGGCCGAGGATGCCGTGATCCTGAAGGCGCTGGACGGGACGGCGGCCGTAGTTCTGGAGGGAATCGTACACGTCGTTCATGCCCTCGGAGACGTGGATGTGATAGCCGGTGCGGCCGTTGTTGGCCTCGACCATACGGTCGAAGGTCTTATCGGAGATGGTGAAGAGCGCGTGACCGCCGAACATCGCCGCGAGCATGGGATCCTTGCGCTGCTCGCATTCCGTGATGAAGTCGGCATTTTCCTTGATGGCCTGCAGGCACTTCTCCTCGCCGTCGCGGTCGGAGACCTCATAGCACAGGCAGGAGCGCAGGCCGAGACGCTTGCTCTCCTCGGCGATGGTGTGCAGCGTGCCGGGGATCTCGCCGTAGCTGGCGTGATGGTCGAAGACGGTGGTGACGCCCTGCTTGATGGAGTCGATGTAGAGCGCGGTGGCGCTGGCCTTGGTGCCGTCCATCATCAGGTGGCGGTCAATGGCCCACCATGTTCCGTCCAGCACCTCGTAGAAGTTGGTGGGATTGTTGCCGACGATGGACAGGCCGCGCGCGAGCGCGGAATAGATGTGGGTGTGCGCGTTGATGAAGGCGGGCATGATGACGCCGCCCTTGGCATCGACGATCTCAGCGTCGGGGTACTTCGCGCGCAGGGCGGCCTCCTCGCCGACCTCGGCGATCTTCGCGCCCTCGTAGGCGACCGCGCCGTGCTCGTAGTAGCCGCGGCCCTCTGCGTCGCGGGTGATGAGACGTCCGTTGGTGATGAGCTTCATAAGTGGTTTCCTCCTGTTAAATGGTTTCAACTGACGAACCCTTCAGGCAAAAAGAAAAGACGCTCCAAGCGAGTCACTCGCCCGAAACGTCAGCGTTTCTGCCGGAGTGATAGTTTCAGCCCGTGCGCGCAGCACTTCGTTACAGCTATCAGTCATAGATTGTAGATTTATTTTACACGAAGGCGGGAACAATTTCAATGGAAATTTCGTCAAAATCCGTGAAAAGAGCCTTGATAAAACAGAGAAATCGCCTTTTGATTTTTGTGCAAAGCGATGAAGGAACAAAAAAGTTACCCCGCGTTGGCCGTGTAGACCCCGCCAAACCTGCACATGAATTGCAGGTGGGTCGCCTCTGTCCGGTTTTACTGCTTCCAACGTCCGGCCGCAAAAGGCGGCCGGGAGGCCTGCAAACCACCGGAGCGTACCAGCGTCCCGTATGACGAAATGTGGGTTTATAAAGAGCCTATCACGAACCACGCAGGGTAATTGCCATTGTAAGCGGAGCGGCGGGAAAAATCCGTCGGAAGCGAGGTTATTCCTCCTCGTCCTCCATCATCTGCTCCATGAAGAGGTCGTAGACCTCGTTGATCTCGTCCTCGTCGACGACGTTGGCGAGCATCTCCTCGCCGTCCACCGTCTCGCTCTTGAGAATGATGAGGCCGTACTCGTCCTCATTCTCTTCCTCGCCCTCCTCCACAACGGGGAAGAAAGCCATATAGGTCGTGCCGTTGTGCTCGAGCGCGTCGATGTATTCCAGCTCGATGTCGTTGCCCTCCTCGTCCGTCAGCGTGACGAAATTCGGGCCGTATTCTTCGCTCATGGGGGTGTCCTCCTCCAACAGTCGGTATTTGAGATGGAGATAGTATAGCGCATTTCCAAGCGCAATGCAAGTTTGACATCTGCGCGATTTTGTATTACAATAAATTACCTATTGTCAAAAGACAGCAAAGCGGAGCTCCGCTTTTTCAATTCGCAAAAGGAGGTAGCGCAATGGAAGGGAAACACGAAGCCGCCCGTGCGCCTCGAAAAAACCACAGAAGGAGCGGCGCCGGCATGACGGCGCTGAAGGTGCTCGGCACGCTCCTGGCCATCGGCGTCTGCACGGCGCTGATGTTCTTCGGCATTTTTATGAAGTATGTCCACACCACGCTCGAGCCGGTGCTGGATGTGGATATGAGCGCCATCACGCTCAACCAGAGCTCGGTCATCTATTATCAGGACAAGAGCACGGGCGAGTGGAAGGAGCTGCAGAAGATCCACGGCACCGAGGACCGCACGAACATTGAATTTTCCGACATCCCCGACCATGTCTGGCAGGCTCTGGTGTCCATCGAGGACCAGCGCTTCTTCCAGCATCACGGCGTGGACTGGAAATCGACCGGCAAGGCGGTGTTCACCATGCTCACCGGCGGCGGAACGCAGCGCGGCGGCTCGACCATCACCCAGCAGGTCATCAAGAACGCCACCGGCAACAATCAGCCGACCATCAAGCGCAAGGTGACGGAGATCTTCCAGGCGCTGCGCTTCTATAAGAATTACTCGCGTGAGGAGACGCTGACATTCTATCTGAACCTTGTCTACTTCGGCAACCATTCCTACGGCATTCAGGCGGCCGCCGAGAACTACTTCGGCAAGGACGCCAAGGACCTGACCGTCGCCGAGGGCGCGGCCATTGTCGGCATCACGCAGTACCCCTACCTCTACGACCCCTCCCGTCAGGGCACGCTCGACAGCGGCAAGACCTTCCGTGAGAAGAACAAGGAGCGGCAGGAGACGGTGCTCGACAAGATGCACGAGCTCGGCTATCTGGACGACGCGGAATACGAGGCGGCGGTCAACGAGCCGCTGGTGTTCGTGTGGGACGACAACTATGTGCCCTCCGACAGCTCGAAGGAGAAGGTGGCGGAGACCGCCGCGGAGGAGTTCGATCCGTATCTCGTCGAGCAGGTCTTCAACGACGTGGTCGACGCGCTGCACCGCGAGAAGAACTATTCCGAGGAGATCGCCAAGAAGCTGCTCTACACCGGAGGCTATCAGATCTACGCGACCATCGACCCTGAGCTGCAGAGCATCGTGGAGAAGGTTTACGCCGATACGAGCAACCTGCCCTACACCTCGTCCAAGGGCGAGCAGCTGCAGTCCGGCATGACTGTCATCGACAACGCCACGGGCAACATCGTGGCGATGGCGGGCCGCGTCGGCGAGCGCGAGGGCCGCTTCCTCTTCAACTACGCGACCGCCACCCGTCCCTGCGGCAGCGCCATCAAGCCCATCGCGGTCTACGCGCCCGCGCTGGATACCGGCGTCATCACGCCGGCGACGGTGCTCGACGACTATCCCGTGCGCCTGCAGGCGAACGAGAACGGCACGGAAAAAGCGTGGCCGAAGAACTCCTACAGCGGCTACAAGGGTCTTATCACGCTCCAGACCGCGCTGCGCGTGTCCACCAATACCACGGCGGTGCGCGTGCTCGAGGCGCTCTCTCCGTCCGTGTCCTACGACTTCATGACGCAGAACCTCGGCTTCACCACGCTGGTCAACAGCGATCTCAACTCCGCAGCGCTCGGCCTCGGCGGCCTGACCTACGGCGTGAACACGGTCGAGATGGCGGCGGCGTACTCCGCCTTTGCCAACAACGGCGTGTATACCAGGCCGCGCACCTACATCGAGGTGCGCGACAACAAGGGCAACCTTGTGCTGGAGAACAAGCAGGAGTCGTGGGTGGCGATGAAGGAGTCCACCGCGTACTCGATCAACGAGCTGCTCAAGGGCGTGGTGCGCAGCGGCACCGGCACCGAGGCGGCCTTCTCCGGCATGACCATCGCCGGCAAGACCGGTACGACCTCCAGCAACTATGACCGTTACTTCGTCGGCTACACGCCGTACTACACCGCGGCGGTGTGGATCGGCTACGACCAGAATGCCAGCATCCGCGCGAACGGCAATCCCGCCGCGCAGCTGTGGAAGAAGGTCATGAGCGAGGCACACGAGAACCTGCCCAATCAGAATTTCAATGGGAGTACCGCCGACATGACGCAGGTGACGGTCTGCACCCGCACGGGGCTTCTGCAGGGCCCGGGCTGCACCGATGTGCAGACGGTCTGGGTGGCGGCGAGCAACGCGCCCGCGCTGGTGTGCGACGGCCATGTGGCGGTGAACCTCTGCACCGAGAGCGGTAAGCTCGCGACGGAGTATTGTCCCGCCGAGTGCGTGCAGAGCGTGAACGCGATCGACTTCACGACCGAGAATCTGACGGCGGCGTGGGGCTATGAGCGCACGACGATCCTCCTGCCGCTGAGCGCGGCGGAGTACGAGGCGTATGCCGCGCAGCAGGCCGCCGATCCGACGTTTGTGATCCCTGCGGGCAAGCCCGTTCAGGCGAACGACAGCGGCAGCGTGTTCAGCGATCTGATGATGCTCGGCCCCTGCACGCTCCACCAGTACGTCGAGCCGGAGCCGACGCCGGGCGAGGGCTATTACGACGAGAACGGCAACTGGGTTCCGGCCGGCGAGACCGACCCGACCGATCCGGAGGGATCGGAGGAGGTGTCGCCGGAGCGGGGAACGGATTTCCTCAACTGGCTGCTCAATACCGCGGCGTAAAATTGAACGGAAAAAGGAAGGCTCACATCGAGCCTTCCTTTTTTGTACGCAGCATTTGGGCGGCGAGCAGCAGGAGCAATGGGAAGAGCACCATGCCCGCTACGCCGAAGGCGCGGGCGCCGAGGTACATCGCCATGAGCGAGGCGATGGGCGGCAGCCCCGCCTGCGCGGCGACGAGCTTCGGCTCGGTGATGCTGCGCACGGTGAGTGTGCAGAGGTAGAGGATGACGAGCGCGGCCCCGCGCGGCACCGAGCCGAGCAGCAGCTCGGCGAGTGCCCAGGGAATAAGCACCGTTCCGGTGCCGAACACCGGCAGCGCGTCCACGAGCGTGATGAGAAAGGCGGCGAGCAGGGAGTAGCGCTCGCCCAGCAGCCAGAAGCCGGCGAGGAGCTGGCAGAAGGTGAGGGAGCAGAGGATCGCCTGTGCGCGCAGCCAGCGCGTGAGCGAGTGCGTCACGCCGTCGCGCCAGAAGCGCAGCCGCTGCTGCGCGCGGGGGCTCAGGCGGCGTTTCGCCGCCGCGCAGAGCGTGGGATAGGAGGCGGCGAGGAAGAAGACGGCAAGCAGCGTTGTTGCGGCGAAGAGCACCAGCGCCGGCACGGCGGCGGCCATCGAGCCGAGCAGGGTGAGGGCGCGGGAGGCGAGACCGGCGAGCGCCGTGCTGCCGTAGGCCGCCCAGTCGGAAAGCTCGGCGGTCAGAAGCTCCCGCAGCCAGTCAGGACAGAGCGCGCCGTAGGCGCGCAGCCGCTCGAGCAGTCCGCCGGTCAGCGCGGGCAGCGCGTCGAGCAGCGTCGGGAGCTGGGTGAGGAAGGCGGTCGCCTCGGTGAAAAGCGCCGAGAGGAGCAGCGAGAGGAGCCCGCCGAGGAGAAAGAGCAGAAAGAGCGTCAGCAGCGCGGCGGAGAAGCCGCGCTTGAAATGAACGGTCCGCCGCAGAAAGAGAATGACCGGCTCCATCGCGCGGGCCGCGGCGAACGCGAGAAGGAAGGGCAGCAGCCACCAAAGCAAATAGCGGAGAAAGAGATAGAGCGCCGCGGTGAGCACGGCGTAATAGGCGACGGAGAGCAAAAACTCCTTTTTTTGTTCGCTCTGCAAAAAGACCGGCCTCCTTCCTGTCGAATGTTATAGGAAAAAGCTACTTGCTCTCTGTGGATCGTTATGGTATCATATCTCCATAAAAGGACAAATGCCCACGGGAGGAGAACAGGACATGGGGAAAAAGACAAAATTCTATCTGGTCGCTGCGGATGCGCTGCCGGAGATCTTTCTCAAGGTCGCCGAGGCCAAGCGGATGCTTCACGCGGGAGAGGTGAGCACGGCGGGCGAGGCCGCGAGGCAGGTCGGCATCAGCCGCAGCGCCTTTTATAAGTACCGCGACAGCGTGCAGCCCTTCAACGACATGAAGACCGGACGCATCATCACGTTCTATGCCCTGCTCAAGGATAACCCGGGCGTGCTGAGCAACGTTCTTTCTATTTTTGCCGGTTCGGGCGCAAATATACTCACCATCAACCAGAGCATCCCGACAAACGGCTGCGCCGCCGTGACCATCTCGGCGGAGACGAGCGATATGCGCGAATCGCTCGAGGAGCTCATCGCCAGCGCTGCGGAGACGGCGGGCGTGGTCAAGTTCGAGATCCTTGCGGGCTGAACCCGCGGGGAGGGTACGGCATACAATGAGTCAGCAGACTGCTTGCAGTTTGCCGACTCATTTTTTTGCTGGGAAGAGAAGGGGGCTGCTATGGGCCTTATCGTACAGAAATTCGGCGGCAGCAGCGTGCGTGACCGCGAGCGGCTGCTGCGCGCCATGAGGATCGTCCGGCGCACCTGGGAGCAGGGGGACGACGTGGTGGTCGTGCTCAGCGCGCAGGGCAACACGACCGACGCGCTGCTCGCGCGCGCCCGCGAGCTGACGGAGGAACCGCCGCTGCGGGAGCTGGACGCTCTGCTCGCCACGGGGGAGACCGCGAGCGTGGCCCTCGGCGCGATCGCGCTTGCCTCGCTCGGTGTGCCGGCAGTCTCGCTCTCCGGCTGGCAGGTGCCGGTCGGGACGGACGGCACGCACGGCGGCGCGAACGTGAGAAGCGTGGGCGCGGAGCGCATCCGGCAGGAGCTGGCGCAGCGGCGCGTCGTGCTCGCGGCAGGCTTTCAGGGCGTTGACGCGGCGGGAGACGTCACCACGCTCGGGCGCGGCGGCAGCGACACGAGCGCCGTGGCGCTCGCGGCCTTCCTCGGCGCGGAGCGCTGTATCATTTATACGGACGTGGATGGCGTTTATACCACCGATCCGCGCGTGTGCCCGACGGCGCGGCGGCTCGCCGCCGTCTCCTGCGACCAGATGCTCCGCCTCGCCGCGAACGGCGCGCAGGTGCTCCATGACCGTTCGGTCGCGCTGGCGGCAAGGCACGGCGTGACCGTCGAGGTGCGCTCGTGCGAGGAGGGGAGCGTCGGCACGCTCGTCGTGCCCCGCGCGGAGAGCGGGGAGGTCACGGGCGTCACGCGCTCGCGCCGCGGGGAGGTCACGCGCGTGACGGCCATCGGGCGCGCGCTGCCGTCGCTCGCGGCGATCCGCGCGGCGGTCTCTGCGCTGGAGACGGCGGGCATTACGGTCCTCGGACTCGAGGAGGGCGAGCAGCGCGTCACGCTGCTGGTGAAGCGGGACGACGAGGACGCGGCGCTCTGCGCCGTACACGACGCGCTTGTGCCGCGGTGAGGGAAAGCGGCGGTTTGCGCGGCGAAGGCCGCCGCAAACCGCTCTTTCCTGTGCCTGCACTGAGAAAAAAGGAAAACGGAGGGCTGCGTCTATGGACAAGCCGACTGCGAGGATCATCGCCGTCGCCGACAAGGGTGGCATCGCCGGTGCTCGCGGTGCTGGACATCATCTGACGGAGGAAGCGACGAAGGAGCAAGGTGTACGTCAGCCTTGCTCCTATCGGTCGGTATGTGATATTTCAGTCCTGATTTTCCATATTATGTATCAGTCCGGGGAAGAAATCCAACCTAATTGCTCCAATTCATTTCGTACACTTTCAGGAATATCTGATAAATCTCCTTTTCCTAACTTGAAACGAACGTATACCCTTGCTTCTGCTGGACAACTTGTAGCGGTCGTACCTCTGAAAAATACCAGAAGTTTATCTCCGTCTTGCAGTCCATCAAAATGGCTTTTGGGTGACACGACGAAAGGTGTTCTATCCACAACAACAAGGGGTTCCCCATTTGCTGCCGAAAGGTATACTCCTGTATGTGGAGCAATATGAAGAATTTCCAAGGCCGCAGCCCCAACAAGAAGAACACATATTACCGCAGAAGCGGTGATCAGCAATTTCCTTTTCATGCGCATACCTCCTTCGTATATATAGATGCAGAAAATCTCGAGTTGTTCCGGGTTTTTATAGCATATATTATTTTAGTGCGGCTTTCAAGGTGAAAAGGTAGCTGAAGCTGCCGTTTTTGCTGTCAACACAAAAAGTAAAAGCGGCGCAGAAAAGAATCCGTTGCAATTTCGACGGGAATATGTTATCCTACGCTAAACCGGTCTGCGCTGCGCGAGCAGCCAATCTCAACAGGCCGGATGCTTAGGAGGTTATCTACTTGGACCCTGCTGACCCGTTATTGCCGAAAATTCTGGTACTGGTCATACTTATTCTCATCAACGCATTCTTTGCCGCGGCGGAGATCGCGGTCATCTCGCTTTCGGAAACGAAGCTGCGCAAGCAGGCGGAGGAGGGTGACAAGAAGGCGAAGAAGCTGCTTGTGCTCATGCAGGCGCCGGACAGCTTTCTTTCCGCCATTCAGATCGCCATCACACTCGCCGGCTTCCTGTCCTCGGCCTTCGCGGCGGACAGCTTTTCCGATCCGCTCGTGCATTGGCTGACGGTGGACAAGGGCTTCACGGCCATTCCCACCTCGACGCTCAACACGATCATGGTGGTGCTCATCACCATCGTGCTCTCGTACTTCAGCCTTGTGCTCGGCGAGCTGGTGCCCAAGCGCATCGCCATGAAAAAGACCGAAGCGGTCGCTCGCTTCACGGTCGGTGCGGTGACGAGCGTGGCGGCGGTGTTCCGACCGGTCATCTGGCTGCTCTCCAAGTCCACGAACGGCGTATTGCGCCTGCTGCACATCGACCCCAAGGCCGATGAGGAGGACGTGAGCGAGGACGAGATCCGCATGATGGTGGACCTCGGCGAGGAGCGCGGCGCGATCGAGTCTAATGAGAAAGAGCTCATTGACAACATCTTTGAATTCAACAACACGACCGCCGAGGACGTGATGATCCACCGCACCGACATGGTGATGCTGTGGGTCGAGGACACGCGCGAGGAGATCCTCGCGACGATCCGCTCGTCCGGCCTGTCCCGCTTCCCGGTCTACGAGGAGAACGCGGACGATATCATCGGCATTCTCTCCACGCGCGAGTATCTGCTCAACGCGCAGGCGGAAGCGCCCAAGCCCATGCGTGAGCTGCTGCGCCCCGCGTATTTCGTACCCGAGTCCGTGCGCACGGATGTGCTGTTCCGCGATATGCAGAGCAAGAAGGTGCACATGTCCATCGTGGTGGACGAGTACGGCGGCACGAGCGGCCTGGTGACGATGGAGGATCTTCTCGAGGAGATCGTCGGCAACATCTACGACGAGTTCGACCCGCAGGAGGAAAAGGACATCGAAAAGGTGGGCGACAATCTCTGGCGCGTGGCAGGCTCGTGCGAGCTTGAGCGCGTCGCCGAGGCGACGGGCGTGCAGTTCCCCGAGGACGAGGAGTCCGACACGCTCGGCGGACTGGTGTTTGCCCAGCTCTCGTTCATTCCCGAGGATGGCAGCCAGTTCACGGTGGACGCCTGCGGCCTGCACATCGAGGTGCAGAGCTTCAACGAACGCCGCGTGGAATGGGCGCTGGTCTCACGGCTCCCGGAGGAGGAAACGCCCGAGGAGCAGGAGAAATAAACAAAAAAGAAACAGCAGCTTGAAAAAGCTGCTGTTTTTTTGCGGAAAGCACTTGACTTGCGCGCTTGACTTTGATAAAATGAGGCGCTTATATGTGAGAGTATGCACAAAGCGAACCCTCACCCATTGCCACAAGGATAGCACAGGAAGCAAAAAAGCACAAGAGCAAATGCAGCATTTCTATCAACAAAGCCGTGCGTGTCGCACGGCACACCAATACATTCCCCGCCGGAGACAGACCGGCGGGAAAGGAAAGGCGTGAAGAGCAAAAATGGCCAAAGACAAGATGTACGGCAAGACCCTTCGCAAAAACTTCGCTCGACATGAGGAGATCATGGAGATGCCGAATCTTCTGGAGCTCCAGAAGAAGTCCTACCGGTGGTTCCTCGACGAGGGACTGCAGGAGGTGTTCACCGATGTCGCCTCGATCACCAACTACGCGGGCAATCTTGAGCTGAGCTTCATCGGCTACAAGATGGACGAGGCCCCCAAGTACGACGTGGAGGAGTGCAAGGCGCGCGACGCCACCTATGCCGCTCCGCTCAAGGTCAACGTGCGGCTGTACAACAACCAGACGCAGGAGATCAAGGAGCAGGAGATCTTCATGGGCGACTTCCCGCTCATGACCCAGTCCGGCACCTTCGTCATCAACGGCGCCGAGCGCGTGGTCGTCAGCCAGATCGTCCGCTCCCCTGGCGTGTACTACGGCAAGGAGATCGACCTCAAGACCGACCTGCCCCTGCTCACCAGCACCGTGATCCCCTACCGCGGCGCGTGGCTGGAGTATGAGACCGACACCAACGAGGTGTTCTGGGTCCGCATCGACAAGAACCGCAAGATCCCCATCACCGAGCTGATCCGCGCCATCGGCGGTCAGGCCGAGCAGTACGCCGACCTCAAGACCGACACGGGCATCCTCGACCTTTTCGGCGACGACGACCGCATCAAGGTCTCGCTGGAGAAGGACGCCTGCAAGACCTATGAGGAGGCCATGCTGGAGATCTACCGCAAGCTCCGCCCGGGCGAGCCGCCCACGGTCGAGGCCAGCGAGGGCCTGATCAAGAACCTCTTCTTCGATCCGCGCCGCTATGATCTGTCCATGGTCGGCCGCTACAAGTTCAATAAGAAGCTCTCCCTGTGGACCCGCATCCACGGCCAGAAGCTCGCCTATCCCGTCGCCGACCCGCGCACGGGCGAGATCCTCTTCGACGCCGGCCATGTCATGACCAGCGACGAGGCCCGCGAGCTTGACGCCATCGGCGTCAACGACGTGACGCTCGACCTCGACGGCAAGACGCTGCGCGTCTTCTCGAACAACATGGTCGACCTCTCCCGCTTCGTGGACTTCGACCCCGTCGCCGAGTGTGGCATCAAGGAGCGCGTGTGCAAGAGCGTGCTCGAGGAGCTGCTGGCGAAGTACGAGGGCGAGGAGCTCAAGGAAGCCATCCGCGACAATGCCGACCGTCTCGCGCCCAAGCACATCCTTGCGGACGATATTCTCGCTTCCATCAACTACATGAACGCGCTGGCGCACGGCATCGTCACGAAGGACGATATCGACCATCTCGGCAACCGCCGCCTGCGCTGCGTGGGCGAGCTGCTGCAGAACCAGTTCCGCATCGGCTTTTCCCGCATGGAGCGCGTGATCCGCGAGCGCATGACCATTCAGGACCTCGACATCGTGACGCCGCAGAGCCTCATCAACATCCGTCCGGTCACCGCGGCCATCAAGGAGTTCTTCGGCTCCAGCCCGCTGTCCCAGTTCATGGATCAGACGAACCCGCTCGCCGAGCTGACGCACAAGCGCCGTCTTTCCGCGCTCGGCCCCGGCGGCCTTTCCCGTGAGCGCGCGAACATGGAGGTCCGCGACGTCCATTACAGCCACTACGGCCGTATGTGCCCCATCGAGACCCCCGAAGGTCCGAACATCGGCCTGATCTCCTACCTCGCGACCTACGCCCGCATCAACGAATACGGCTTCATCGAGGCGCCCTTCCGCGCTGTCGATCATGCGACGGGCCATGTCTCCGACGAGGTCACCTACATGACCGCCGACGTCGAGGATCAGTTCATCGTCGGTCAGGCGGCCGAGCCGGTCGATGAGAACGGCTGCCTTGTCAACCCGCGTATCACCTGCCGCCACCGCGACGAGATCGTCGAGGTCGACCGCGACCGCGTTGACTACATCGACATTTCCCCGCGCATGATGGTCTCCATCGCGACCGCGATGATCCCGTTCCTGCCGAACGACGACGCGAACCGTGCCCTGATGGGCGCGAATATGCAGCGTCAGGCCGTTCCTCTGCTCCGCCCCGAGGCTCCCATCGTCGGTACCGGCATGGAGCACAAGATCTGCATGGACTCCGAGGTCGCCGTCCTCGCCGAGGGCGACGGCGTCGTGACCAAGATGGACGCCCGCGCCATCACCGTGGCTTACGACAACGGCGAGACGAAGGAATACAAGCTCACCAAGTTCCTGCGCTCCAACCACGGCACCTGCATCAACCAGCACCCGATCGTCGACGTCGGCGAGCGCGTGCACGGCAAGTATGTCAATGAAAACGGCGAAACCGTCGACCCCACCGTGCTGGCGGACGGCCCTGCCACCGATCAGGGCGAGCTGGCGCTCGGACGCAACATCCTCGTCGGCTTCATGACGTGGGAGGGCTACAACTACGAGGACGCGGTGCTCCTCAACGAGCGCCTTGTCCGCGAGGACCTGTATACCTCCATCCACCTCGAGGAGTATGAGCTCGACTCCCGCGACACCAAGCTCGGCCCCGAGGAGATCACGCGCGACATTCCCAACGTCGGCGAGGACGCTCTCAAGGACCTCGACGAGCGCGGCATCATCCGCATCGGCGCGGAGGTCCACGCCGGCGATATTCTCGTCGGCAAGGTCACGCCCAAGGGCGAGACCGATCTGACCGCGGAGGAGCGCCTGCTGCGCGCGATCTTCGGCGAGAAGGCACGCGAGGTGCGCGATACCTCCCTCAAGGTGCCGCACGGCGAGAGCGGCATCGTGGTCGACGCCAAGGTGTTCTCCCGCGAGAACGGCGACGACCTCGGCCCCGGCGTGAACATGGTCGTGCGCGTCTACATCGCACAGCGCCGTAAGATCCAGCCCGGCGACAAGATGGCGGGCCGCCACGGCAACAAGGGCGTCGTCTCCCGCGTTCTGCCGCAGGAGGATATGCCCTTCCTGCCCGACGGCACCCCGCTCGACATCGTTCTGAACCCCCTCGGCGTTCCGTCCCGTATGAACATCGGCCAGGTGCTCGAGGTCCATCTCGGCTACGCCGCCAAGACGCTCGGCTGGAAGGTCGCCACGCCCATCTTCGACGGCGCGACCGATAAGGATATTTCCGAAGCGCTCCAGCTTGCCGGCCTCGATCCCGAGGGCAAGAGCTGGCTGTACGACGGCCGCACCGGTGAACGCTTCGACAACAAGGTCACGGTCGGCTACGTTTACTTCCTCAAGCTGCACCATCTGGTCGACGATAAGATCCATGCCCGTTCCACCGGCCCGTACTCCCTTGTCACGCAGCAGCCGCTCGGCGGCAAGGCGCAGTTCGGCGGCCAGCGCTTCGGCGAAATGGAAGTCTGGGCGCTCGAGGCCTACGGCGCGAGCTACACGCTGCAGGAGATCCTGACCGTCAAGTCCGACGATGTGACCGGTCGTGTGCGCACCTACGAGGCCATCGTCAAGGGCCACAATGTCCCGCAGCCCGGCGTGCCGGAGTCCTTCAAGGTCCTGGTCAAGGAGCTGCAGTCTCTCTGCCTCGACATTCAGGTGCTCGACCGCGACGGCAACCAGATCGAGCTCAAGGAGGACGAGGATGCGCTCGACACCTTCAACCTCGCCCGCATGGACGCGGACGACGAGCGCAGCCGCAACCCGTTCGCTGACGAGGCAGAACTGGAGGACGCAGGCTTTGAATACGTTCCCGACGACGAGGTCGAGGCCGACCTTGCCGACGACAAAGACGAGTATTGAGAAAAGGAGGAGCACGAATTATGAGTTACGCAACGTTTGACGCCATCAAGATCGGCATCGCTTCTCCGGAAATGATCCGTGAGTGGTCCCACGGCGAGGTCAAAAAGCCCGAGACCATCAACTACCGCACCCTCAAGCCCGAGCGCGACGGATTGTTCTGCGAGCGTATCTTCGGGCCGACCAAGGACGGCGCGTGTATGTGCGGAAAGTACAAGAATTCCCACAGCAAAGAGGTTATCAAGTGCGAAAAGTGCGGCGTGGACGTGACCACCAAAAAGGTCCGCCGCGAGCGTATGGGGCACGTGGAGCTGGCTTGCCCGGTCTCGCATATCTGGTATTTCAAGGCGGTCCCCTCCCGGATGGCGCTGGTGCTGGATATGTCCCCGAAGGCGCTGGAGCAGGTGCTGTATTTCGCCGAGAACGTGGTGCTGGATCCCGGCACCACACCCCTGGAGCGCGGCATGGTGCTCAACGAAAAGGCACTGCGCGAAAACCAGGAGCTTTACGGTGAGGATGCCTTCCGCGTCGGCATGGGCGCGGAGTCCATCAAGGAGCTGCTGCAGGGCATCAACGTAGAGGAAACCTGCGAGGCGCTGAAGGAGGAGCTGAAAACCGCGTCCGGACAGAAAAAGACGCGCGTCATCAAGCGCCTGGAGGTCATGGAGGCATTCCGGAAGTCCGGAAACCACCTGGATTGGATGATCCTGGACGTGATTCCGGTCACGCCGCCGGACATCCGCCCGATGACCCAGCTGGACGGCGGACGGTTCGCGTCCTCCGACCTCAACGAGCTGTACCGCCGCGTGATTGCGCGGAACAACCGGCTCAAAAAGCTGATGGAGATCCGCACGCCGGAAATCGTGGTGCGGAACGAAAAGAGAATGCTGCAGGAAGCCGTTGACGCCCTGATCGACAACGGCAAGAGAGGCAAACCGGTCACGGGCGCGTCGAACCGCCCGCTCAAGTCGCTCTCCGAGATGCTGCGCGGTAAGCAGGGACGCTTCCGCCAGAACCTCCTGGGAAAGCGTGTGGACTATTCGGGACGTTCGGTTATCGTGGTCGGACCGAACCTCAAAATCTACCAGTGCGGTCTGCCGAAGGAAATGGCAATCGAGCTGTTCAAGCCGTTCGTCATCAAGCGCCTGGTCGAAATGGGCAAGGCAACCAACGTCAAGGACGCGCAGAAGAAAATCGACCGTGCCTACGATGCGGCAAACGCCTGCGTGTGGGATGCGCTGGAGAACGTCATCAAGGAGCATCCGGTGCTCCTGAACCGTGCGCCGACCCTGCACCGTCTGTCGATTCAGGCGTTCGAGCCGATCCTGGTCGAGGGAAGAGCCATCAAGCTCCACCCGCTGGTCTGCCCGGCGTTCAACGCAGACTTCGACGGCGACCAGATGCCGGTTCACGTACCGCTGTCGGCGGAGGCACAGGCAGAGGCAAGATTCCTGATGCTCTCCGCAAACAACCTGCTCAAGCCGATGGACGGAAAAGCCGTCACGGTGCCGTCGCAGGATATGATCCTCGGCGCATACTATCTGACAATGGACAAAGCAGGCGAGCCGGGTGAGGGCGGCATTTACCGCGACTTCAACGAGGCGATGTGCGCATATCAGAACGGCGATCTCGGCCTGCACGCGCCCATCCGCATC